>JAEEGL013298039.1_pt1 | contig 60845 bp, 40 predicted proteins | sample 9134231 | NCBI WGS metagenome assembly JAEEGL01 (sample SAMN16246548, study PRJNA631951) | gut metagenome | biome: gut microbiome; feature: rumen; material: fiber-attached | host: Bos | place: Iran: Karaj | collected 2018-10
ATCTCGCGCCGACGTCAACCCCTGCCCCTCGATCGACACGAAGAAGAAGCGGCGCTCATCCGACGTCCGGATCACGATGGAAATCAACCTCTTTGAAGACCGCGACGAGGACACGCGACAGGTGGACATGCTCCACAAGCGCATCTCACGGCTGCAACCCTTCGACCGGGCCATCGTCCTGCTCTGGCTTGAGAACCTCAGCTACGAGGAAATCGGGCAGATTGTCGGCATCACCGCCAAGAACGTCAGCGTCAGGCTGTTCAGAATCCGCGAGCAATTAAAACAAATGTCAAACGATTAAAAAAATACCATTATGCAGAACGATTTTGATTTGGAAAGCATGCGCCAACAGATGACGGTGCTTAAGAATAAGCTCAACGAGCAGGAAATAGTGAACGACCGCCTGGTGCGCCGCTCAATGAGGAAGGAAGTGAACAACATCACCCGCCGCAACTACATCCTCTTTGCCCTTTGCCTGCTGCTAATACCCTATAGTTACTGGTGTTTCGTCAAGTTGTCGGAATTTTCCCTCGCCTTCTGGATTGGCACGAGCGTCTTGATGCTCATCTGCGCAGGAGCTATATTTTACAACACCCGGAGAATTAGCGAGGCAAGCCTGATGAGCCATAGTCTTGTGGAAGCCCGACGGAAGGTGGTCAGCGCCAAGAAATTCGACAGGGACTGGTTTCTCATCGGCATTCCGATGATTATCTTGTGGCTCTCTTGGTTTGGCTATGAGGTCTATAAAAAGGGTGGATCAGAGGAAGTAACGACATTTTTCTGGGCTGGCTTGGTAGGAGCCGTCATTGGAACCATCATTGGCTTATCCTTGCAATTCAAGACCCAACACCAATATCAGGAAATCATCGAACAGATAGAGGACCTTACGAGGGGGGAAGAGTAAAGTAAAAGTGAAAAGTGAAAATTTGCTGCCGCTTTTTAAAGGGAAAAGTGAAGAGTGAAAGTGAAAAATTTGCTACCGCGTATCAGATGGCGGCAGCAAATTTTTCACTTTTCATTTTTCACTTTTCACTCTTCACTTTTCACTTTTATAAATATAGTCCGAAAGAGAGTGAGCGGAACTTGATGCCGCCGTCCTTCAAAACGTCGTTGTTGCTATATTTCAGATAAAGGGGCACACCCATGAAGCCCACGTTCAGCATCCAGTCGAGGGTGACGGGCCGCTGGTTGATGTGCTTCTCCACACGCTTGCTGGTCTCGCCAAGCGCCTTGTACTTCGTCTTGATGCTGGCGTAGGTGTTGAAGTTCACCACCGGGCCGAAGCCAATCCAGAAGTCATCGTTGAAAGTGTGGACAAAGCCCAGGTTGGCCGTCAGGGAGAAGACCTTGATGCGCGAGAACTTCGGCTCCACGTCCAATGGGTATTTGTCCACGGTGACGTTGCCCTCCGCGTCCTTGGTGAAGAACGTGTCGCCGGTCATGCGGTAGTTTTTCCAGTCAATGCCGAAGCCCATCGACAACTGGTTGTGGCAGCGGCGGTCAAAATAGTGATCGTATTGCGCGATAGTGGCGAAGATTTCCCACGACCTGAAGGTTGAGAAGTCGGTGCGCCCGTCGGCCTTTGTGGGTGCGGTGAAGCCGATGCCCAGGTGCGAGGATATTGCGTTCATGGCTGGCTGGCCGTCGTTGGTCTTCCCTATTCTCACCGAAGGGATAAGGTCCCAGCGGTCGAAGCCTATGCGTGTGGTGCTCACATAGTTGGAGTCAACAATCTGGATGGTGCTCTGATAGGTGAACTTGTCGTCGCCCTCCCTGCCCACGACGATGATTTTCTGTAGCGAGTCGTTGGTCACGATGGTCACTTTCCGGGGGTTGTGAATGACCAGGGTGTCGTTGTCCTGAGCATTGGCCGCCGTCGCTATGGCGAGCAGGGCCAGGATGATGGTTTTCTTCATAATACTTTATTATTGTTTGTTAATGATTTCTTCCAGCTGGCGGATGCCGCTCACGGTGCCTTCCATGTAGATGACGGTCACCTCGCGCGGTTTCTTGCTGTTGTAGAAAATGTCCTGGTAGCACAGGAACCGGTTCCTGCCTCCCTGCGGGCTTAGCTGAACGCGCCAGGTGTAGGTTTGCTGTGCCCGCGCGTTCTTCACGTCGGAGCGATCGCTGCCGGTGGCAAAGTGGCCACGGCTGTCTTCGTCAACAAGGCGGCGCAGGCGGGCCACCTCCTCGGCGCTGGCCGTGAAGCGCAGGCTGCGGTAGAAGGTGAGCTGGTATTTGGCCAGTGCCTTGCCGCGCACACGGGTTTCTATGAGCCGGTCCTGGGGGATGATGTGTCCCTCAAACAGTTCGTTGATATGCAACCCCTGCTGTGCTGCGCAAAATGTCAAGTGGAACAATGCCAATGACAAGATGAAGAATAGTCGCTTCATACCTTATGTTATTTATTATTCGTTGCTGAACATTGCCTTCAGTTGCTCTTCCACCACGTCGCTGCCGTCGGCGGTCAGCGTGTTCATAGTTTTGTGCATTTCGTCGAGCACCACATCGCGGTCGGTGGTGCGTTGTCCGTAGATATAGGCCACACATTCTTCGTCGGACAGCCAGAGGCGGTGGCCCAGCAGGGCGGTTCCGGCCAGGAGCAGCACCACGGCGGCAGCGGCGGCGACGCGGACAAGCGGGCGGCGGGCGGCCTTCCGCGCCGGTTGCGGTTCGTCTTGCCGTTCCCCTTGCCGCAACAATGATTCAGCACTGTCAACAGGGAGGGTGCCGAAAGCGAGGAACAGCTCGCGGAAAGGCGCCAAGTCGGGGGGAAGGGGGCCGGACTGCCTGTAGAAGTCGTACAGCTCCTGTTCCTCGCGCAGGGTTGTTGCGCCGTCGAAGAACCTTTCGGTCAGTGTCCTGATTTTTTGAATATCACTCATATTTTTTCATATATTGTTGTCTTACAGCCTGTCGTGCGCGGCTCAGGGCTTTGCGTATGGCCACCTCGTTGCTTCCGAAGAGTTCGGCAATGTCTTTCATTTCCATTCCCTCGATATGCCGTAGCCGCAAGATGGTCTGTTGAAGGCCGGGAAGCGAGTCCACCACGTTCATCATTCGCTCCAGGCGCTCGTCGTTGTCAGCTTCCGGCGCCTCGTTGCCCGCTGTAAGCTCAATGGTGGGCTTTCGGCGGCGCAACCTGTCGATGCACAGGTTGCGGGTGAGGGTGGAAGCCAGGGCGTCGGCAGGCCGTCGCAAGTCGCCGGCCATCTGCCATAACCGCAGCAGCACGTCCTGCACGGTGTCTTCGGCATCGTCGTTGCCAAGGAAGTGCCGCGCCACATTGATGAGCCGTGGCCGCAGCCGCCGCGCTTCTTCCCTGAATTCTTCTTGCGTCATTCTCTGACCTTCGTTTATTCTTATTACGCAGGAGTTCTTGTTTTGTGACATGAAAACAACAAAAAAACCTCTCGCGTGAGAGGTTTTTTCGTTGTAGGGCTTTAATAACCGAAGTCTTCGCCCACAAGCACTACGGTATGGCGGCTTCGCGGCGAGTTGCGCAGGAAGTGCACATGGTTGCAGATGCTCTCGGGCGAGTTGCAGTTGTGGCACACGCCGTCGGCCTGGCAGGGCGTCTTGATGTCGAAGCGTGCGGAGTTGATGGGAGCCGCCGTGCTGCGGGCCCGTTGGAAGGCTGCCTCCACGGTCTGCGCCACTTTGTTCAGCCCGATGATGAAGATGACTTTTTTCGGTCCCCAGGTAATGGCGGCCACGCGGTTGCCGTTGCCGTCGATGTTCACGATGACGCCGTCCTCGCTGATGGCATTGGCACTCGTCAGATAGACGTCGGCGGTGAAGGCGCGTTCATACATCCTGATGACCTCCGCCCTGTCGGTTATGAGGTCGCGGTCGAGCACCTCCAGTGTGCCGCGGTCGCGCAGGGCCTGCGGCAGGCCCATGTCGCGGATGGTCATCGACCCTCCCCACGTCACGCTGCTGCCGTCGGCAATGAGTTCCAAGACTTTTTTCACGGCCTCCTTGCCGGTGTTACAGTAGAAGGCTTCCATGTTGCGGCGTTTCAGGCTCTTAATCATACGTTCTGCCAGCCGCTGGTTTCTCTGTTCTTTTGGTGTCATATTTGAGAATTAGGTGTTATGAATCTTTTTCAGCTTTTCCGAGGGGTTTTCTTTTTCTGTTTAGGCTCGGGCAGGGCTTTGCAGGTTTCACTCACCAAGAGCGAGAGATAGTCGCGGTCGTCAACGTCGACGATATAGAAATAATCCTTGGCACCGTCGTAGGGCGGGCGCAGGTCGATGGTGCGCAACAGCGGGCGCACGGCCTCGGTGGGCTTCACGAAGAAACAATCATCGCAGATGAGTCCGAAGATTTTGCCGTTGCAATAAACGGCATAGTCGCCGAACATTTTCCTCACGGTGATGGTTCCCGCCCCCGAGCATTGTTCGGCAATATACTGCACGAAGTCTGATTGGCTTGCCATAATCGAGGAAAAATTAAAAGGGTGAAAACGTGAAAGAGTGAAAAGATGAAAAACGCTGGCGGCAGCAATTTTTCACTTTTCACTCTTTACTTTTCATTTATTCAAAGGCGAGGCACCGATGGCGGAGAGGTTGTCTTGCAACTGCCGCGTGCTGCTGGCCCCCACGAGCACGGAGGTTACGCCCTCGTGCTGCAAAATCCAAGCCAGGGCCATCTGCGCGAGGGTTTCGCCGCGCTGCTGTGCCTGGCCGTTCCATTCTTCCAGCTGGGCAAGCAGGGTGGGCGTGAGCATTTCCTTGCGCAGGAACTTTCCCTTGGCCATGCGGCTGTCGTCGGGCACGCCGTTGAGATATCTGTTTGTCAGCAGTCCCTGTGCGAGGGGGCTGAAGGAGATGAAGCCAATGCCGTGGTCACGACAATATTGCAGTGTGCCGTTCTCCTCCGGTTCGCGGTCGAGCATGTTGAGCTTGTCCTGGAAAATGAGCAGGGGCACGTCGCGTTGGCGCAGGTATTCGTCGGCTACTTTGAGGGCGGGCAGCGGCCATCGCGAAATGCCCACATAGAGTGCTTTTCCGCTGCGCACAATGTCCACCAGGGCCTGCAATGTTTCCTCAAGCGGGGTTTCGGGGTCGTAGCGGTGGCTGTAGAAAAGGTCCACATAGTCGAGGTGCATGCGGCGCAGCGACTGGTCGAGGCTTGCCATGAGATATTTGCGCGAGCCCCAGTTGCCGTAGGGTCCGGGCCACATGTCGTAGCCGGCCTTGGTTGAGATGAACAGCTCGTCGCGATAGGGACGGAAACTGTCGTCCATCAGTCGGCCCATTGTTTCCTCGGCACTGCCATAGACGGGGCCGTAGTTGTTGGCAAGGTCGAAGTGCGTGATGCCGTGGTCGAAGGCGAAATGTGTGATTTCGCGGCTCCGCTCATAAGGGTCCACGCTGCCGAAGTTGTGCCAGAAGCCAAGACTGATTTTTGGCAACAAGATGCCGGAATGTCCGCAACGGGCATACTCCATGCCGTTGTCGTAGCGGGTGGGAAGGGGGAGGTAGGTCATTGTTCTGAATTAGAAATTTGTTAAAGTGAAAAGTGAAAAGTGAAAAATTGGCTGCCGCCATCGGTTTCTCACTTTTCATTTTCTTCAATAAGTTTGAGCAACTGCGTGACGGCCTCTTCCTCGGGAATGTTCTTCATGACACATTCCTTTTTGTGGTAGAGCGAAATCTTTCCGCGCCCGGCGCCCACATATCCGTAGTCGGCATCGGCCATTTCGCCCGGCCCGTTCACTATGCAGCCCATGATGCCGATTTTCAGTCCCACCAAGTGGCTGGTGGCCTGCTTGATGCGGGCAATGGTTTCCTGAAGATTGTAGAGCGTTCGTCCGCAGCCCGGACACGAGATGTACTCCGTCTTGGTGAACTTCACCCTGGCGGCCTGCAAGATGGCATCGGCGAGGGTTTCAAGATATTGCGCGCTGAAGGCGTCGTCGTGAATGACCAGGCGGTGTGCCTTCTGGTCGATGAAGAGTGCTCCCGTGGCCATGGCAGCTTTCAATTGCAGGTCCTCGGCATTGGTGTCGCCAAGGCTGATGGTCACGGTATCGTCAATGATGGAAGCCTCTGCCTGTGCCCTCAGCATGGCACATTCCTCCACCCATGCCACCAGTTTGCGTGCCACGGGAATTTCCTTCTCGGGGTCTTCCGAGAGCGACACGCGGATGGTGTCGCCAATGCCCTCGGTGAGCAGTGCCCCTATGCCCACGGCGCTCTTGATGCGCCCGTCTTCCCCCTCGCCGGCCTCGGTGACGCCGAGGTGCAGGGGATAGTGCATGTCCTCGCGGTCCATGGTTTGCACCAGAAGCCTTACAGTGCGCACCATCACCACCGTGTTGGAGGCCTTGATGCTGATGACCACGTCGCGGAACTGCTCACGCCGGCAGATGCGCAGGAACTCCATGCAACTTTCCACAATGCCCTCGGGGGTGTCGCCGTAGCGGCTCATGATGCGGTCCGACAACGACCCGTGGTTCACGCCGATGCGCACGGCGGTGTGGTTGGCCTTGCAGATATTGAGGAACGGCACAAGGCGGTCCTCAATCTTCTTCAGCTCCATGGCATATTCCTCGTCGGTGTATTCCAGGTGCTTGAAGGTGCGGCCCGGATCGACGTAGTTGCCGGGGTTCACCCTGACTTTCTCACAATGGCAGGCGGCCACGTCGGCCACGCGGGCATTGAAATGCACGTCGGCCACGAGCGGCGTGTTGAAGCCCCTCGCCCTGAGCTGCCGGCGGATGTTCTCCATGTTCTCCGCCTCGCGGGTACCCTGTGTGGTGAGCCTCACCAGCTCGCCGCCGGCCTCGATGATGCGGATGGCCTGCTTCACACAGGCCTCGGTGTCCATGGTGTCGGTGGTGGTCATGGACTGCACACGGATGGGATTGTGGCCGCCCATGGCGACCGTGCCCACATGGATTTCGTCAGACTTCCGTCTGGAATAAAAAGAAGTTTGTGGCATGGTTTCAGCAAATGAATATTCTGGTAGAAAAAAGATGTCGGCCGGGTGCCGTGCTCAGTTTGTCTTGAAGGCAAATTTCAACTGCGCCAGGTCCTCGTTGGCCATGCGTATCTTTGAGCTCAGTCCGGCCTTGTAGCCTGCCAATGCCGCCGCCAAGCCTTCGTCGCTGAGTGCCAGCATCTGGCAGGCCAGAATGGCGGCGTTCTGTGCTCCGTTGACGGCCACGGTGGCCACGGGAATTCCCGGCGGCATCTGGAGCATGCTCAGCACGGCGTCCATGCCGTCGAACACGCTTCCCTTGATGGGCACGCCGATGACGGGCAGCGTGGTCGATGCCGCAATGACACCGGGCAGGGCGGCCGCCATGCCGGCTCCGGCAATGATGACCTTTACGCCACGGCCGGCCGCGCCGCGTGCAAACTGCTCCACGGCTTCGGGCGTGCGGTGGGCCGACAATGCGTTCACCTCAAAGGGCACTTCCATGCCGTCGAGGAAGGTCATGGCTTTCTCCATGACGGGCAGGTCGCTGGTGCTGCCCATGATAATGCTTACAAGTGGGGTCATGGTGTTGTTTATCGTTGATGAATAATCGTATTTTATTTAATGATGTGTCAGAACTTCAGGATGGCAAAGAAGGCCAGCACCGCGCCGAGCAGGAATCCGCACACCACCTGCGAGAGTGTGTGCTGCCGCAATATCATGCGGCTGGTGCCCAACATGCCGCCCAACAATATGATGACACACAGCCACCACACGGGATTGAAGCGCAGGATGGCCGAGAACACGAGCAATGCCCCGGCCACGCCGCCCAGCGCCGCCGTGTGTGTGCTGATTTTCCAAAACAGGTTGATGATGGCGCACACCACCTGTATGACCAAGGCGGCCACCACGATGCTGATCATGAAATGTGGCACCCGCCCCATGTTCATCATATAGAAGCAGAGGCAATAGCACATAATGGCGATGGCGTAGGGCACGATGCGCCGCTCGCGCAGGCCCAGCTCCCACAACGACCAGCCCTGATAGCGGCGGTAGCGACGGATGAGAAGGGTGGGCAACAGCACCGTGCAGAGGTAAACCATGGCCATTATCTTGGCAATGTAGATGGCAGGCATGTGCTTCATGCTGCTGAACATGAAGAGCATTGCCAGCCCGAACACAGGCAGGTAGAAGGGGTTGAAACATACGCTCAACACCTTGGCGGCCATGATGATTTTCCGTTCACTCATTTCAGTTTCTCTTTCTCTCAATGTTTAGTTGCGGCGGAGGGTTGATGCAGCCTTTTTTCAATTTCGCTCTTCACTCTTTGGAGTTCAGGAGTTCGGAAGTTCAGGAGTTCAGACGTTACTGATGGCAGCAAATTTATCACTTTTCACTCTTCACTTTTCACTTTTCACTTTTCACTTTTCACTCTTCACTTTTCACTTCACCTATTCTTTCCTAAGGCTTGCCTTGGGTATTCCCAGTTGCCCGCGATACTTGCTGATGGTGCGGCGGGCGATGGTGTATCCCTGTTTTTTCATTTCCTCCACCAGTGCGTCGTCGCTGAGCGGATGGTGCTTGTCCTCCTGACTTACAATGTCTTTGAGCACGGCCTTCAGCTTGCGGTTCGAGGTGGCCTCGTCCTGTCCGGCCTTCACGCCCTCGCTGAAGAAGTGCCTGAGCCGGAATGTCCCCCATCGCGTCTGGGCATATTTGGCATTGCATACCCTCGACACGGTGCTGATGTCGAGCCCTGTTTTTTGGGCCACGTCCTTGAGCACCATGGGGCGCATGTCGTCTTCGTCGCCGCTTTGGAAATAGCGCTTCTGCAGGTCGATGATGGCCTTCATGGTGACATACATGGTGCGCCGCCGTTGCTTCACGGCCTCTATGTATCCACGGGCGCGCTCCACATTGTTGCGGGCGTAGAGCAGGGCCTCGCGGCGCTGACGGTTCATGTTCTGCCGGTTGCCCTGGTATTCGTCCATGAGGTCGAGGAACGACTGTGCCACAAACAGTTCGGGAATGTTGCCGCGGTTGAGGGCGAAGGTCACGGTGCCGTCGTCGGCGGTGTCAACCAGGAAGTCGGGCGTTATCTGTTGCGACACGTTGTTGTCGGGCTCGTTGAGCGCCGCTCCCGGCTTGGGGTTCAGCAGCCTGATTTTCTCAAGGGCCTGCTCCAGCCGCTCGTGGCTGATGTTGAGTTGCCGCTCTATCTTCTCCCAGCGCCGGTTCTTGGCGTCGTCGAAGCAGTCGGCAACAATTCTTCTCATGTCGCTGGTCAGCGTTGACGGCTCGCGCCTGTCAATTTGCAACAACAGGCATTCCTCCAACGACCGTGCGCCGATGCCTGCCGGGTCGAAGGTCTGCAAGATGGCCAGCACCTGCCCTATTTCGGCCTCGCTGACGTTGATGCCATGCCTGAAGGCCAGTTCGTCGCTGATGTCGCCGAGGTCGCGAGTCAGCCAGCCGTTGTCGTCGAGCGAGCCGATAAGGTAGTCCATCACCTCCTGTTGCTGCCCGGTGAGCGTGGTCTCGCCCATCTGCTCCCTCAGCTGGTCGTAGAACGACGCCTGCCCGGCATAGATTCTTTCCATATAATAGTCAGCCCCTTGCGAGGAGCCTCCGGCGGGCGTGGCCTCCGGCATGCGGTCGTCGCTGCCTATCCGTTCCAGGGCCTCGGCAAGGGCATCCTTGCGCTCCTGGCGTTCAAAGATGTCGAGCTCCGAACCGCCCTGGTCGTCGCTGCTGCCCTGGTCGTCGCCCATGTCGCTGTCGGCATAGCCTTCTTCGGGGGCGGCGGACTCCAGCGCCGGGTTGACATTCAGCTCGGTGAGCACGTTCTGCTCCAGCTCTGCCAAGGGCATTTCAAGCAGTTTCACCTGCAACATCTGCTGCTGCGTAAGGTGTGTGCCTTGAATCTGCCTTTGTTGTTGAATCTGGTCTAAGCTCTGTGGCATTGGGGGTTATGGGGTGTTAAAGGGAGTTATATGACTTTATGTGGGGTCAGGAGAAATAATCCTTCAGCTGGGCCGCCAGGGCCGCCAGCCGCTCGGGGTCCTCGCTGCCGAACCGTTTCCAGATGCGCTGGCAGGGCCTCACCAGCGGGCTGAGCACTATCTCGGAGCGGTTGAGGTAGGGGTCGCACACCTGGAATACGTCCATCATCTCAACTACCGTTGCCGCGCTCACCTTCATCAGCCTGGCCAGTTGCTGCACCTCGGGTGTTTCCACGGCCATGGTCTGCGGCGTCAGGCGGTAGTAGAGATCGAGCACCAGGATGAACATCACCGGCTTGAGCTGCGCGTTCTCCGCGATGGGCTTGAAGTCGGCCTCCCACGACTCTTCCTGCATTTCCACGCCCTCGTAAAACTCCTGCGCGTTGCCCATGCCTGCCATGGCCCTGAGCATCTTCACGCCCTTGGCCAGCCGCTTGGGGTTGTCGGCATATTGCTTCCACAGGTGCTCCAGGCGCGGGGTGTCGAGCCGCCGCAACTTGAACATCTGCTCGTAGAGGAATGCGGGCGGAATGTGCAACTCAAGGGCCAGGTCCACCATCTGCCGCGAGTAGAGGGCCTTCAACCCCTCAGGCTTCTTCAGGTAGAGTTGCATGAGCAGCAGCCAGTATTCATCCTGCCACCGCCGGTGTGTCTTGTCCATAGCATCGTCGTTTTGCGGAACGCCGCAGCCTTCACCGCGCCGCTCCCGAAGTTTGCTGCAAAAGTAATAAATAAATTTGTGAAATGCAAGCCCTCGGCCATTTTTTCGCAAGCGGGAAAAGATGGATAATTCGCCTGATAGTTTTTATGAAAAATTTTGACAAAATCGGGGATTTTTTGAGGATTTTGTAAGATGTTGAAAATCAGCGGGTTGTAAATCGCGTGAAGTTTGACGGCAAATTTCGGGGAGAGAATTGGCAAATTGAGAGGAGAGAATTGGCAAATTTCTCCCCGCGATTTGCGGTCAAAGTATAGCGGTGTGAGCAAAATTTTTGAAAAAAATTGACAAAATAAATTCGCGGGTGTGGGGAAAAAATCGTAATTTTGCGGCATAGAAACCAGTGCGCTTGAAATGATGAAAGACTATCGCGACCGTATGACCGCCGGGGAGGCCCGCCGCTTCGGCCATGACGTGCTGAACATCGTGGGGCAGATACCGCGCGGACGGGTGACCACCTACGGCGACATTGCCGCCCTGGCGGGATGGCCCAGCCATGCGCGGATGGTGGGCCGCACGCTGCGCCTCACGCCCGGTGCCGACCGCCTGCCGTGCCACCGCGTGGTGACCGTGGCGGGGCGCACGGCTCCCGGCTGGAGCCGCCAGCGCACACTCCTGGAGGAGGAGGGCGTGAGGTTTCTTGAAAACGGGCATGTGGACATGAAACGCCACCGCTGGGAGCCTTTTCTGAGTGAAGAGTAAAGGGTGAAGAGTGTAAAATTTGCTGCCGCCATCTTTTTCCCATTCACCCCGTCAACCCCATCACCCCCAACAATAAACACCGATTCATAATGAAAAGAACACTATCTGCGATGCTTTTGTTGCTCACCCTGACCATGGTATGCAACGCAAAAGACAAGAACCTGAAACCGCGGCTCGTGGTGTGTACCGACATCGCACCTGCCGACGTGGAACCCGACGACATGGAGTCGATGGTGAGGCTGCTGAGCTATGCCGACCGCTTTGAGATTGAGGCACTTATCACGTCGGTGGGATGGAACTGCGACCCTTACCCCGTGGAGTGGGCGCAACTGCTTTTCCGCGTCATCGATGCCTACGGACATGACCTGCCGAACCTGATGCGGCGGTCGGCACAAACAAGGTTCCTGCCCCTGGCCAAGGAGAACAACCGCCAACAACTGGGCTACTGGCCCAGTGCCGACTACCTGCGCGGCCGCGCCGTCATGGGCAGCATCCGCGGCGGCATCAAGGCCGTGGGCAGCGACAACGACTCGCCGGGCAGCCGCCTGCTCATCCGCCTGGCCGACGAAGACGACCCGCGGCCCATCTACGTGGCCGCCTGGGGTGGGGCCAACACGCTGGCGCAGGCCATCTGGCGCGTGAAGCAATCGCGCACGGAGGAGGAAGTGAAACGCTTCGTGGGAAAATTCCGCATCTACACCATCACCGACCAGGACATGCAGTACAGCCAGCGCATGGACCGGGCATACAGCTCGCACCAGTGGCTGCGCGGGGAGTTCCGCAATGAGCTGCAATTCATCTGGGACGAGGGAACATGGCAGGAACAATGTGAACTGGGAAAACAAAACTGGGCCCTGCACAAAGAACATATCCAGGGGAAAGGGGCGCTGGGAAAGGAATATCCCACTTATAAATGGGGCGTGGAGGGCGACACGCCGAGCTTCCTCTACCTGATGCCCCACGGCCTCAACGACCCCGAGGACCCGCGGCAGGCGGGATGGGCAGGGGTGCATGAGCGCGGAATGTGCCCCGACTCGCTCACCACGGCGTGGAACAGCTGGCAGGAACCGGTGCGGAGCAGGAGCATCGGCTACAAGAAACGCTTCTATCCCGACGAACTGAACGACTTCATGGCACGCATGGAGTGGGCCGAAGAGGGACGGGGAAACCACAACCCCACGGTGGTGGTCAACGGGAAGAAGGGCCTGCAACCCGTTCACATCAAGGCGAAGGCGGGAGGGCGGCTGCACCTGGATGCGTCGCGCTCAACCGACGGCGACGGCGACCGCCTGACGTTTTCATGGTGGCAGCAACCGGAAACGGCCACCGCACGGGCCGTCATCGACCATGGTGACCGGCCGGCGGTTACAATCGACATTCCGCAAGATGCCGGCGGCGAGGACCTCCACATCATCTGCGAGGTGCACGACGACGGGCCGTTCCACCTGGTGGCCTACCGCCGCGTCATCGTCCATGTAGAGTAGTCACCACGCGGCGGTCAGGCGGTGAAGCATGGTGGTGCTCTCGCCGCACGAGCCGGTGTGCTGGATGTGGATGCCGCCGAAGGCATTATGCGCCACGGAGGCTTGCAAATCCACAACGTGGGGAAGCGGGGAATCGGAGGGCCGGGGGGTGGTTGTGGAGACGTGCGCCTTCAACAACCCGTCGGCATAAGTCAGGCTGATGGTGCAACCAGTGCGGTAACAAGTGGCGGAAACGGGGGCGCTGAGGGGCCTTACGTTTCCGTTTTCATATTCTACAAGGAGGAAATCCACGGCCTTGGCATGCTTCACCGTGCGGATGATGCGGAGGCCGTAGCCCGTCAGGGTGCGGGTGTCGAACTTCAGACACACGTCCATATATTGTCCGGTGGCGGAGCCGAAACCCTGGCCGGCGGTTTTCGTGGGGTCCACCAGAAGGGTGAGCGACATGGGGCCGTACTCTTTTTCCATGGGCGTGTACATGAGTCGGGCGCCGCGCTGAGCCTGCAAGAGCCCGTGGCCCACGGCTCCGTTGAAGCCCTCGCCGTATTCCCACATCGGTTTGTTTTTGTCGAAACGCCAGTCGTAGTCGGCGGTGTCGGAAGGTTTGTTGCCGTCAACGGTCCAGTAGCCTTCCAGGATTCTGGGCTGCCACTGGCAGGGGAAGCCGTGGAAATCGGTGTCGAGCACGGTGCGCCGCGGCGCTTTTTTCACGAAGAAGGTGGAACGGGTGGCCAGGGTGTCGCGGCTGCGCTGATGGCGCGGCACAACCACGGCGGTGAGTGTGTGGCCGGCATCGGCCTGAGAAAGTCGGTAGGAGCGCTGGGGAAAATCGTGGCCGTGGCTCACGCAGATGTCGTCGCGCCACCAGCTGATGAGCGACTGGTCGCGGCGGCCCTGCAGGTCGAGCCGGTAGTCAACATAGAGGCTATCGGCACGCCGACGTATTTTCGGCGCCTTCAAGAACGAGGGGGCAGGCAACAGGGCGGGATGAAGCGTCAGGTGACAAGCCGCCTGACGGCCGTCGGCGGCGGTGGCCATGATGCAGAAGTCGGCAGTTTCGTCGGTGTTGTTTTGCAAATGGAAAAGGGCCTGCCCGCCTTCTTGCGGCACGATTTCCACAAAGTCCTCGAAGCCTTTTTCCACCGTCCACGCCACGTTTTCCTCCGAGCCCAGCTGCAAGTCGGCGGGTGAGCGCAACTCGGCTTCATGTTTGCTGACGGGCAAGAAAGGAATGGCGCCGACCGTTTCGGGGAAAAGGGTGTTCTGGGGTTGCCGGTTGCCGATGACATACGGCTCTCCGTTGAGCGTGAAATCCTTTTGATAACACCGCAACCACCGTTGGGGATATGGCGTCCAGCCCACGTAACTGCTTTCGGGAGCGTGGTATCGGCAGTTCACGACGGTCACCGGCCCGCCCTGCTTGCAAAAGAAAGTCTCGCGGTTGTCGGTGCGCACATAAAAGTCGCAATCGTCGAACATGGGCCCGGCGCCGAAGGTGCTCCACAGGGGTTTGGCACCATAGAGGTCGAAATCACAATGCCGATAGACGGCGTTTCCGCCGTTCAGCGCGTCGTCGGTACATTCAAAGTGACAGCTGTCATAAAGGCTTTCGCGGGCGCCGTTGAGCGGGTTGAGGTTCAGGCGGCTGACAAAGCGCACGCGATGTGCCGAAAGGCGTTGGCCGTGAACATATCCCACGTGTGCCTGGGTGATGGCATCGCTGCGCTTTTTCCGGCTGAGGCGGGGGTTGAGCGGATAGTCGAGGTCCACGTTGCAATAGTTTCCGAGCGTCATGTTCTCCACATGAAGGTCGTCAACGTGCATGTCGAGCATGGTGAAATTTCCCACGGCGCCCTGCATCTGTCCGCGTTGTGAGGCCAGCACCACGTCATTGGGTTGCCGGCCCAGTCCGATAAGCCGCAGCTGTTTTCCCCTGATGACCATTCCGAAGGGCTCGCGGCCGTTTTCGCCTTTCACCACTTCCGGCACGTCGGGATTGTCCACCCAATACACCCAGGGGCGGATGTAGAGGGTTGTGGTGTCGGAGAAATGGCTCACGGCCTTGCGGAAGTCGTTGAACACAAAGGGATTGCCCTTCAGCTCGTCGTCGGAGAGCGAGCCGTCGAGCAACAAATGGCGGTCGTCGAGTTTCAAACTTTCCGGCACCAAGGCCGCAACTTGCGCGTGCAAGGTCATGCCGCCGTGGATGAAAGCCATCAGCACGGCGGCACAAATCTTCATCAAGGGATTCTTTACGGTCATTGTTCTGGTGTGAATTGTCCGGTGGCGGTCGGTGAGAATTGTCCTGTCGCCGTGGGGACGTCCTTCTTTTCCGGCTCGCTGAGTCTGAAGGAAATGGGGACGGTATATTTCACGCGGACGGGTTTTCCGTTCTGCCTTCCGGGCAACCAGTTGGGCATGGACCCGACCACGCGCTCGGCTTCGGCATCGATTTCCGGGCTTACGCTTTTCACCACTTTCACATTGCTCACGGCGCCGTTGGTTTCCACCACGAACGACACGATGCACCGGCCTTGCACTCCGGCCTTATGTGCGGCCTCGGGATAGCGGATGGTCTTGGCCAGGAACTCCATCAAGGCCACTTGGCCGCCGGGGTATTCCGGCATCTTTTCCACCACGTCGAACACTTTCTCGTCTTGGTCGGTTGTCGCCTTCGTGGTGATGATGATTACTCCGTCGGAGGCGTCGCGCCCATACATCTGGCTATATTTCTTCACCGAGGCGGCATCTTTGAACACCTCAATGTTCTCGATTTCCTCCGAGTGGATGAATGTGAGCGCGTCGAAGTCCACGAGGTTGCCGTTCACGATGATGAGCGGGCGCTCCCCGGCCTTGGGTTCATAGGGTGCCTTTCCGTCATCCTGGCCGCCGGAGGTTGCGTATTCGGCGGTTGGTTCGTCAACGATGATGGCCTTCACCACATAGGTCTGGTCGCCGTAGTTTAGCTCTGCGTCGGCCTTTCCTTTCTTCACCACGGTCTTTTTCTTCGGCGTGTTGTAAACATAGTCGGTAACGGTTTCGGCCTGAAGGGCCAGGGCGGCGCCCACGATGGGCACCAGCGCGAGCAGCTTGAACAGGCTAACGCGGCTTGATTTTTTATGTAACATCATGTCAATGCGGTTTTTAAGGGTACTGTGACTAATGCCGTTGGCCACTGAATACCCGCAGTTGGCCACGGCCTTTTGGATAAGCAGATACTGATACTCTTTCGTGTTGATGCCTTGAGAGAGCACCGCCGCGTCGGCCTCGTATTCGTGGATGGCGCGCAGGTCCTGGCGCAGCATCCACATGGCTGGGTTGAACCATTGCAGGGCGGTGAGGGTGTCAACGAGGAGCAGGTCGAGCGAATGTCGCCGGCTGATGTGTCCCCGTTCATGGGCGAGCAACGGGGCGCTGTGGGCCTCGTAGTCGCTTTTCGAGAGAATGATGAAGTGCATCCAGCTGAAGGCGGGCACGTCGCCCGGCGCCACGCACACCACCGTGCCGTCGGCCTGCGGGTGTTGCTCGCTCCGGCGGATGAGCTGCCACACGCGGAGGATGCTCAAAAGGGTGTGGCCCAGCGTCAGCGCCATGCCGATGAGGAACAACGCCCCCCATACGGCCCCCAAGGGGTTTTCCAACGGTTCGGCCATGGGCAGGCCTACGGTGGCAAGTCCCTGTGACAAAGGAGCTTCCACCACCACCGTGCGGTGCAAAGTGATGACGCACAGGGGTAGCACAAACGACAGCAGGGCCGTGGCAAGCAGCACCACGCGGTTGACGCGATGGAACGTCTCGCGGCTCAGCATCAGGCGGTAGAACATGTAGAACACCGCCACCAGTGCCGCCACTTTCAGGTCGTAGATGAGAAACTCCGTCATAGCTCTTCAATTCAAGTTGTCATCGGCCCCGGGGGCCTTGGGTTTCATTCGTGGGGACGCTCAATCTGTTCTATCAGTGCTTTCAGCTCTTCCACAGAAATCTTCTCCTCTTTCACGAAACACGACACGGCGCTCAGGTAGGAGTCGTCGAAGTAGTTCTTGATGACTCCGGCCAGGCTGCTTCGGCCGTATTCATGCTCAGAGACGAGCGGGAAATACTGGTAGGAGGTGCCGAACTGCTTGTGGCCCAGGAACCCCTTCTTCTCCAGGATGCGCACCGTGGTGGACAACGTGTTGAAATGGGGCCGGGGCTCGGCATAGTATTCCAGGAGCTCCTTGACGAACATGGGGCCGTGCTGCCAGTACAGCTCCATGATTTCGCGTTCTTTGGTGGTAAGGCGTTTCATTGTTGAAATCATTTGGTTCACAGTGCTTTCACACACAATAGTATCAGTATCCGAAGGCAAAGTAACTAAAAATATTCGTTACATACAACTAAAACGTTTAGTTTTTATAAAAAATTAAGTAGTTTGCGGCCCAATTATTAGTTGTTCACACATGGAAGGGGCACCGCGGGCGCTTTCAGCAATCTTTTCGGGGGGTGGCGGTTGCCTTTGAGCCTCCGTTTCCGAGGCAGGGAGGTGGATAGCGACATGGGGAAAAATTGGTAAAAAATCTTGACAAAATCCGCAAATTTCCGCAGGTTTCGTAAACCGCTGAATTTCAGCGGTTTATAAATCGCCCAGAGTTTGACCGTAAATTTCGGGGTGAAATCTTCAAGATTTCTCCTCTCGATCTTCAAGATCTCTCCTCGAAATATGCGGTCAAACCTCTTGGGGCAATCAAAAATCTTTGAAAAATCTTGACAAAACACCCTCCGTTGTCCAATTTATTTCGTATCTTTGCAACCAACTCAGCAATAGGAGTACTGACTCTAATATAATACCTATTTAATTTAATAATGAAAGACTTTAATTACTACGCGCCGACGGAAGTGATGTTCGGCGAACAGTCGGAGGAGCAGGTGGCTCGTCTGACAAAGAAGTATGGCGGCACGAAAGTGCTGGTTCACTACGGCGGTCAGAGCGCCAAACGCTCGGGCCTGCTCGACAAAATCTGCGGCCTGCTTAGCGAGGGCGGCCTGCAAGTGTTCACCCTGGGCGGCGTGGTGCCCAATCCGCGGTTGTCGAAAGCCAAGGAGGGCATCGACCTGTGCCGCAAGGAGGGCGTGGACTTCATCCTCGCCGTGGGCGGGGGCAGCGTCATCGACTCGGCGAAGTGCATAGCCTACGGCGTGTGCTACGACGGCGACGTGTGGGACTTCTACCTTGGCAAGGCCGAGCCTGAAAAGATGCTCCCCGTGGCCTCCGTGCTCACCATCCCCGCCGCCGGAAGCGAGATGAGCGAGGCCAGCGTCATCACCAACGAGGACGGCGACGTGAAGCTGGGCTATAGCAACGACATGTCGCGGCCCAAGTTTGCCATTATGAACCCACGCCGTACGTTCACCCTGCCGCCTTATCAGACGGCGGCCGGCGTCACCGACATGATGATGCACACCATGGAACGCTATTTCACCAAGGACGACGACATGGACCTGACCACCGACCTGGCCGAGGCCGTGCTGCGCAGGATGAAGACCGCCGTGTTTGCCGTGCTGAAAAATCCCGAGGACTATCGCCAGCGGGCGCAAATCATGTGGGGCGGAAGCGTGGCTCACTGGGGACTGACGGGGTGCGGCATCAGCGACGACTGGGCCACCCACCAGCTGGAGCACGAGCTGAGCGGAATGTTCGACGTGACCCACGGTGCCGGACTGGCCGCCATCTGGCCCAGCTGGGCACGCTATGTGATGCACGAGAACCTGAGCCGCTTCGTGCGCTTCGCCGTCAACGTGATGGACGTGCCCAACGACTTCACCGACCCCGAGGGCACCGCGCTCCGCGGCATCGAGGCCATGGAGACCTTCTACCACGCCATCGGCATGCCGGTGAACATCCGCGAGCTCATAGGCCGCGACATCACCGACGAGGAAATCAAGGAGATGACGCGCAAGTGCAGCCGCGACTTCACCGCCACCTGCGGATGCCTGAAGGTGCTGGAGGCCGCCGACATGGAGAATATCTACAAGATGGCGCGGGGGTGAAGGCTTTCCCAGGGATTCCTAGGATTTCCTAGGTTTTCCTAGGACCTCCTAGGTCTTCCTAGGACTTCCTAGGCCATAAAAATTTAAAATAAAAAAAACCATGAAAATTTTACTTATCGGTGGCACCGGAACCATCAGCAGTGCCATCACCCGACAACTGGCCGCCGCCGGCCACGACCTGTGGCTCCTGAACCGCGGCACACGGCGCAACGAGGTGCCGCAGGGCGTGAAACAAGTGATTGTAGATATTGACGACACGGAGGAGGTGCTGCGACAACTGGGCGACGCGCAGTTCGACGCCGTTTGCGAGTTCATCGGCTTCCTGCCCAGCCAGGTGGAGCGCGACATACGCCTCTTCCGCGGCCGCACACGACAGTATGTTTACATCAGCTCGGCATCGGCCTACAACAAGCCGGCCCGCAGCCACATCATCACCGAGGGCACCACGCTGGCCAACCCCCATTGGGAATACTCGCGCAACAAGATAGCGTGCGAGGAGCTGCTCATGAGGGAGTATCGCGACAACGGCTTCCCCGCAACCATCGTGAGGCCCAGCCACACCTATTGCGAGCGCGCCGTGCCCGTCAGCGTGCACGGGCCGAAAGGCAGCTGGCCGGTGCTCAAGCGCATGCTCGACGGCAAGCCGGTCATCATCCAGGGCGACGGCAGCTCGCTTTGGACGCTGACGTGGAACGAGGACTTCGCCCGGGGGTTCATCGGACTGCTGGGAAATCCAAAGGCCATCGGCGAGGCGTTCCAGATTATGAGCGACGAGTCGCTGACGTGGACACAGGTTTATGAGTGCGTTGGTAACGCACTCCACGTGACGGTGAAACCCTACTATGTGGCCTCGGAGTTCTTGGCCGCCGTGGCGCCGAAGGAATGGGACTTCGAAGGCAACCTCCTGGGCGACAAGTCGGTAACCGTGGTCTTCGACTGCTCGAAGTTGAAGCGCGCCGTGCCGGGGTTCCAGGCCGTAACACGCTTCGACCAGGGCGTGCGCCGTTGTGTGGAATATCTCCTCGCACATCCCGAGCTACAAGTGGAAGACCCCGAGTTCGACAGTTGGTGCGACCGCGTCGTGGAAATGCAGGAACAGGCCCGCAAAGCCTTTTAACCACAACACCTTTACCGACAAATCATTATGAAAGTAGGAATTATTGGAACGGGATGGATTGCCGAGAAAGCAGCCATCACCCTGAACGGCCTGACCGAATGCCAGGCCTATGCCGTGGGGTCGAGGACCCTTGACAAGGCGGAGGCCTTCGCCTCCAAGTGGAACATTGCGAAAGCCTACGGCTCCTACAGCGCGCTGATTGCCGACCCCGACGTTGACCTGGTCTATGTGGGCACGCCCCACTCCCACCACTACGACGTCACGCGCGAGGCCCTCCTGGCCGGCAAGCCGTGCCTGGTGGAGAAAGCCTTCATGGCCAACCACCGCCAGGCGCTGGAAATCGTGGAGCTGGCCCGTGAGCGGAAAGTGTTCCTGGCCGAGGCCATCTGGACGCGCTACCAGCCCGTGGTGGCCATCGTGCGAAACCTCATCGGCAGCGGGCGCATCGGACAGCCGCGGCTGGTGACGGCAACCCTGGGCTACTCCATGGGCGACAAACCACGCATTATGCGCCCCGACCTTTGCGGCGGCGCACTGCTCGACCTCGGCGTCTATGCCCTGAACTTCGTAAGGATGTTCTTCCCGGCCGACATCATCGGCATGGAAAGCCAGTGCGTGAAGTCGGCAACGGGCATGGACCTTACCAACGCCATCAGCCTGGTGCTTAGCGACGGGTTGCTCTGCAACCTGCAATCGAGCGCCGCATGCGTGGGCGACAACATCGGCGTCATTGCCGGCACCGAGGGCAACCTCATCATCGACAACATCAACAACCCGCAAACGGTCACCGTGAACGGCCCCGACCGCACTTACGTTGAAACCATCCGCGTGCCAAAGCAAATCACGGGCTACGAATATCAGTTCCTGGCCTGCCGCCAGGCACTTGCCGACGGACTGCTGGAGCCGCGCGAGATGCCGCACGAGGAAACCCTCTACATCATGCAGCTCATGGACCAGCTCAGGAAAAAGTGGGACGTGCGCTATCCCATGGACTGAGAAAGCCCCCTTCGTCTAATAGGAGCCGACGCTTCCAAGCGTCGGAGTAACTACTTTTTTCCAAACAAGAACACAAAGATAGTTCCGACGCATGGAAGCATCAGCTCCTAAATCGGCCTAAAAAAACAACTCCTAAACGTCGGCCCAAAAACGTGGCCGGCGGTATGGTGTTGCGCGGTTTAAGCAACGCTTTGCGCAAGGTTTATTGGAAAAAAAGAGGGGTGTTAAAAAAGGAATGACTACTTTTGCACCACTATAAACAACACAATTACAATTATTTCATTAGCGTTTAGTAAGATAACCGGGCCACTTTCTTGTGAAAGGCGGTGGCTTTTGTATATAAAAGCAACGCGTTGCGCAACATATTTAGCGTATGTTGCGTTTCATTTGCGTAGAAACTTATAATTTTGTAGGGAAAATCCATCATCAATGAAAAGAATATCCCAGCGCGACATTGCCCGTGCCCTGAACATCAACGTTTCAACGGTGTCGCGGGCGCTGAGGGGCCTCGACGGCGTTAGCGACGACCTTCGCCGGCAAATCATGAGCATGGCCGAGGAGCGGGGCTACCGGCCCAACCCCTTTGCCGTGAGCCTGCGCTACGACACCACGCGCACCATCGGCGTGGTGGTGCCCGACGTGGCGTTCAACCACAACGCCCACATCGTGAAAAGCATAGAGGCCGAGGCGCGCAAGGCCGGATACATGTGCATCATCACCGACTCCGACGACAAGCAGGAGACCGAGGCCGAATGCCTCGACCTGCTGGTGAACATGCACGTGGAGGGCATCATCATCTGCCTGTCGCAGGAAACGACGGACTTCTCGCACCTGGAGAAGCTGAAGAAGGCGCGCATGCCCATCGTGCTGTTCGACCGCGACCCGCGCATCGGCATCTCCTCGGTCGTCATCAACGACGTTGCCTCGGCGCGGCAGGTCACCAACAGCCTCCTCGACGACGGTGCCCGGCGCATTGCCTTCCTGGGCGGACCCAGCAGGATGAGGCAGACCGCCGACCGCAAGCACGGCTACCTGGAGGCGCTGCGCGAACGCGGCGTGCCGGTAAGGACGGAGTTGGTGAAGTGCAACCACATCAGCTTCAACTCGGGACTGAAGGACACCCTCGACCTGCTCGACCTGCCCGAGCCGCCCGATGCCATCCTGGCCTCGCACGGGCTGCTGGCCATCTCGGCGCTGCAGGCCATTACGAGCCGAGGGCTGCGCATTCCCGAGGACGTGGCCATCATAGGATACATCAGCGACTGGGTGTCGGAGATGTCGTCGCCACGCATCTCGTTCGTCAAGCAAAACCAGCGCGAAATGGGTTGCAAAGCCTTCCGCCTGCTTCAAGACCAGATGAACGGCGACGATAGCATTCAACATGTGGTGGTAAGCGCACGGTTGGAAATTCGCGACAGCACGAAGAAAACAAAGTAAAATCACCACTCTCGAAAAGGGAATAAACAACGAAACACCCCCATCCTCGTGGAACGGGCTGGGGCTTATTATTTAAAAAAAATGAAAAAAGCTATCTTCTTTTTCCTGCTCCTTGCGGCCACGGCGGCCACGGCACAGAACCTGCAGCTGAACGAACTTGAGTACTTCGAGCGGCAGGGAGTGAACATCCTGGTGTTCAGCAACAGTTTCAACGGCGGTTTCAACGACGAGAAGAACTCGGGCATTGAAATCATCCACCACGGCGTGCGCACCGTGCAGGGCGGCGCCGTGCGCCTGAACAACACCCCCGAGCAGTGGGACCTGGTGCCGAAGATGACCAGCCGCACCGTCAACCGCGAGGACGGAACCATTGAGGTGGCCATGCGCTACGACGACTACGACTTCGACAGCCGCGTCGTGGTGAAGGCCAAGGGCCGCGCGGTGGAAATTGCCGTATGGCTCGACAAGCCGGTGCCCGAGAAACTGGCGGGCGAGGCCGGCTTCAACCTGGAATTTCTGCCCTCGCAATACTGGCTCAAGACATTCACCATGGACGGGCGCATAGGCAGGCTGCCGCGCTATGCCACCAGCCAGACCACGACGCGCCCCAACAGCGAGAAGCCGCGGCAGTTCAAGGGCTTCAAGACCTACGACGACCGCGGCACGGGCCGATTCATCGACCCCCTGCCCATAGAAACGGGGCACCGGCTGAGCCTGGCCACCGACGACCCGTCGCGGCTGGTGAGCATCAGCAGCGACGACGCCGAGCTGAAACTCTACGACGGGCGCATGCTGGCACAGAACGGATGGTTCGTGGTGAGAAGCATTCTGCCCAAGGGAAAGACCGGAAAGGTGGTGACCTGGACCGTGGAGCCAAACGCCATTCCCGGATGGGTGAGAGAGCCCAACATCGGATTCTCGCAGGTGGGATATATTCCCGAACAGCCCAAAGTGGCCGTCATAGAGCTCGACAAGGCCGACGCCCCGCAGGGGCAGGCACGCCTCATGCGCGTGAATGCCGACGGCACGGCCACCACGGCCTACAGCGGCGACGTGAAGTCCTGGGGACCTTATTATAAATATAATTATGTGAAGTTCGACTTCAGCAGCGTCACCCAGCCCGGCGTTTACTACATACAATACGGGCCGACGCGCACCAACGACTTCATTATCGACGACCACGTCTATGACAAAATCACCGACGCCACCACCGACGTGTGGGTGCCCATTCACATGAACCACATGTATGTGACCGAGGGCTACCGCACCTGGCACGGCGAACCGTTCAAGGAGGGCTACCTGCAAGCGCCTGAGAGCGACCACTTTGACCTGCACCGGCAGGGGGCGTCAACCGACACGAAATACAAGCCGCTGGAACTCATTCCCGGGCTGAACATCGGCGGATTCTTCGACGCCGGCGACTTCGACATTGAGACCGGGTCGAACATCAACGTGGTGCACAACTTCATACGAACATGGGAACTGTTCCACCCGCAACGCGACAAGACCTTCGTCAGCCAAGAGCAGCGATATGTGGACCTGCACCGGCCCGACGGCGTGCCCGACGTACTGCAGTTCATTGAGCACGGCACGCTGAACCTCGTGGCGCAGGCTGAGCAGATAGGGCACATGGCCTCGACGCTCTCGAACTCCATTCTCGACAATTACCACCACCTCGGCGATGCCGCCAGCATCACCGACGGCCTGCACTATGACCCCTCGCTGAAGCCTTACGAGGTGAGCGCCGACGGCAAGCGCAGCGGCACGCCCGACGACATGTGGGCCTTCACCACGCGCAACCCAAGCCTCGATTTCCAGGCCGCCACCATGTTTGCCGCAGCCAGCCGTGCCCTCACCGGCTATAACGACGCCCTGGCCGCCCGTGCGCTGACGCAGTCGAAACGCCTCATGGAAGAGGCCACCGAGCTGATGAGCCGCCGCAACCAAACCGCCAATCAGCGCAACAACCAGGCCAACAACATGGCCACCAACCTGCAGCTCTACGGTGCCACACGCGAGCGGCAGTATCTCGACAATTTCCAGAAACAGATATGGACGGCCCTCGACCGCAACGTTTCAAACAACATGCAAACGGCCCTCGACGCCATTCCCTACATGGACGAGGCCTACAAGAAACGGTTGCGGCCATACATGGAAAAATATGAGGACTACATACGCAACTTCGACACGCAGAACCCCTACGGCGTGCCCATCGGACTGGGCAACTGGGCCGGCGGAAACGCGGTGCTCAGCTTTGGCACCACCGTTTGCTTCGCACACCTCTATTTCCCCGACATCGTGCCCAAGGACGAGGTCTATCGCGTGGCAAACTGGCTCTACGGATGCCATCCTTATCACAACTACTCGTTCGTGGCCGTGGTGGGTGCGGCAAGGCCCAAGCAGGTGTTCTACGGCAACAACCGCGCCGACTTCTCGTTCATCCCCGGAAACGTGGCTCCGGGACTGCTGTTCCGCAAGCCCGACCACTTCGAGAACTACGACGACTGGCCTTTCCTTTGGGGACAGAACGAAGGCACCATCGCCGGAAACACACAATACATCATCTTCGGCTCTGCTCTGAAAGATATTATTTACAAGAAATGAGTTATGAGTTACGAGTTATAAATTATGAGTCTTAAAATTCGTTTTACACTCTTACTGGCATTCTTCACATGGGCCGTGACCGGCATGAAGGCACAGCCCGAAGACCGCAGGCTGACCATCAGCGGGCAATTGCTGGATGCCGACCAGAAAGAGCCGATGGCGCAGGCAACCATACAACTTTTCCAAACCACCGACAGCACTTTCGTCGGCGGAACCATCAGCAACAACCGCGGTTATTTCGACATTGAAGCACCGTCGAACGGCACCTACCGCCTGAAGATAACGTCGGTGGGCTACCAACCCATTGAGCGCGAGGTGACTTTGCGGCGTAACCAAAACCAGGACCTGGGCAACCTGCTCATGTCGCCCGAAAGCTTTATGCTACAGGAAGCCGTCGTCACAGGGCGTGCCGCACAGGTGGTGGCACGCAAGGACACCCTCATCTACAATCCCGAGGCGTACCGAACACCCGAGGGCTCGGCCATAGAAGAGCTCATCAAGCGAATGCCGGGAGCAGAGGTCGATGAAGACGGAAACATCACCGTCAACGGAAAACAGGTGAAGAAAATCCTGCTCGACGGAAAGGAATTTATGCTCGGCGACGTGGAAACGGCATTGAAAAACCTGCCCGTAAGCATCATCCAGAACGTGAAATTCTACGACCAGCAGAGCGACCAGGCGCGCATCACAGGCATTGAAGACGGCAACAAGGAAACGGTGCTCGACTTCACCATCAAGAAGGGCATGAACCGCGGATACATGACCAATCTCGACATTGCCGGAGGCACCCAGCACCGATACGCCTCCAGGGGAATGGGCAGCAGCTTCACCGACAAGACGCGCTTTGTGCTCATGGGCAACTTCAACAACAAGGAGGAAAACGCCGGATGGTGGAACCGCCGGGGACTGAATGCCCGCAAGATGCTGGGCACCAACCTCAACTACGACGACGGCGAAAAGTTGAAAATGGACGCCAGCATACGGTGGAACCACCGCAACGGCGACAATGTGAACGATAACACCAGCGAGAACTTCTATAGCCAGGAGCACCGCACATTCTCAAACAGCCACTCTAAAAACCTCACCCGAAGCAACAACTGGAACGGCAACCTGCGCTTTGAATGGAAACCCGACACGCTGACCAACATTCTCGTCCGCGCCAACGGCAGCCTGGGCACCAACGATGCCACGCAGACCTCACTGTCGGCAACATTCTCCGACGACCCCTACCTCTACGTTTCCGACCCGCTCGACAACGGCGCCATCACACTGATGAACTCCAGGCAACTGGCCGTCAACCACAACATGCAGTCGAGCCTCACCTACGGCGAAAACAAAAACATCTGGGGAATGGTGCAGTTCTACCGCCGCCTCAACCCGAAAGGCCGCAACATCACCCTGCGACTGGAAGGAAGCGCCGGAGACAGCCAGCAGGAAAACACCTCGAACAACGAAGTGCAGCTCTTCCGCGAAAAGAACATTGCCGGACAGGATTCCACCTACTTCACCGCCCGCTACAACACCACCCCGACCGACAACAGCGGCTACGTAATCAGCGCACTCTACAGCGAACCGCTATGGAAAGGCGCACACCTGCAAACCAACTACGAACTGCGCTACAACCAAAACAAAAGCGACCGCCAAACCTACGACTTCAGCCACCAGCCCGAAAACATCTTCTCGGGAATCATCCCCGTTTATCGCGAATGGGACACTTGGCTGGCTCCCGTGCGCAACACCCTCGACGGCTATCTTGACAAAAACCTCAGCCGGTATTCCGAATACAAGAACTACACCCACAACATCCGCCTCACCCTGCGACACTGGCAGGAGGAGTACGACTACAACGTGGGCTTCCTCGTGCAGCCGCAGCACTCAGACTTCGTGCAAGACTACCGCGGCATCTACGTTGACACCGTGCGCAACGTCACCAACCTGACGCCGACCATCGACTTCCACTACAAGTTCAGCGACCAGCAGAACATCTGGGTTCACTACAGAGGCGACACGCAACAGCCCGACATCACCCAGCTGCTCGACATCACCGACGACTCCAACCCCCTCTACATCTCGCAGGGCAATCCCGGGCTGAAGCCGCAGTTCACCAACTCGCTCAACGTCTATTACAACAACTACATCCAAAAGCACAAGCGCAGCTTCGTGGTCTATGGCAACTACCGCAACACGCGCAACAGCATCTCGAACCTTGTGCGCTACAACAGCACCACCGGCGGAAGCATCTCGCGGCCCGAGAACATCAACGGCAACTGGAACGCCGACGGAGGGTTTACCTTCAACACCGCCCTCGACTCGGCCGCGCACTGGAACATCGGCACCGACACCCGCGCCCGCTACAACAACTACGTCAGCTATATAGCACAGCAGAGGGCCGATGCGCGGAAAAACACCACGCGCTCCGTCAACCTCACCGAGAGGCTCAACTTCAGTTTCCGCAACGACTGGCTGGAGGTGACGCTCGACGGATGGTGCAACTACCAGCACACGCGCAACGAGCTGCAGCCCACCGCCAACCTCGACACCTGGCAGTTCAACTATGGCGGACAAATGCTCCTCAGGCTGCCCTACGGCATTGAGGTGAGCACCAACCTCCACGAAAACTGCCGCCGAGGATACAACGACCCGTCGTCGAACACCAACGAGCTCATCTGGAACGGACAGGTCACCAAGTCGTTCCTCAAGAACAAGTCGCTCGTGGTCAGCCTCAATTTCTACGACATCCTCGCACAGCAGAGCAACTACAGCCGATGGATTTCGGCCACAGGGCGAAGCGACACACGCTACAACAGCATCAACTCCTACGCCATGCTCCACGTGCGCTATCGTCTCAACATGTTCGGCGGAAAAGTGGACACCGAAGGACGTTACGACAAAAAATGGGGAAACAACGACCGCCGCAACCGATGGTAATTTAAAACCTGGCCTACCTCCAACCCCTGACGGGGGATTGTGCAACCTCACATCTTCCCCCAAGGGGGGATTAGAGGGGGCTCCTATTTCACCTTTTATATGAAGCACTACTCAACCATGATTCTCGCCCTTCTGTTCATTATGCAGACGGCGGGAGCACAGACTTTCAAACTCAATGCCGACGGCTATTTCAACGCCGGCGGAACCGACGTGATGGCCTTCAGCGACTTCTATCCCGAAGGACACCAGGGCGGCGTGTGTGTCATCATGAATGCCAAGCGCATTGCCACCAACGGCGACATACGCCTGGAGGCCACGCCCGGGCAATGGCAACCCGTGCCCAAACAGCTCAGCCGCAAGGCCGAGGGCAACAAAATCACCACAACCCTCTGTTACCCAGACTCATCGCGCCATCTGACGGGCTTCAACCCGATGGTCTATCCCGACTACCAGTTCAATTACACCGTCACCGTGGAGCCGCAGGGACAGGGCATCCTCGTCACTGTGGACCTCGACAAGCCCGTGCCGCAGTTCCTGCTCGGAAAGGTGGGCTTCAACCTGGAATTTTTCCCCGGCGAACTCTTCGGAAAGCCCTGGCTCATGGACGACCAGGCAGGCATCTATCCGCAGCAGCCCAACGCGCCGCTTGAACTCTTGCCCACCAACCGCGGCCACGACGGCGACTACTTTGCCGGACGCGGACAAAAGGCCGACCTGGCACAACTCGACGGCGAGGGCTACAGCCCCTTGCGTGCCGACGACATCATTGCCGCGCCCTACGCCGAGGGCCGCCGCTTCACCTCGCGCCCCGACGACGCCGCGCAGAAAGTCACCGTGGAGAGTTTCACCGGCAACCTGAAACTCTACGACGGCCGCATGAACCACAACAACGGATGGTTCGTGTTGCGAAGCGAGATTGCCCAGGGAGCCACCAAGGGCGCCGTCAAGTGGCTGATAACGCCCGAGGTGGACAACAACTGGCGATACCAGCCCGTCATTCAGACCTCGCAAGTGGGCTACCTCACCAACCAGCAGAAGCGCGTCGTCATTGAAACCGACCGCCGCGACAGCCTCTCGGCCGCCGAGGCCACCCTCTGGCGCATAGAGGCCGGCGGCGAGCGGCTCGTCAGCACCGTGAATGCCGACTCGTGGGGTCGCTTCCTGCGCTATCACTACCTCACCGCTGACTTTTCCGACGTCACCGAGCCCGGACTCTATCGCGTGCGCTACGGCATGGAGCAGTCCAGCGTCTTCCGCATCGCCGACAATGTCTATGACCGCGGCGTGTGGCAACCCGTGGTGGAATATTTCCTGCCCGTGCAAATGTGCCACATGCGCGTAAGCGAGAAATACCGCATCTGGCACGATGCCTGCCACATGGACGACGCCCTCATGGCCCGCGTGGGCAACCATATCGACGGCTACGACCAGCAGCCCGGGCTCAGCAAGTTTGCCGAGGGTGAGCGCGTGCCGGGCGTGAACGTCGGGGGATGGCACGACGCCGGAGACTTCGACCTGCGCGTGGAGTCGCAGGCCGGAGAGGCTTACATCCTTGCCCTGGCCTACGAGCAGTTCCACCCCGACATCGACGTCACCGCCATCGACCAGCAACGCCACCGCGTGGAGATTCACGAGCCCGACGGCAAGAACGACATCCTCCAGCAGGTGGAGAACGGTGCCCTCACTGTGGTGCGCTCCTACCAGGCGCTCGGACGGCTCTATCGCGGCATTATCTGCAACTCCCTGCGGCAATACGCCATGCTGGGCGACGCGGCGGCCATGACCGACGGACTGGCCGGAAATGCCGACGACCGATGGATTTTCACCGAGGACAACCCCGGGCGCGCACTCGCCACGGCCGCCAACCTGGCCGGAGCAGCCCGCGTGCTGCGCGGCTTCAACGACGCCCTGGCCGGGGAATGCCAGACCATTGCCGCCACCATCTACCGCGACACCCAGGCCTCGGGATTTCTCGTAGGAAACAAGTTGCAGGCAGCCGTGGAACTCTATCTCACCACGGGCGAGCAGCCTTACCTCGACTTCATTCTCAGCCAGCAGGAGCTCATCACCCGAGGCATAGGCCGCACGGGATGGTACACGGCGCGCATCGCCAAGATGCTGGAAACCAAGAAGGACAAGCAGAGCCGGCGGTTCGCCGCAGCCTTCCGGCAGGCACTCAACCAATATCGCGATCAATTGGAGCGACAGGCCGCCGAAACACCCTACGGCGTGCCCTACCGGCCCAGCATCTGGGGAGCAGGATGGGACATCCAGCGCTTTGGATTTGAATACTATTTCCTCACCAGCGCCTATCCCGACATCTTCCCGAAAGAAACCGTGAACAACGCGCTGAACTTCATCCTTGGCTGCCATCCCGGCAGCAACACGGCATCGTTCGCCTCGGGCGTGGGGGCACGCTCGGCAACGGTGGCCTACGGACTGAACCGCGCCGACTGGAGCTACATCCCCGGCGGAGTGGTGTCGGGCACGGCGCTCATCCGCCCCGATTTCCCCGAACTGCTCACCTTCCCCTTCCTGTGGCAACAGGTGGAATACGTTCTGGGCGGCGGTTCATCGCACTACATGTTCCTGGTGCTGGCAGCGATGGAGAAACAATAAACCGCCCCTTTCCTTTGGCCCCACCCCGCCCGGTGGCGGCAAAAACATATTCCGCCGCATCGTGCATATCCTGCATGGTGCAGCGGAATGTTTATTGCTGCGCACAACCTCGGGCGCTGAGAGGCGGAAAAAACGTTCACCAAATGTAGGAAAAAACAGGGATAATTTTGGTAAAAAATCTTGACAAAATTACCAAAATTTCAAGAATTTTGTAAAGTATTGATTTACAACAACTTGCAAATCGCCCGATTTTTGACCGCAAATTTCAGGGAGAGATCTTGAAGATTTCTCCCCTCAAACTTCAAAATCTCTCCTCGAAATTTGCGGTCAAACCTCTTGGGGTGCCCAAATTTTTATGAAAAATCTTGACAAAACGACGCGGTAGGAACCGACTTAGAAGCCGACTTAGGAGCTGACGCTTCCAAGCGTCGGAGTAATAAATAATCTGAACATTATAAGGTCCGATGCCATTAGGAGCCGACGCTTCCAAGCGTCGGAGTAATAAATAATTTGAACATTATAAGGTCCGATGCCATTAGGAGCCGACGCTTCCAAGCGTCGGAGTATATATTTCTACCGCGTCTTACTATATACTCCGACGCTCGGAGGCGTCGGCTCCTAAGTCGGCTCCTACTTAGTCGGCTCCTACCGCAGAGCTCCCCTCCCCTCGGGAGGGGGCGGGGGTGGGCTGTAGCTTCCTACAGCCTGCCCTTTTCCTCGTTTCCAGCACCCGTTCCGCGATATTTCGAGCCAGTGGCGTTGAAGTTGTAGGTCAGCGTCAGGCCCACGCACTGGGTGTAGGAATCAACATACTGATAGGTCTTGCCAATGTCGTAGTAGGTGGTGATTTCACTGCATGAGGTGCGGAAGATGTCGTTGGCGTAGAGCGTTGCCGACAACCGTCCCTCCAAGAAGGTCTTCTGCACCCGCGCATTCACCGCGAAGTTGCTGCCGCGATACATAAATCCCCAGTGGTTGCTGCCGGTATAGCTGACGTGCAAGAGCGCCTTGGTGGCGGGGTTGAAGACGAACCAGCTCTTCAGGTCGAAGCTGAATTCCGGTTTGTTCAGCTTCTCGGAAGCACCGTAGCCCTGGGCGTCGAACATCTGCTGATAGTAGTGCAGGGTGGCGGTGGGCTGCCAAAAGCCCAGCTTGGGAGAGGCCACAAGGGTGGCATAGACGCGGTCCTGGTGGTCGAAGTTGAGGGGCTGGAAAATGCCTATCTCCTTCTCTTCGTCGTAAACCCTGCAAATATGCGTGAAGAGGTCGTTCTCGCGAGTGAAGCCCGTCACGAATGTCAGCCACGAATAGGTGAGGTTGAGGTCCACGCTTTGTCGTACCGAAGGCCGCAAGAGTGGATTTCCACCTTCGTAGAACATTCGGCTGTCGTAAACAATCACCGAGCTCAGCATGTTGTAGGGCGGGCGGGTGATGCGCTTGCTATAGCCGAGCTGTGCGCCCCACTTTCCCTTGCGCCAGCCCACCGACAGGTTGGGGAACCAGTCGTTGTAGGTCCGGCTGGGCTCTGCCTGCCAGGTGCCGAACGAGGAGTAATCGGCCGCCACATGCTCAAAGCGCAAGCCGCCGTTCAGCTGCCATTGTCCCCACTGCAACTCATAGTCGGCAAAGGCGGCAATGTTTTTTTCCTTCATCTCGTTGTCAACGTCGGGAATGATGTTTTCCTCGTTGATGTTGACGCCGTGGCTCTGCGTGGACGTGGCCTCCGAGCCTCCGCTGAGCACGCCTTTCCACACGGGATAGGTCAGCACCAGCTTGCCGGCAGCCATGCGGCGGTCTTCACTATTGAACGTGGTGATGGTGCGGTCGCCCAGTTCGCGGCTGAACTCCTGCTGGTAGAGCTGGTCCTGGCTTTCGCGCCGCAACACGGTGGCGTTCAGGTCGATGCCCAGCTGCCCCACCTTTCCTATATAGTAAGTGTTCAGTTCCCATACGGGCCGGTCGGGCGTGCGGATGTCTGTTTTCAGGAAGACGTCGCCATAGAACTCCCCGTTCTTCTGGTATCTCTGACTCATGTCGGTCTTGAAGCCGTTGTAAAAAACTTTCTGCGAAGAGAAGGTCAGGCCCAGGGAATGGTCGGCGTTGAAGTCGTAGTTCATTCCGGCGTTGTACTCCAGTTGTGTCCAGCTGCTCCTGATGGGCAGGTCAACGCGTGCGAAGAACTGGTCTTTCCTGATTTGCAGCTCCTGCTCCACGTCTTGTTCCACGCTGTAGTGGCCATTGTCGAGGGCCACGGTGGCGAAGGCCTCCAGGCCGCCGGTGCGGTATTTGAAGGTCAGGTCGTCGTAGGTGTTCCACTTGTTGTTCTTCCACGTCTGGCTGGTGGCCATCAGGCTGAAGCCGTCGCCCTGCGTTTTCAATGTTTTGATGCGAATGACGGCGTTCACCTCGGCATTGTATTTCGCCCCCGGCGTGGTGATGATGTCCACGTTCTTGATGTCCACCGACTTGAGCTGCCTGAGCTCGTTGGCGTCGCGCACCTTCTTGTTGTTGATGTAGATTTCGGGCTCGCCCTTGGCCACTACGGTGAACTTGCCGTCCTTGCCCTGCACCAGGGGGAGCATGGAAAGCAGGTCGTCGGCGGTGCCCACGTCGCGGAGAATGCTGTGCTGCACATCAACGGTCATGCCGCCGGTGGTCATCTTGTACTGGGGTATTTCGCCCTTCACGGTAACCCCCTGCACGGTGTAGGTCTCGGGTTGCAGGGTGACGGTGCCGACGTGCCCCGTGCCGACCAGCCGCGTCACGGTCTTATAGCCAATGAAGCTGACTTTCATGATGACGCGCTGCTCCTTGCATGGTATGACGAAGTCGCCGTTCTCGTTGCTCACACTGCCGTTGACGTATGTGGAATCTGCGGTGCCCGAAGGCGATGTGGCAGCGCTGAGCAACGAGATGTTGGCGTACTCCACGGGGCGGCCGGAGTTATCTATTACACGCCCAATGACTTTGGTGTCAGCCTTTTGCGTACATTCTATGTAGATGCGGTCGCCGTCGTAGGTCACTTTCATGGGATAGAAGCCAATGACCTCGCGCAACGCCTCGCGGATGGCAAGGCCGTGGAAACGGCAGGTTACGGTGAAATCCTCAAGGTCGTTGTAAACAAAGGAGATGTCGTATTGCCCCTGCCCCTGGGCATTGAGGTCCTCGAGCACGCGGCTGAGCGACTGGTTCTGGTAATTGCGGGTGAGGCGCACGGCGGCTTGCGAGGCACCCCGCTGGTTCTGGGCCACGGCAGCCAAGGCCATGGCACACAGCAACAGCATGATATATGCTTTTTTCATAAAAAGGTCGGGGATTATTAAGGTTTCACAATCAGCTTGCCATTCTCCACGGCGAGGTGTACGCGGTCGAAGTGGTTGAGGTCGGCCACCACCCTGTCGAGGCTGTCGGTGCGGTTCCATTTGTAGTAGAGGCGCAGGGCGTGGGCCGTTTCGCTGTTGACGACCAGCTCTTTCTGATAATGGCCGGCCATCTCCCTGAGCATGTCGTCGAGGGGCACGTCCTGGAAGATGCGCACCGCGTCAGCCTGACTTTCGGCGGGCTGGGGCTGCGGCTGGCTGACAATGGTGTCGGGCGGCGCTACGGCCAGCTCCACGGTGTCGGTTTTCGGCGCGGCCACCTCGCTTTTCTTCAGCATGCGGATGGCGGCGTATGCAATGCCCGAAAGCATCAGCACGCCAATGGCCACCGCCGCAATCTTCCTGAGAACAGGGCTGAAGGACAGGAGGGTGGAAGGTTTGGAAGGACTGGCTTCCGGCTCTACTCCCTGTCCGTTCAGTTTTTCCATAAAGATGGCGTCGGTGGCCCGCACCATCGCGTTGTAGAGCTGCCGGCACTCCTCGTCGGCCATCAGTTGCCGGATTTCCTCCTCTGTGTAGCGGTCGGGATGCTCCTGCATCTCCAAGAGCCGCATCAGTTTCTCGTCTTTTGTCATGGGTTGAATCGGTTTTTCAGTTTTTTGATTGCCTGGGAAAGATGTTTGTAAACGGCGGCTTCACTGATGCCCACTTCCTGCGCTATCTCGCGGTATTTCAGCCGGTCGCCGTAGTGCATGAGGAAGACGCGGCGCGTCTGCGGCGTCAGCTCGCCATGGATGAACTGCTGGTATTCCCGGTAGAGCGCCTCTTCCTCGTCGCGGCTGTCGTCGGCCACGTCGTCGAGGGGCAGTGCCCGTCGCATGCGTTCGTGCAGTTTCATCCGTTTCAGGCGGTTCAGGCATTCATGTCGCACACTGCTGCGGGCGTAGGCCACCAGCCGGTCGCCCGTCGGCAACAGGTCGGCAGTCATCAGCCGCGCCATGACGTCGCTGACGGCGTCGCGGCCGTCCTCCTCGTCGTGAAGGAGCAGGTACGCCGTGCGCAGCAGCTCTTCGTAGTGCAGGCGGTAAAGGTCCGCCACCATTTGGTCGTTCTTCGGCATTCTTTTTTCTTTGTCTTTTACCTGATAGACAATTCAACCGGATTTTTCCCAACCCTGAAAAGAAAAAATTTTTATGAAGTCCGTAAAAAAAACAAGCCCTTGCTCTTTCGGTGAATACGAACTCGCATTCAGCGGAAAAACAAGGGCTTATATGCAGATGTCAACAATGGCTTAACTCTTCATGTTCTTATAGCAGTTGAACATGAGTTCCACGTCTTTTTCCGACAGCTTCGGCGTAAGCAGGCTGGCCACCACCACGACCACGAATCCGCCAACCATGGCCACGGCGCCGCAGTTGATGGGGTTCATGGGGTTGCCCAACAGCATGTTGACAACGGTGAGCCCCACGCCCCACACGAAGCATGCCCACACGCCGCCCTTGGTGGCGCCGCGCCAATAGAGGCCGAGCATGAACGGGGCAAGGAAGGCTCCGGCCAGGGCGCCCCATGAGATGCCCATGAGCTGGGCAATAAAAGTGGGCGGATTGAGCGCGATAAGCAGCGAAATGGTGATGAAGAACACGATGAGCACACGCATGATGACCACCTTGCGGCGTTCCACCCGCTCGGCCACCACGTCGTCAATGCTGCCTTCTTCTACCTCGCCCGGCAGCGACTTCTTGTCGCGGTAGATGAGGTCGAGGGTCATCGTGCTGCTCGACGTGAGCACCAGCGAGGCCAGCGTGGACATGCTGGCCGAAAGCACCAGCAACACCACCAGCGCAATCATGAAATCGGGCAGCGAGGCCAGCATGGAAGGAATGATGGAGTCGAAGTCCAAACGGCCGTTGGGAAGGGTGGGCGGCATGCCGAACAGGCGTCCGAAACCTCCGAGGAAATAACAACCGCCGGCCACGATGAAGGCAAAGAGCGTTGAAATGATGGTGCCTCGGCGGATGGCACTCTCGTCGGTGATGCTGTAGAATTTTCCCACCATCTGAGGCAAGCCCCATGTGCCCAGAGAGGTGAGCACCACCACGCCGAGAAGGTTCCACGGGTCGGGGCCCCACAACGAGGCGAAGCCGCCGTTGCCGCCGCCATCGTCGGCAGGCAGCTGCGACATCTTCTCAAAGGCTGCGGAAAGGCCGCCCTGGGCACTGAGCACGGCGGCAATGACGCTGACAATGCCGAAAAGCATGATGATGCCCTGTATGAAGTCGTTCATGGCCGTGGCCTTATAGCCGCCAAGGATGACATAGACGGCGGTGAGCACCGCCATGATGATGACGCAGTACTGGTAGGGAATGCCGAAACCCATCTCGAAAAGGGTGGAAATGCCTTTGTAAACGCCTGCCGTGTAGGGAATAAGGAACACGAAGGCAATGACGCTGGCCGTGACGCGCAGGCCCTGGCTCTGGTAGCGCGTGCCGAAGAAGTCGGGCATGGTGCGGCTGTCGATGTGCTGCGTCATCAGCTTCGTACGACGGCCCAGCAACAGCCAGGCCAGCAGGGAGCCGATGACGGCATTTCCCACGCCAATCCATGTGCTCGACAGGCCGTATTTCCAGCCAAACTGTCCGGCGTAGCCCACGAAGACCACTGCCGAGAAATAACTGGTGCCGTAGGCAAAGGCGGTGAGCCATGGACCCACGCTGCGCCCGCCGAGCACGAAGCCGTCAACACTTCTGGCCTGTTTGCGCGAGAACACGCCCACGGCAACCGTGATGGCCAGGAAAACAATCGTAAGTAGAATTTTGATGAACATCTTTTTATTAACAATTTTACAATTTACGACATTCAAATACTAAAAAGCGAACTGCACCTGGGCCTGGAGCCAGTTGTAGTCGTCCTGGAACTGGCTCCAGGTGCGGGTGTATTGCAATTGTAGGCGGCACTTCTTGTAGAACCAGTACTGCAGTCCCATGGTGGCCTGCGTCTGGCTGTAGTCCATGTCGGTGTTGCGGTCGTAGTAGTCGGCACTGGCCACCATGTCGAGGCCGCTGGCCAGCGGCACACAGGCGGTGACGTAACCACCGCGGCTTCCCACGTCGCCGTCCTTGCCTCCGAGCCATTCTGCCCTGACGCTCACCGGCCTTGCCTCTTTGTATTTGCCAGGGGCGTAGGCACCCGTTTTCAGTTCTGCGCCGATGCTATAGCGGTCGCGGGTGTAGTCGTCGCCGACTTTCACGCCCGGGTTCCAGGCGGCCTGTCCCACGGCGTGGCCTTTGCCTTTCTGTCCCGATGCCACGACGCGGAAGCCCTTCACGGGCCGCACTTCCAGTTTTGCTATGAGGTCTTTGTTGTTGTTGCCGTCGCGACGGTTCACGCCCTGCCCGTTCATGACGGCCAGCTCGTAGTGGAGTTTGTTGGAGGCCAGGTCGCCAAAGACCATCAGTCCCATGTCGCGGCCATAGTTCACGCCGTTGAGCGGGTCGGGACCCTCACCAGCCAGGAAGAGCACGGCCTGAGAATACACGTCGATGAGTTCCAACTGCGTGGGCGACAGCGGGTTCTCCATGGAATAGCTGTGCTTGAACTGTCCAAGCCTTACGGTGAGGGCCTGGTCGTTGGAGAGACGGTAGTCGGTATAAAATTCCTGCACCACGCTCGAGAAGTCGTGCATGAAGAGGAACGACCAGCGGTCGGTGATGCGTGCCTTTGCCCAAAGCAGCGTGCGCTTCAAATTGAAGTCGTTGACGTTCTGCCCGTTGGCGTCGTTCCACGAATAGCCACCCTGGGCATAGCCGTTGAAGGTGATGCGCGAGGCGATGTCTTTCATCCAGTCGGGGTCCGACTGTTGTGCCCGTGCCGGGCCGATGGTTACTGCCGACAGCAGGAAGGCGGCCGGAAGCAGTAGCGAGTGTATTTTTTTCATCATGAGGAAATAATTATTCGGTTGTTTTTCAAATTGTCGGCAAAGGTAAGTATTTCCGTGCAATCTGCAAGGTCTTTTCGCGATTATTTTCTAAAATGAAAGCAAAAAGAGCAAAATCGTTCGTATTTTGATACAAAAACGAAAGCCCCGCCGTGTTTGTCGGCGGGGCTTTCAGTTGTATCGATAGCCTTTTTTCCGGAATGAGGCCTACTCTTTGGCTTCGGGCATCATGACGCACTCTATCTGGCTGCCCGAGTTGAGCATGGTCTGCAGGAACTGCTGCATGCTCTGCGGGGTGAGTGCCTCCACGGTCTTCTTGTAGTTGGTGTAGGTGTCGAGGCCGTAGTCCTTCCATGTGGTGATGATGTTTATCCACTTGGCGTTGTTCTTGGCATCCTCATCGGCCTGCTTCAGCATGTATGCCTTCACCTTCTGCAGGGCGTCGGCGTCGAGTTTCTGGGCGTTGTCGCGAATGCCCTTGTAGAGCAGCTCCACGGCGCGGGCGTTCTTCTCGGGATTTCCCTGCGACACGGCGATGAGCCTTGCCATTGCGTCGGTGCCGCTGAGGTCGAAGCCTCCCACGGCGCCGCAGGTATAGGCAGCGCTTTCCTCCTCGCGGATGGTGGCCAGGTAGATTTGCGAAAGAAGCTGTCCGGCGGCGTCCATCTTCACGATGTTCTCAAGCGTATAGGGCAGTTTGTTCATCCAGATGAGGTACGACATGGCGTTGGGCTGGTCGGTCTTCATGGTGAAGTGGTTCACCTTCTTGCCGGTGGGCATGGTGCGCACGTCGCGGAACTGGTCGGGCTTGTCGCCGGTGGCGGGCAGTGCGGCAATGTACTGCTCAATGAGCGGACGGATGGTCTGCTCGTCGAAGTTGCCCACGATGACGAATGTGAACTGTCCGGCGTTCTTGTAGCGGTCCTTGGCAATGGCGAGGATGCGGTCGTAGTCCATCTTGTCGAGGTCTTCAACCTTGGGCTGGGCAAAGCGCGGGTTGTAGGCATACATCATGTTGGTGAGCGTGTCGCTGAAGACGGCCTGCGGCTGCAGGTGCTGGTTCTTCAGTGCCAGTTCAAGCTGGCTCTTCAGGTTGGCGAAGCTCTTCTCGTCCTTGCTGACGTTGGTGAAATAGAGGTATGCCATCTGCATCATGGTTTCCAGGTCTTTCGGCGTGGAATGAGCGTTCACATACTGGCGGGTAACGCCCATGTTGGCGTCGGCGTTGCAGTTCTTGCCGGCGAGTGCCTTCTGCAGCTCGGTGCTCGAGAAGTTGCCGATGCCGCTGTAGCCGATGACCTCGTCAAAGAACTTCAGGTTGCTGTAGTCGCTCTCTCCGTAGAGGCTCTTTCCGCCCTTGGAGAAGGCCTGCATGCGCACTTCGTCGTCCTTGAAGTCGGTCTTTTTCAGAATGACGGTGGCACCGTTGCTCAGCTTCAACTCTTTGTAGCCCAGCGTCTTGTTCTCACTCTCCTTCACGATGGAGCCTTTCTGCGGCATGTTCTCCTCGGTGATGAGGGGTTCGTCTTTCACGTTGTCAACATAAGCCTCCACGGCCTCGGCCTGAGCAGCCTCCACGGCGGTCTTCATCTGTGCCTCAGTGGGATAGCTGAGGCCGTCGGCCTCGCGTGCCCACTCCATGACGACCAGGTTTTCCTGGCTGTTGGTGAAGTATTCGGCCACCATCTGGTTGATGATGTCAACGTTGAGCATGGGCACATACATGTTCACCTTTTCATAGGTGTACTCCATGGTGGGGATGGGCTCGGCGTCGAGGTAATGGTCCCTGTAGGCGTCGCCGAACTCGGCGTTCTTGCGCTTGTTGCGGTTGGTATATTGCTTCTCAACCGATGCCAGATAGTCGGCCTTGGCACGCTCATACTCGGTGGCGGTGAAGCCGTGCTCCTTGATGCGCTTGCACTCCCTGACGACGGCTTTCAGGGCCTCCAGGTCCTTTCCTTCCTTGGGATAGACCATGATTTCGAAGTTGTCCTTGGTCTTCGAGAGCAGGTACTGTCCGTAGTCGGCCTGGGCCTGTACGAAGGGGCACTCGGCGTCTTGTGTCAGCTCGTTGAAGCGGGCATTGAGCATGCGCGAAGCCACGCTGACGGCATACGACTGAATGAAGTAGGCGTCGGTGCGCTTCACCTCGTCGGGCACGGGGTCGGTCTTCATCATGACGAAGGCCAGGTTTTGGGGCATCTCCTTGTCTTTCTCGAAGATATAGATGGCCTCCTTGTTGTCGGGCACCGGCTCGGCCACCACCTGTGCGGCGTTGGCGGGCACCTTGATGCCGCCGAAGAGGCGCTTGATTTCGGCCTCGATGTGGTCCACGTCAACGTCGCCCACCACGATGATGGCCTGGTTGTCGGGACGATACCACTTCTGGTAATATTGTTTCAGGGTCTTCGGTTTGAAGTTGTCGATGACGCTCATCAGTCCGATGGGCATGCGCTCGCCGTACTTCGAGCCGGGATAAGCCTTTGGCAGGGCGCGCTGAATCATGCGCTGCGTGGGGCCTTCGCCCATGCGCCACTCGTTGTGCACCACGTCGCGCTCTTTCACAATTTCCTTCTTCTGCAACTTCAGGCCGTTGCTCCAGTCCTTCAGGATGAGCAGGCAGGAGTCGAGAGCCGACTGCCGTGCGGTGGGCACGTCGCACACACGATACACGGTCTGGTCGATGCTTGTGTAGGCGTTGAGGTTCGAGCCAAATTCCACGCCCAGCGTGCGGGTGTAGTCAATGATGCCGTTGCCGGGGAAGTGGTCCGAGCCGTTGAAGGCCATGTGCTCCAGGAAGTGTGCCAGTCCGCGTTGCGACTCCTCCTCCTGGATGGAGCCCACGCGCTGGGCAATGTAGAAGTTGGCCACACGCTCGGGATATTCGTTGTGGCGGATGTAGTAGGTGAGGCCGTTGTCAAGCTTGCCATAGCGCACTTGAGGGTCCATGGGAATTTCGGGCAGTTGCATCTCCTGCGCCAAGGCTGCACCCACGCTGACAATCATCAACGCGGCAGCCACAAACAATCTTTTCATTTTCATTAAGCTATTTGGTTAAAAATATTCATGCAAAGATAGTTGTTTTTGCTTATTCACATGGCAACAAGGCCGTATTATTATAGTTTTTTAAGGTTAAAAAAAGAGTACACGCCGCTTCATCTTCAATCCGGACCCTGTCAAAACAGCATTTCCTATTTCTTTTGCAACCAAACGACGGTGCCCTCAGCGGCGTCGGCCAATCCGTAAATGCCGTCGAGTGAGGCCTTTTTCTTTTTCAACACCACGCTGCCGTTCGACTTTTCCACATTATATATATCGTATTTTCCGGGGGCGATGTCGATGCTGGCCTGGCTGTCAAGCACATAGAGCAGGTAGCCCACGTCGGAGTTGCCCAGCGCTGCGCACCCCTTGCCGTCCACGGGCCTCATCTTGGGCAGGTCGGCCAGCAGGCGCGTGTCGGCAATGTCCACATTGGGCAGCGACCCGCCGCCCATGAGGATGGCCCAGCCAAGGGAGGGATACTGCTGCGAAAAGAAGGTGACGGCCTTGTCGGGGAACCGCCGCGTGTATTCGCCGACGGCCTGCCATGCCTCGCGCCATCCCGTTTTCCCCACTTTCATTTTCCTCATCCACTGCCTTGGTGCGAGGTTCCCGCCGGCCGGCGGTGCCCACAGCCCGTCGGTGTTGTAGTGCCAGTAGCGAATGTCGATGATGTCAACCACGCGGGCCAGCGAAGGGTCGGCCAGGATGCTGTCCTGCGCATCCTTCGTGCAGCTCAGCGCCACAAGGGGATGGCGGCCCGTTTCGGCCTCCCACTCGGCGATGGTCTGTAGCCAGAAGCGCGTAAAATGCAGCGGACCAGTATATTCCGCGCTGAGCAGATGGACGGCATTGGGCTGGTCTTTCAACCCGTCGAGGCATTGGCGGATGTACCGCCGGTGAAGGTCGCGCAAGCTGTCGTTACGGATGTCGTAGAACTGCTCGGCCATGAAGATGCGCTTGTCGCCGGTGAACGGCACAGGCTCGGGGAACGGCGTGTGCTGAAGGTTGTTCACAGGCCGCCACGGGCAGTCCACCCAGTGTGCGCCGGCCTCCAGGATGTTGTGCTGAAAATAGTGATGGTTGAAGAGCAGGATGCCCTCCACGGCGGCCTTGTCGGCGAAGGAGCGCAGGCGCTGCCAATACCAGCGGTTGGGCTGCGCCAGGTCATAGCGGCTGAGGCCGTCCCAGGCGGTGCCCTGTCCGCTGCGTGCGAAGGGCTGCTCGTAGAAGGGTGCCCACACGTCGCCGTCGGCACGTCTTACGCGCTCGTGGTCGGTGCGCCGCAGGTCGTACCAAAGGCCGTAGTTGTGGTCGAGCATGGCGAAATGGTGGCTTTTCAGGTAATCCACCACACTGTCGAGGCGGTCGGTCCACCCCGTTCCCTCGCGCCCCGGCACAAAGCGTGTGACGGCGGGGCGTGCGCCCTGGGCCACGAAGTTGTCCTTCACGCGCCCGCTCCACCAGGGAATGTCGTAGCGGTTGCCCGTAATGAGCCGTCCGCCGGCGGTTAGCCAGCCGCCGGAAACGGCGAAACGGGGCTGCATGGGGCCGTTTTCCACGCGGGGAACATCTTTCAGGCGCTTCAGCCCCGACGGATCGGTGGAGGCTTCGTAAGGAATGCTGTCGAGCCACATCTCAAGGGTGAGGCGCGGCACGGTGAGCGACTGGCGGGCCATCAGCGCCGCCTCCTCGGGGGCGGGCGAGCTGCTGGCGGCCGTGTTCATGGGAAGCAGGTGGGGCGCTGGCGTGCCGCCATCGGGACGGCGCGCGGCCAGTTGAGAATAGTAGAGGCTTCGCGGCTGCACATGGTCGTTGCTCGACGTCCATTCGCCGTTGCCCGTCAGCGTGCCCCAGCAGCCGTGGCCGCTACAACGGTTGTCGCCGTCGGGGCTGTAGCACCAGATGGTGGAGGCCGTACATTGCCAGAACATGGAGTTGGCGGTGTTCCAGCCGGTGCCGAACTGGAATTGCTCCAGGTTGCGGAAGGCGAGGTCGCCGCCGTCGATGTTCACAATGTCGAAGAGCAGTCCGGGAGCCCACGAGCCGATGCTGCCGCTGAACCCCAGCGACTGTTCGCCCTCGCACTGAACGAAGGCATTGGGCCCGGCGGCACAGAAGCCGGCGGCAAAGTCGTGGATGCCCTTCCGCGAGAGGCAGCGCTGGAAAAGCGTCTGCTGGCCGCGGGTGAGGAACACCTGCCGGCGCCATCCGCCAATTTCCGACACGGGCTGCACGGCCATGCAATCCTCGACGGTGACGCGGCGCACATGTTTCTGAAGGTTCACCGCCGAACCCGCCAGGTGGACGAACCTTACGCGGCGCACCCAGCAGTCGGAGGCGTGCTCCATCCAGATGCCGTCCCAGCAGTGGTCCTCGTCGGCAAGCGAGCGGTCGGGGCCCTGGTCGGCGAAGGCGTCGATGCAGAGGTTCTCGATGCCGCACTCGCGAAGTTCGCCGCGACGGTCGGTCTTCATCACAAACGCCCCGCCGAAGGCCTCAGAAAGGGCGGTGGTGAGGGGCGCGTCGAGGGTGATGCGCCCACCGGAGACGGCCATCACCGTGCGTTCCCACTCCATCTCCACGTCGGTGGGCTTCCACCCCGTATAGTCGAGGCCGCCGCCGAAATCGTCCATGCCGAGATGCGAAATCCATTCGGCCGTGCAGGGCCTTACAATCCTGACGGCATCGCCGGCCGCCAGCACATGGCCGGCGGCAAGCTGCAGGTCGCAAGAGCCGGCGGCAACATTGTCGCTGCTGAGCCGCAAGGTGTCGGAAACCACGCGGATGGGCGAGCCTTCCACGTAGATGGCGGCGCCGCGCTCCACGCCGCTCATGGCCAGCACGGTGCTTTGCGGACCGCTGCCGCGGACAACCACGCCGGAGGCCGAAATGCGCAACGGCCGCCCGACGACGAAACGCCCGGGACCCAGCAAGACGGCACCGCGGCGGCCCTCGGCATCGGCCTTCAGGCCCGACACGTAGTCGATGGCCTGCTGAAGGCGCGAGTGGCAATCGCCGGGCGACCATTCCACAAACACCACGTTGGCCACCACGGGAAGCGGAACGTCGGCACCGCGATAGCCGCAGGTGGAATAGTCCATGGGCACGAAAAGTTCTTTCTTGGGCTTCGGGGCGGCAAAGGCGGCATGCAAGAGCATCGCCAGGGCCGCCGCAAGGAGAAGGCGCTGGAACTGGTATTTCATTTTCCTCGGGTTTTACTTTAAAGACGTTTCACGCCCCCGCGTGTAACTATTTCCGAAGCACCAAATCCCCATACCTTCCATAGCGATGGCGTAATGTTTGTTGCATAGGCCATCACACAAAACCCGCCGATAATACATTTTATACCTAAAAGCATACATTACGGCCATGTCAAAATGTATCTTTTTGTATAAAAGCACAAAACATCAACTTTTTTGTTTGGTGATTTGAAAAATAATCGTATCTTTGCAGCATATTTCTGCCATAACCGGAGGAGGTTACAGGCAGGATTAACGCTATTTAACCCTAAAAAGAATAAAGTATAAGAATGGAGCAAAAAAGTATAAATGTGTTTCTTTTATTATGCCTATCTTTGCAACGGTTTGTCAAAATATCCTTAGTAAACAAAAAAGTTAACCTAATTTTATAAATTTAAAAACCAAAAATTATGAAGAAATTATTACTTAGTATCTTTGCTTTCGCATTGGGCACAGTGGCCAATGCAGCAGAAACCGTGCTCTGGGAAGACGCAGAGGGCGTTGAAGTGAGCTGGGGTCAGCAGAACGCCACCATTCAAGACGCAAGCGTGGGTGCCATGCTGAAGGTGGGCGACGAGCTGATTGTCACCGTTTCAGCAAAAACAGACGCCGACCAATGGCCGCAGGTGCTGTTCAAAGGCGCTTCTTGGGATAATGCGTGCGGAGGCTATGGTCTCTGGGATGTGTCGGAGTTTCCACATGAAGCCGTCTTCACCGTTACGCAAGACATGATAAACGTCATGCAGAACGGATTCTGGGTGTCGGGTGCTGGTGCCGTCGTCACTAAGCTGGTCTATCGTGAAGTAGAGCAGGAATATGACCTCACAGGAGCCATTTGGATTGGAAACACAACATTCCCCGACACTGACTCTTGGGGAATCAATATCGGCATTGAGGGCAACACTTTCCTCAACGCAAAAGCCGGCGACTACATTCAGTTCCGCTTCTCCGAAATGACATCGGCTTTCTTCCTCCAGATCTTCTTTGGCGGATGGGAAGGCATCAGAATCCATTCTGATGAATACCCCAACGAATTTGAGATTGATGAAGAGGCCATGACTGTCACCATCCGTATCACCAACGAGTATTACGAAGCCCTTCTCGCAGGCGGACTGGTCGTTCAGGCAGGTGGTTGCACATTGAGAGTCATCGCTTTGATTGAGGGTGAGCCTCTTGACCCGCCGGTACTTGAGGATGAGTATTTGCTCTGGGAAGGCGAATTCGGGCCCATCGGATGGAATGAAGACCCGGGAGAAGGAGATGTAACCGTCTTCGCTTACAGTTTCCAACCTTCAGAGATTGCAATTATGAAAAGCGGCGCCAGCCTCAAGTTTGAGTTTACCTGCGCCACTTTCGACAATGAAGATGATAATTATTGGATTGCACAGTTCATGGGTGGCTGGTGGACACACCTGCCCACGCCGGCAGCCGATGACAGGGCATTTACCGATGATTATGACAACGACCTCCTGGGCTTCGCTGCTGATGAGACCTCTTACGAGTTTGAGGTCGGAGCAGAGGACTTCTCTATCCTGAGCAGGGAAGGCTCGATAAAGGTTTCGGGCCACGGCCTTATCATCACTGCCTTGAAGCTCATCCCCAAGCCCGCCGAGACAGAGCCGACAGCCATCCAGACGGTGACTGAAACTCAGTCCGACAATGCTTGGTACACCCTCGAAGGCGTGCGCGTGGCCGCCCCGCAGAAGGGCGTGTATATTCATAACGGCAAGAAGTTCGTGGTGAAATAAACCCACTTAAGTGAAGAATTTTTAAGTGAAGAGTGAAGAGTGAAGAGTGAAGAATTTGCTACCGCCATCCCCTCCGCCTCATGTAGGGACGTGATGTATCACGTCCGCAAGACAGGTGAAGAATGTGCCGCCGCCATCACTCATAACTCATAATTCACAACTCATAACTAAGTAATTGAAAAGAGCCGCCCCGTGGCGGCTCTTTTCAATTACTTTTTGCATCCTACTCCAGTCCAAACCGCATCCGACTGCAGTCCAAACCGCAAAACGACTGCAGTCGGATGCGGTCTGGACTGGCAGGACTTACCGTTTTTCTCTCGGTTCTGCCGAATTTCCGAATTCGGCAGTTCTGAGTATAAGCATTTGTAATGCGAAAAAAGGGAAAAGCCACACGGAATGCAATTTTTGCGAATTTAAAAATTCTTATACTCACGTCCGGCGAATTGCAAATTCGCCGGAACAGGCAAATTCTTCACTCTTCACTTTAAAAATGGCGGCAGCAAATTTTTCACTCTTCACTCTTCACTTTTCACTTAACCAATGGCGGCAGCAAATTCTTCGCTCTTCACTTTTCACTAAACCAATGGCGGCAGCAAATTCTTCACTCTTCACTCTTCACTTTATAATTCTTCACTCTTCACTTTTCACTCTTCACTTAAACAAATTATTTCCCCCCGCAATTTGCCAGTTTCTGCTTTTCTTCGTAATTTTGCACAAAATATATACACCTGCTAATCACTAATCATCAACAATCCCGAATATGAAGCACCCACGTCTTTCCATCTTCAAGGCCGCGGCAACGAGCCTGGCCCTGTTCCTCCTTCCCCTGTCGGCCATGTCGCAGACCCTCGCCTTCCCCGGCGCCGAGGGTTTCGGACGCTTTGCCACCGGCGGGCGGACGGGCACCGTCTATCACGTCACCAACCTCAACGACACGGGCGCCGGCTCCTTCCGCGACGCCGTAAGCAAGCCCAACCGCATCGTGGTGTTCGACGTCGCTGGCGTCATTCGCATCACCTCGCGCATCAGCGTGGCGGCAAACAACTACATTGCCGGACAAACGGCACCGGGAGAGGGCGTCACCATCTACGGAAACGGCATTTCATTCAGCAATGCCGACAACACCATCTGCCGGTACCTCCGCGTCAGGCAGGGCGCCGTGGGCACCCACGACTCCGACGCCGCCGGCATCAGCAGCGGAAGGAACATGATTTTCGACCACTGCTCGTTCGCGTGGGGACGCGACGAGGTGTTCTCCATCAGCGGAAGCAACCCGCAGGACATCACCGTGCAGAACTGCATCATAGGACAGGGACTGATGGGGCACTCGGCAGGCGGACTCATACAGACCGACAACCGCGTCACCATCTTCCGGACACTTTACATACACAACGACACGCGAAACCCCAAGTTCAAGGGCCGCCACCAGTATGTCAACAACATCGTGTATAACTGGAAAACGGCGGCATACATCATGGGCGGCGACTCGGAGGGAACATCCTACGCCAACGCCGTGGGAAACCTCTTCATCACCGGGCCCACGGGAAAGCAAAACGCCTTCAGCGGGGCCAACGCACGATATAACATCTTCGCCCACGACAACATGCTCGACGGCGACCACAACGGCGTCTTCAACCCCAGGGCTATCAACCGCGACGAGTTCGGCGGAGGGCCCACCTTCCAAGAACAGCCTTACGACTATCCCGAGCTGCCAACCATCGGGGCCATCGCCGTTCTGGACCAGCTGAAGGACAACGTGGGCGCATCGCTGCCCTACCGCGACCCACTGGACTGGATGCTCATCAGCGACCTGAAATCGCTGGGCAACGAGGGAGAAATCATCAGCAACGAGGCTGACCTCGACATCGGAGCACCCACCACATGGAACCTGTGGCCAGGCTCCGACGACAACCGCACCGATAGCGACGGCGACGGCATGCCCGACTGGTGGGAACAACAAAACGGCACCAACTCGCAGGCCGACGACGCCATGACAATAGCCGACGACGGATATGCCAACATCGAGCACTACATCAATAGCATTGGGAAAGAGCAGTCGCAATATTTCCTGAAAACGCCCATGGCCCTGAAGGCCACCGAGAGCACCCAGGAAACCATCACCCTGCGCTGGCGCGACTTCACCGACCACGAGGAGGGCTACGCCATAGAACAGCTCATCGACGGCAACTGGCAGGAAATAGGCCGCACGTTGCTGCCGCGACCCGACGACCAATTCACCGTGGTCAACCTGACGCCAAGCACGCAATACTCGTTCCGCGTGAGGGCATTCTACGGCGACACCTACTCGGAATACAGCAACCAGCTCACGGCAAAGACAAAGGCGCCCATGGTGGACGCCATCGACCCTGACTCATACATGCCCGACCTGACATGGACGGGGGCAACGTCGAACCTGTGGAACACCACCGACGCCAACTGGAAAGAAGGCAACTACCACGACAATAGCCGAGTGCTCTTCGACGGCAACGGCCAGGCGGGCGACATCATCATCCCCGAGGAAGTGAGCCCGGAGGCAATCATGGTGAAAGGCAACGCCAACTACCACCTCAACGGCGTCATAGCAGGACAGGGCTCAGTGAACATGGCCGGAGAGGGAACATTGCAACTCGACGACAACAACACCTACGCCGGCGGAACGGTGCTTTGGAACGGAACGCTGAACATCGGGAAAATCAACAACGGAGGAATGCCGTCGTCGATAGGAACGGCGCAAACCTGGATTTGGAACGGCGGAACGGTCAACTATACCGGGCCGTCGGCATCGACCAACCGCGAGGCGGCACTGCAGGGAACCACCACCGTCAACATCAGCAACCCGGCGGCAACGCTCACGCTGACCGGACAGGTGAGCGGCGAAGGAACGCTGGTGAAGGACGGCGAAGGCACCTTGTCGCAGGCATACGGGCTACACTCATACACGGGAAACACCATCGTAAGGGGCGGCACCTACGAGCTTCGCGGAAAAGACCTCTTGGGAAACACGCCCGCCATTAACGGAACACTCATACTGGAGGGCGGACGATTCCGCACCACGGGCGGCGACAGCGAGGCCGAGGGATACCTCAACTTCCCCGTCGTGGTGAGGGGCGACAAAGAAAGTTTCCTCGACATCGGAAAGCGCACAAACGTGAAAAGCAACGTCAGCGGAACGGGAAACCTCACCGTGGAGATAGAATTTGTGAGGGAATTCTTCCAGGGCGACTGGAGCAATTTCTTCGGAACGGTGACGGCAAAGAAAAAAGCCTCCGACGGCACGCAATTCTACATCGACAACGCCACCTACGGGGGCATTCCCAACGGCAGGCTCGTGCTCGAAGGGGCCTTCGAGATGCGCGCGGGCTCCAATAGCAAGGAATACCACATCGGGGCACTCGCGGGCAACAGCCAGGCAACGCTGGCCTGCTGCTTCGTAAAGAAAGACGGGGGAAAGGTGACATGGCACGTCGGGGCGCTCGGCACCGACGAGACCTTCAACGGGAAAATCACCAACGGCATTGAGCACACCAGCCGCATAGGAACCACCAGCCTGGTGAAGGAGGGCGACGGAAACTGGACGCTCACCGGAGCCCAGAAATACCGCGGAACAACGCTCATCAGCGGTGGAACACTGACGCAAAACGGCGTTCACCAGAAGGACAAGGACCACACCGGAACTTACTTCACGCCGGGGGCATACACCGTGGCCGAAGGGGCAACGCTGGCGGGAACGGGCTCGACACTGGCTCCCGTCGTCGTGGAAAGCGGCGCAACATTGGCACCGGGCGACAATGGCCTTGGAACGTTCACCGTGGGAAACAGCGTGAACCTGAAACAAGGCGCTACGCTGGCCATGGAGGTTGATGCCAACACGAAAGAAAGCGACAAACTGGCTTGCCAGGGAACGCTCACCGCCAACGGCACGCTGCGCATCATCATGCTCAACGGCACACCGGTGGAGGGCGATAGCTATAACATCCTCAACGCGCAGGCCTTGAGCGGGAACTTCGACGCCATCGTTCCGGCGGAACCGGCCGACGGCCTTTGCTGGGACACCTCGCAACTGGCCACCACGGGCCGCCTCATCGTGGCTTCGGCCACCGGCATCGTCAACCACCGGTCGGCAAGCGACGTGGTGCGCACCGAGCAATTCACCATCAACGGCTCGCGCACCGCCCCATCGGCCCCGGGCCTCCTCATCATCCGCAAAACCCACGCCGACGGCACCGTAACAATAGAGAAAAAAGCCCAAAAGCCCTAAAACTCTTAGGAAAACCTAGGAACTCCTAGGAAGCCCTAGGAACTCCTAGGACCTCCTAGGAGAACCTAGGATTTTCAATTTTTCACTTTTCACTTTTCACTTTTTCACTTTTCATGCCCCCTCCCCTCCCCGACCTCTTCCGCCGCTACTTAAAGCTGGAGTGCAACTTCACCCCCAACACCGTTGACGCCTACCGCCGCGATGTGGACCGCCTCCTTGAATTCCTGAGCGGCGAGGGAATATCACCCTTGGAGGCCAAACTGGAGAACCTGCAGCACTTCGCCGCGTCACTCCACGACGTGGGAATAGCCCCGCGGTCGCAATGCCGCATCCTCAGCGGAGTGAGAACCTTCTACCGATTCCTTCTTCTCGACGGATGGCGCGACGACGACCCCACCGAACTGCTGGAAAGCCCGCAAATAGGGCAACACCTGCCAGAGGTGCTATCGGTGAAAGAGGTGGACATGCTGGAACAGGCCATCGACCTCACAAAATGGGAGGGCCACCGCAACCGCGCCATCATTGAAGTGCTCTTCAGTTGCGGACTTCGCGTAACGGAACTGGTGACGCTGAAACTCTCGAACCTCTACGCCGACGAGCAATACCTGCGCGTGGAGGGAAAAGGGCGCAAGGAGCGCCTGGTGCCCATCTCGGCGAAAGCCCTCAAGGAGCTCGACCTATGGTTCGCCGTGCGTTGCCAAATGAGCAACATCAAACGGGGGGAAGAAGATTACGTGTTCCTCAACCGCCGGGGCGCACACCTCACCCGCACCATGGTGCTCATCATGGTGAAGCAGACGGCAGAGGCCGCCGGCATCCATAAAACCATTTCGCCCCACACCTTCCGCCACAGCTTTGCCACCGCCCTGCTCGAAGGGGGCGCCGACCTGCGCGTCATCCAGGCACTCTTGGGGCACGAGGACATCGGCACCACCGAAATCTACACCCACATCGACACGCACACCCTCCGCGAGGAAATCCTCAACCACCACCCGCGCAACATAAAGGCCAACAAAAACCTTTAACCAAAGCTCCTTTTCCGGAAACGAACCATCAAAAAAAAGCAGGGCACCGTGCCAGCCGGCACGGTGCCCCTTCATTATAGCTATGCTAAGAGAGGAATTATTTCACCACGAATTTCTTTCCATTGCTAACATAGATGCCCTTCTGAGCGGGCTTGCCATTGAGCTTCACACCCTGAGCGTTGAACCATGTGCCATTGCTCTTGGTGGTCACCTCGCTGATGCCAGTGGGAATTTCAGATTCTGTTTCGAAGACAGCTGTCACTTCCTCAGCTTCATTGAAGAACAACAAATGTCCAGCGAAAGGCTGAGTAGCATAAGAACTGCACTGATAGAAGAATTGGTTCTCGTCATCGTAGGCATAAATCGGGAAGTCAGAAGAATAACTTATTGTGTACAAGCTATATACGCTGGCGTCATACATATCTGCAGTAATATAATTGGTATATTCGGCCCCCTCCGATTCAATGGTAACATTCTCGAACATCGGGCTTCTGATGGGGTCTCCTGTCAACTTGTAGAAGTACACGCGGTTGGCCTCGATTTCGGTAGCATCTTCAAAGTAAACCTTTGACTCACCCTCTTCTTCAACGAATGAGGTCGGCACCTTCAAGGTGATTCCGGCAAGGGGCGAATCAGCCAACTCGTCAGCGGTAAGGCTGAAGGGCAGACAGATAGGATGATATAATCCGTCGTTATTAAGAATAAGACCATCAATCATAACAGATGGAATCTCATGACCATCTTGAGCACGTAAGATTTCCAGGTTTGTTCCGTTCGGGTCACTAGCGTAAAGAACGATATCGCCCGGAGTGGTGAACAAACAAAGAACCCAAGGACTAAGGCCTTCGTCATACACTGCCTGCACCATTACTTCATAAGTTGAGAGCGCCTCTAAATTCTCAAGGGCAACCTGCGGTTCATCGGTAGTAAGGGTTGTCCATGGGTTTTCACCAGGTTGTGAAATAGCGATGTCGTCGATGTTGAGATAGAACATGTCGGTCACATTGAAGTGACGGATGGCCACATAACCCTGACCGGAATAATCGCTCAGGTCAACTGAATAAAGAACATATTCTTCAGTTGCTACGAACTCTTCAGACACCTGTACGAAATTCTCAGGATCAGTGCCAGAGGTGGACACAAACACCGCGAAATGCTCCTCGCAATAACTAGCATCCTGACCTTTTGCATAGAACGATATGTCTCCGCCCAAGGTTATCTGCGGTGAGATGAGCCAGTTGTCGGGAGTAAGGGCTGTGTGCGTATCATTATCATAGCTTGCAGAAACAAGACATCCATCACCGGTATGGTTGCTGAAATTGCCTTGCACCATACCGTTCTCCCATCCAAAACCGTCGCCGTCGGCATCTACCGCAGTCCAACCGGCCAGCGTTCCATCCTCGAAACTTTCTGCCTCTGGAGATTTACGGTATTTCACATTGAAGCTGGTGGCGGTTTCATCTGCATCCCAATAGATGTCGGCAGAGGAAATGGTAACATTGTCAGCATACACGTTCGTAGGAGCGGGAGTGGCATCGCTGGTCACGAAGTTGTAGGAATCCGACCAAGCGCCGCCATCGGCAGCCTGCACCTGCACGGCATAGGAAGTAAGGGGTGACAGACCCGTGAGGGTGTAAGGATTGGTAACACCGGTGATGGTATTCCAACCATTCACAATCATGATATTGTCAAGTAAGAAATAAAACATTGCAGAGCTCTGATGACGGAAAATGATAATTCCCTCCTGACCAGCATATTGGCTTAATTCAATTGAATACTCCTTTCCGCCTTGGGGTGCCTCTGTACTGGGGAGAAGTTCAACGCAATTAGCGAAAAATTCATCTACGGTTGATTCTGTAAAATCTCCAATATGAAGCAAGACACTGAAAGAATCGGGATAATAGCTAGAATACGACGCTGCCCAGAAGGAAAGCGTTCCGTCAAGAGCTACCAGCGGGGTGCCAAGTATGTTATCGGAATCCAAGTCTTCGCCATTATAATAGCTGGGGGAAACCAAGCCGGTCGATTCTTCAAAACCGTAACCTTCTCCAAACATCCAGTTAACATCGTCGCCATCGTTATCAATGACAAACCAACCATCACCAATGCCGTTTTCAAAATCGGCAAACAACGACACGTTCTCCGTATCGTTCGAACTAATGTAACGGAGGTTCCACGATGTTTCACTTCCTGCCGCGTCCCACGACAGGGTTGCGCTACGCGGACCGATTTCCGTTGCCGTAACGCCGGTCGGCTGCGCATTTGCCAAGGAGATGCTAAGCACTCCAAGCAATGTAATAAGTAATGATTTTTTCATACACATTATAAATTTAGAAATTAGAAATTAGAAAATTTTTGCAATATTACAGCTTTTTACGGAAATATGCAAGAAAAAAGCGACAAAATGCAAGAAAAAGGGGGATTTTTTAAAGTTTTTGAAACTTTTTGAAAGAAAAACGGGGTTAAAGGGAGGGTTTTTGAAACGAAGAGTCTTTTATTTTGAAACGAAGAGTCTTTTATTTTGAAACGAATTATTCTAATATATTTTTAATTATTTTGATTAATTATCCCGTTCTGCCGAATTTGCAATTCGGAAGAATTGAGTATCAGCATTTGCAATGCGAAATAAATGTGTAATGCTTGTTTCGGATTACAAATCCTTATATTCACGGCAGGCGAATTGCAAATTCGCCTGAACGGAGGAATGTTTTTTGAAACGAATTATCCTAATTGTTTTTTAATTTCCCTTGAAACGAATGTGAATAATTAATCAAAAAAAATTAAAAATATATTAGGATAATTCGTTTCAAAAAAACAAGACTATTCGTTTCAAAGAGAACAGTGGCAGGGGGATTCGTTTTTGTGTGTTTGCATGAAAAAAGGCATCATCCGCGAAGAGGTGCGGATGATGCCTGAAAAGTTATTGATTTGAAGAGGTGAGGATTATTCCGCCCTCTCTTCGGGAACTTCCTTGATTCTGCGTCCCATGACGAGGTAGGCCACGGGCGAAGCGATGAAGATTGACGAGAGCGTTCCAAAGACGACACCCAGGATGAGTGCGAATGCAAAGCTGCGGATGCTGGCACCGCCGAGGATGAAGATGCAAAGGAGCACGATCAACGTGGAAACGGAGGTGTTGACAGTACGTGCGAGCGTCTGGTTGATACTCTCGTTGAAGAGCTGCTGCTTGTCGCGCTTGGGGTGCAGGCGCAGGTTCTCACGAATGCGGTCGAAGACCACCACCTTGTCGTTGATGGAGTAACCCACCACGGTAAGGATGGCACCGATGAATGCCTGGTCGATTTCGAGCGACCAGGGCACGATGCCCCAGAGCAGCGAATAGAGTCCGAGCACTATGATGGTGTCGATGGCCAGTGCCACCACAGAGCCCACTGAGAAAGCGATGTTGCGGAATCGGAGCAGGATGTAAAGGAAGATGGCCACCAGAGCTATGAGCACGCTGATGATGGCGTTATGCGTGATGTCCTTTGCCACCGACGGTCCCACCTTTGTCGAGCTGATGATGGAGCCACCCTCGCGGATGTCGGGGTTCTTGAAGGCGTCGATGTTGGCCTGCTTGACCAGCCCCTTTTCCTTCAGGGCCTTGTAGAGGATGCTCTCGGCCTCGTCGTCGGCGGTGGGCTCGTTGCTCTCAATCTTGTAGTTGGTGGAAATACGGATGGTCTTGTTGTCGGTACCGATGGAAATGGCACCGGTGTTGCACTCGGGGAAGGCCTCTGCCAGGATGGTGCGGATTTCCTCGGGCTGCACGGGGTTCTCGAAGGCCACCACATAGTTGCGGCCACCGGTGAAGTCGATGCTCTTGCTCAGTCCGCGCAACAGGAAGCTGGCGGCAAACACCACGATGGCGATGCCCACGAAGACGGCGGTCTTCTTATAGAACGACATGAAGGGGATGTGGAGGCCCTGCATGAGGTTCTTCGAGAAGTTGGTGTAGAACTTCAGGTTGAGCCACTTGTCCTTGTTGTGCCTGCTTTCGTAAACGATGCGGGTGATGAACACTGCCGTGAAGAACGAACAGATGATACCGATAATCCACGTTGTGGCAAAGCCCTTGATGGGACCTGTTCCGAAGTAGAGCAGGATGATGCCCGTAATCAACGACGTAAGGTTGGAGTCGAAGATGGCCGAGAAGGCGTTGGCATAACCGGCCTTTAGCGCCTGCTTGATGCCCTTTCCAGAGCGCATTTCTTCCTTGATGCGCTCATAGATGAGCACGTTGGCATCGACGGCCGTACCGAGGGTAAGCACGATACCAGCCAAACCCGACATGGTGAGTGCGGCCTGGAAGGAGGTCAGGATGCCCAGCGTGAAGAACAGGTTGAGCAACAGGGCGCAGTTGGCCATCATTCCGGGAATGAAGCCGTACATGCAAATCATGTAGAGCATGAGGAGCACGAAGGCAATGATGAACGACATGATACCCTGCTGGATGGACTGTGCGCCGAGTGTGGGACCCACCACTTCTTCCTGCACGATGCGTGCGGGTGCGGGCATACGACCGGACTTCAGGGTGTTGGCCAGGTCCTTGGTGGTCTCGATGGTGAAGTTACCGGTAATCTGGGAGTTGCCGCCGGTGATTTCCGAGTTGACGCGTGGAGCGGAATATACTGCTCCGTCGAGCACGATGGCCACGGCCTTGCCCACGTTCTGCTTGGTGAGCTGTGCCCATCGGCGTGCGCCCTCGCTGTTCATGCTCATGCTGACGCTGGGTCGGCCAGAGAGCTGCTCAAACTCGTCCTTGGCGTCCACGATGACGTCGCCCTCGAGGGGTGCGCGTCCGTTGTTTCCGCTGGCCTTGATGGCATAGAGCTCAAAGACGTTCTTGCTGCCGTCGGCAGGTGTTGCGCCCCACATAAGCTTGAGGTCGGTGGGGAGGATGCGCTTGGCCTGTTCGCCAAAGATGGCCTTGTTGACCTCGGCGGTGTCGCGCACGTTGGCATAACCCACGATGGCGAGGCTGCCCTGGGGAGCGAGCTGCAGGTAGGCGAGCAAGGGGTGCTGCTTCTTGAGCTGCTCCATCTGCTCCTCGGTGTTCTGAGTGCCGGGAGCGGCCTTGGTGGCGTCCTTCTTCAGTTCGAGCTTGGCCTTTGCGGTGTCGGCCTTCTCGTCCTTCTTCTCAGCGGCCTCGGCCTTCTTTTCGGGCTCTTCGGCTTTCTTCTCAGCCTCGGCCTTCTTGTCGGCAGAGACGGAGTCGGTCTTCACGTCGTTGGAAGTGATGTTGGCCAGCTGCTGGTCGAGCTGCGAGAGGAGCGGGGTGATTTCCTGGCTGTTATAGGTTTCCCAGAATTCGAGGTTGGCGGAGCCCTGGAGGAGCTTGCGGACGCGCTCAGGCTCGCGGATGCCGGGCATTTCGACCATGAGTCGGCCTTCCTGACCTTCGAGTTTCTGTATGTTGGGCTGAACGACGCCGAACTTGTCGATACGGTTGCGCACCACGTTGAACGAGTTGTCGATGGCGGCCTGTACCTCCTCACGGAGCACGGTTTCCACCTCGGCGTCGGTGCTTGTTGTGGAGACTTTTCCCTTGAGCTGCTGAGTGGCGAAGATTTCGGCCAGGCGGTGGCCCGGGGCATTGGTCTTGTAGGCGTTGATAAAGAGTGAGATGAAGTCCTTCTGGCTCTTCTCCTCTTCTTTCTTAGCCTCCTTCATTGACTTGACGAAGGCGGGGTCGGTCTTGTGGTCGGCGAGTGTCTCGATGACGTCGGGGACGCTGATTTCGAGGATGACGTTCATGCCGCCCTTGAGGTCGAGACCGAGTCCGATCTGCGTTTCAAGGCACTTTTGGTAAGAGTAGATGCCCAAGTACTTGACAGAATCTTTGTAATCCTGCTGCTTGATGGGGTCTTCAATCTTCGCTGCCTCCCTGTCGTAGTAGCTCGTGGCCAACGAGAAGCTGAGGTAGAAGATGCTTGCGAGCGTCAGTAGGACGGCTACGCAAATGACAATTCCTTTGTTTTGCATTTTTGTTTATTATGTTTGATTTATCGATTTGCGATGTCGGTGCCCATATACGGGCTTTAGGCCACATTTTTGGGAAAATGCGGCAAAAAGGCGTGCAAAGTTACACATTTTTCCACATATTATAAAATTTCGGGCAAGAAAAGTGCATTTTTTTTAAAAAGAGGGGGGTGATGGGGGGTGTTCAGCGGTATTCGCAAATTCAACAGAACGTAGAAAGGAGCCGCGATAGGAGCTGAAGTTATAGGAGCCGACGCTTCCAAGCGTCGGACTGACTTTTGATTTTTATTTACTCCGACGCTTGGAAGCGTCGGCTCCTAACGCGTCGGCTCTGTTCAGGCGATTTTGCAATTCGACTGGAGCGAGTATCAGGATTTGTAATCCGAGAAAACGTTGTCTCGCATTTCAAATGCTTATACTCTATGCTGCCGAATTGCAAATTCGGCAGAACGGGAGGCTCCTAACGCGTCGGCAGCTAATGCAGTCCTGACGCGGTGTTTTGTCAAAATTTTTCATAAAATTTCATGTACCCGGGAAGGTTTGACCGCAAATTTCGGGGAGAGATTTGGCAGTTTGAGGGGAGAGATTTGGCAGTTTGAGGGGCGAAATTTGCGGTCAAACCAGGGGTGATTTGCAAGTCGCTAATTTTCAACAAGTTACAAAACGAGTGAAAAATCGGCAAAATTGTCAAGATTTTTTACCAATTTTTGCCTATGTTGTTATCCACCTGATTGTGGTCTCTTATATATTAAAATAGGTATAGGGGGGTTACGGGTGTTTGCGTTTTTTCAGCCAGCAACTGATGGGGTAATGGTCGCTATGGTTGACGGTGCGGTCCACCTTGCATCCGATGGGCCGCAGGCTTGGGCTGCATAGCATGTGGTCGAGGCGCACGTTGATGTTGAAGCGGTTGAACGACCACCCCGGCCCGAGGCCCGTTTCCACATAGCAGTCGGTGAGCACCTGGCGCAGGCGGTAGAGGACATAGGAATTTGGGCACGAGTTGAAGTCGCCGCACACCACGAAGAGGCGGTTGGGGTGGGCGGTGATATAGTCCACCAAGGCGTCGGCCTGGGGAGCGCGTTGTATGGTGGCGCGGGCCGTTTTCTTTAGGAGGAATGCCATTTCGCTTCGTGCGCTGTCGCCTTTGGTCTTTCCGCTGATGATGTCGGAGAAATGTCCGCGCTCCTCCATGGTGAGGTCGTAGCTGAGCAGGTGGCAGTTGATGACGGTGAGGGTGTCGGTTCCGGCGAGCAGGTGGAAGGCCACGCAGCCGTTCATCTCCCCGCCCGTTTCGATGCCCTCGGAGCCGAGGATGGGGAATTGTGATGCCAGGACGAGGTTTTCGTGGAGGTTGGGCGTGCGGTGTGCTTCCACGTGATGGAAGTATTTTCTCAGGATGTTGAGTTTCTGCTTGTTCATCCATGCCTCTTGAATGCAGGCGATGTGTACGCCGCTCTCGCCGATATAGGTGAGGGCGGGAAAGGGCGATTCGTCGGCATGGGGGCCGGGATAATGGAAATTGGCCACGTTGAAGCTCATGATTCTGACGCCTTTGTACGGCGGCTCTTGCGGGCGGTTGAGCGGGCAATAGGTGCGTATGGGCGGCAGGCAGGCGGCAAAGGCCGCCACGGGGATGAGCACTCGCCACGACTTGGCCAGCGTCCATGCCACGAGGAAAAGGAGGTTGAAGACGATGAAGAGTGGGAAAAGCAATCCGGCATTTGCCAACATGGGGAAATGGGGCGGATAGAGCCTGTCGGACCAGCCCGCCACGAGCATGGCGACCGCGGCGGCGACGTTGATGATAACGGCTGCGCGGGTGATTGTTCGCCGGAGGGCGCGGTGGAGGGGCATTGGTTTTTGGGTTTTAGTTTTTATTGATAGGTTTTCCTAGGAGGGCCTAGGTTTTCCTAGGTTTTCCTAGGATTTCCTAGGATTTCCTAGGTTTTCCTAGGATTTCCTAGGGCTTCCTAGGGCTTAATCTTTCCCGCTTTCAAAGAGGCGGCGCTTCTCTTGGTCGGTGAGGCTATCGTAGCCGCTCATGCGGATTTTGTCGAGCAGGCGGTCTATCTCGTCTTGCTCGGTCTTCTTGCGGGCGTTGTATTCCCAGTCGGTTTCCTGAGGCGTGGGGTCGGCGGGGCGGGAGGGGCCGGCCGGCTTGTGCGAGCGCTTCTCCCAGCTGGAGCGCATGTTGTCGAAGAACTGTCGGCCGCCACCGGTGCCGAAGCCGGCGCTGCCGGGATGGTGCTGCCAGTAGCGAATGAGGAGGAATCCGAAGAGCATGCCTCCGAGGTGGGCCACATGGGCCACGCCGTCGCCCGTCTGGTTGAGGGCGAAGAACAATTCTATGGCGGCATAGATGAGCACGAACCACTTGGCCTTGATGGGAATGGGGAGCGGGAAGATGAAAATGCGCTCCTCGGGGAAGAGCATGCCAAAGGCGAGCAGGATGCCGTAGATGGCTCCCGAGGCGCCCACCGTGGTCCACTTGTTGAGGTAGTCGCTCATGGCAATGACTTCGCCGCCATAGTTCACCGTGGAATAGGCGGAGAGGTTCTCAATGCTATAGTTGGCAAATTGCGCGGCCTCCTGGATGATGCCGGCACCGATGCCGCACACAAGGAAGTAGATGAGGAACTTCTTTGACCCCAGCACGCGCTCGATGACGCATCCGAACATCCACAAAGCGAACATGTTGAAGAAAATATGCGTGAGGTCGCCGTGCATGAAGATGTAGGTGAGCAACTGATAGACCTTGAAATCGGGAGCCAGGAAGAAATGGAGGCCGAGAATGTCGCGAAGGTCCACGCCGGTGCGCACAAGCACTTCGGTGGCCAGATACATCAGTATGTTGATGATGAGAAGGTTCTTCGTTACGGGGGGAATGGTGCGCATTGTATCTTTTTCTTATTGTGGTTCTTAAACGGCGCAAAATTACGAAAAATAATCCTTATAGACCTAAAAAAAGGGCACAAACACACTTTTTTTCATCATTTTCTTCACTTTTTTCACTTTTTTGTTTGTAATATAAATACTTTAGACTAAATTTGCGAAAAAATTCAACCCGTATAACGAAAAGTTTCTTTTTTTAATCTCTTTATTATGAATAAGACAGAATTAATTGACAAAATTGCAGGCAAGGCGCAAATCACGAAGGTTGACGCCAAGAAGGCTCTTGAGGCTGCCACCGAGGCCATGAAGGAAGCCCTGATTGCAGGCGACAAGGTTGCCCTGATCGGTTTCGGAACATTCAGCGTGAATGAGCGTCCGGCTCGCGAGGGCATCAACCCCTCCACGAAGGAGAAGATTCAGATTGAGGCCAAGAAGGTTGTCAAGTTCAAGGCCAGTGCCGATCTGACAGGCGCCCTTTAAGCCCTGCTTGAAAAGTATTAGTAGCAGAAACAAAAAGAGGTGACCCGCGCTGGGGTCACCTCTTTTTGTGTGATACGGCCGCAGTGGGTCAGGGCTGCTTGCCGATGTAGGCGAGGATGCCACCGTCCACATAGAGCACATGGCCGTTGACGGCGTCGGAAGCCTTGGAAGCGAGGAAGACGGCGGGGCCTCCCAGTTCGCTCGGGTCGAGCCAGCGTCCGGCGGGCGTCTTGGCGCAGATGAAGGAGTCGAAAGGATGGCGGCTGCCGTCGGGCTGACGCTCGCGGAGGGGTGCCGTCTGCGGCGTGGCGATGTAGCCCGGGCCGATGCCGTTGCACTGGATGTTGTACCCGCC
>JAEEGL017413761.1_pt1 | contig 60833 bp, 51 predicted proteins | sample 9134231 | NCBI WGS metagenome assembly JAEEGL01 (sample SAMN16246548, study PRJNA631951) | gut metagenome | biome: gut microbiome; feature: rumen; material: fiber-attached | host: Bos | place: Iran: Karaj | collected 2018-10
ATTTCGATGGAAGTCAGGCCCGTGCAACCTTCGAATGCATAATTGCCAATCGAGGTCACGCTGTTAGGGATTTCGATGGAAGTCAGGCCCGTGCAACCTTCGAATGCATAATTGCCAATCGAGGTCACGCTGTTGCCAATGGAGATGGAAGTCAGGTTCGTGCAGCCTCTGAATGCAGAGCTGCCAATCGAGGTCACATTGTTAGGAATCTCTATGGAGGTCAGGTTCGTGCAGCCTCTGAATGCAGAACCGCCAATCGAGGTCACGCTGTTGGGGATTTCGACGGAGGTCAGGCCAGAGCAACCTTCGAACGCAGAACCGCCAATCGAGGTCACGCTGTATGTCTTTCCACTATATGTGACCGACTCGGGGATGGTAACGCTGCCGCTGTATTCGTTGGAATACGAGCTGTATGAATCGCCCTGAAATGTGACGGCTACGGTTTTGCTTGTGCTGGAGGTGATGTTGTAATAGATACCATCCACCGCAAAGCTGTGGGCCGAAGCCACACTTGCCACCATACTCATGAGCACAGCAAGCAGAATAGATAATGTTTTGTGTTTCATAGTTATTTCCTAATTAAATTAATAGGTTGTTCAATAGACTTTACAACAGGTTCATGATTTACATTTTCTCCAATATTTACTAATGATTGAAAATATACAGCCTTTGTTTGACCTACTTTTGGATCCGTTTCATTTGCATCCTCACAATACCGCATCATAACTTCAACTTGTACCAAATACGTTCCTACCCCGTGATATTCCCCCTGCAAACTGGCAGAGACAGATTCGAAGGCCCTTATATACTCAGCCTTAAATCCACTAAATTGCATGTTAGGATGGTTACTTAATAAATACTTGACAATAGCTGCTTCTGAATCTCTTTTTGTCATTGATACCTTTGAATCAATGGGTTTTGTTGTGTATCTTAATTTATTATCCATTTTTTTACTCTAATTGAATGTTAAATATTATATTTGATACCTGATTCTTCGACTTTAATATCTTTATACAATTTTTCATTCTTAGTCCGCATGTAGTCTTTTATATACTGACATACTACATTAGGATTTTTCATTTGATAGCCTACGACCACTTTCTCAAGTGAATCAATTGGAAGATGGACTTCCATATATGGGACTATTTCATTACCACGCATTCTATATTTAACCCCTTTAGTGTTCTCTTCAAATCCAGTTAGCTCTGCTTTATTCTGCGTACTGTTGTAGGAAAAAACTAACTTCTCAACGTCTCGGGACACGGCATATCGGACTTCATTTTCACATCGGAAGTCCTCATGTTTAATAAAAGAGCATGCACGAGCTTTGTTGTTTTCGGGGTCATCAAGTTCTGGATAGACTGATTTTTCTAAGGACTCTTTTATACACTTCTCTATGTTGTTCTCATTAGCATAAACTACAGGCGCGAATATCTCATACCTATCTTTGGGATTGCTCACCGTATGCGCTCTTGCAGTTTCAGACAAGATTCTTGTCTTCAAAACAAGCATTACTCCATTACCGTCATTTGCATATAATCTCCACATGACTCGGCTGTCACAATCTGTACACAGCGATATAGTATATGGATATTTAGAGTGGAAAGCCGCTATCTCTTTTTTATCCATTACACTATATTCTTCCATTTCACCGATTTCGTTAAGAACTACTTGCTGAGCCCATCTTTGCTCTAAGGGGTCATTTAGGCAATCATATTTCGTAGCCCATAGGCAGATGCCATCCTCTCTAATTATGCCCTTAAGAGCTTCTAAAGTGGTGTAATGATAAACGTAATCTTCCATACAACACAATCGCTTTATCCCCGACCTCTCCCTGACCGTGGTGATTAAACATTATACTAGTATGGAACAAAAGACGTGGGAGAAACTTTCTTCGTTTATCCCAGTCATCAGGCCTTCGCATTGCCTTTCTCACAGGATAAACAACTACCAGTCTGCCCACGCCATTGCATATTATATGGGTATATAATACGCCTTACGTGGACGCTTCGTTGCGGTATCTTCTGTGAGAATCAAGGTTGCGAAGTTTGATGACTCGAAGATAACGTTTGAAAACGTCCTTTGCCCCAGCATTAAAGCTAAGGCTGTCCACTAAAATAGACCTGCGGACAAGTCCGCCAGCCGACCCCACCACCCCACTGGGCAGCGGTAGTCGCAACAAAATTAGTAATTAATTCATTATGCACAAAGAATAATTCATGAATTTTTATTCACGACAAAACAAAAAGCCGTGAGCAATGAGGCTCACGGCTAAAGGGATGATATGAAGTGGGGCGAGATATGTTACATCATAGATGCCACACGTTGCTCCAGTACACTACGGATGAATGCATTTATGGAGATGCCTGCCTGCTTGGCCAGAGTGGCTACATAACTATGTGTTTCGGGGCTGATGCGGATGTTAAGAGAACCGGAATAACTTTTATGAGGCTCGATGCCCTCTGCCTCACAATAGGCAATATAGTCATCCACAGCTTCATGGAAGGCTTGGGTAAGCTCTTTAACACTCTCGCCTTCGAAGTTCACCAATCCATCAATACCCTCTATCTTTCCATAGAAGACTCCATCACGCTCCGAGAAATTCACAGAACCGAGGAACCCATTGTATTTCATCGTGTTCATAGCTATTAAATTTTGTTTTTCTTTGTTAGTTCATCCATAATTTGCCTCATAGCATAACCCTTAATAATGTTGCCTGGATGAGGACGGTGTATCATAATTGGATGACCATTGGCATCCTTATATATCACACGCGAGCCAGATGTCTTTCCCTTGTTTGACTTCTCATATCCCAGATATCCCAACAATCGCTCCAGTTCATCGAAGGTGAAATCTGAGGGCTGAAGTCTAAATCGTTTGATAAGCTTATCTTTAGAACTCATTTATTTATGTATTGCGATGCAAATGTAACTATTTTTTAGTTACTGAACAAATAAAAGTAGATTTAATTCGGCTTGACTAAAGAATGTACTACTTTAACTACGTTGAAGATACTCACGTTCGACAACAACAAATTTCATGTAGCGTAGCCATGCTACACGAGCTTTGCTCTTTAATGTGATTACCAAAACAAACATATGTGCGAGCCCATCTTTTTGCCTTGATAATCACATTTGACTATATGAAATTTGTTATTATGCTCACTTAATCGTATCTTTGTCCCCCGGTGTATGAGTACGATAGTATATCCATCGCCCATATTTGGGCCCATAAAGAGTCGCCGGCTGGGCGTTTCACTGGGCATCAATTTGCTACCGAAGGATGGCAAATGGTGCTCGTTTGACTGTCTGTATTGCGAATGTGGACTGAATGCAGAGCGTCGTGCAAAAGCACCACTGCCCACACGCGAAGAGGTGGCTGCAGCACTGGAACAGCAACTGCAAAAAATGGTGAAGGAAGGTCCCAAGCCCGACGTGCTGACATTTGCAGGTAATGGTGAACCCACCCTGCACCCCCACTTCCCTGAAATTGTAGATGATGTGCACCAGTTGCGCAACAAATACTTTCCCGAAGCAAAGATATCGGTGCTGAGCAATTCCACACAAATCCACCATCCCAAGGTGCGCGAGGCGCTGCTCAAGACTGATAATCCCATTATGAAACTCGATACGGTTTCTACGGAATACATCATGCATGTGGATCGCCCACAGGGAAACTACGATGTGCAAAACATCATCAACCATCTGGCGGAAATGAGCCCGAAGGTAATCATTCAGACCATGTTCATGAGTGGAAAAGGAGTGGACAACACTTCCGACGAGTATGTTCAACCCTGGCTTGAAGCGCTCCTGAAGATTGCTCCACGGCAGGTGATGATTTATACCATAGACCGCGAAACTCCCATCAAAGGATTGGAAAAAGCACAACCAGAAATTCTCGATGGAATCGCGGAAAAGGTAAGAGCATTGGGAATAGAATGCTCGGTATCTTATTAATAAAAGGGAAGTTAAAGGGGAAGTTAAAGGGGAAGTTCGTTCACTGCGTTCACGGAGTTAAAGAGGAAGAATAAATGAAGAAAAGCATATTTGGCATATTGCTGATGTTGGAAAGCATTTTCCTTGCCTTCACCACTTTGGTGGCACTATACTACCACTACCGATGGGGAGAAACAGACTGGAAAGCTTTTGCACTGACCACCGCCATCACATTCACTTCGGGATTCCTGCTTACATGCTACGGACATACAAAAATGGGACGTAGCAGACCTGAATTGTCGCGTGGCGGCAGTTTTACCATCGTGGGCATGACCTGGGTGGTGTTTTCTGCCTTTGGTATGTTACCCTTCCTGTTCTATGAAGGATTGGATGTGGACGTAGCCAGTGCCTACTTCGAAACCATGAGTGGATTCAGCACCATGGGAGCCACCATCATCCCCGACATCGAGGCCATGCCTCACGGCATATTGCTCTGGCGAAGCATGATGCAGTGGATGGGGGGATTGGGTATCGTGGTCATCTCATTTGCCGTGCTTCCATCGAGGGATTTGAAGAATTCCACCATGTTCATCGCCGAAATGTCGGGGTTGTCCATCAATCGTCTGCAACCTAAGATTGGGGCCACTTCGCGTCGCCTGCTGCTCATCTACCTCATCCTCACCATTGCCTGCATCTTCATGTTCTGGATAGGGCCCATGAATCTGTTTGATTCCTTATGTTTTGCATTGTCCACCATCGCCACAGGCGGATTTGGTACCCATACGGCAAGCATCGGCTTTTTCCATTCGGCTTATGTGGAATATGTGTGTGCGACCTTCATGATTATCTCCAGCCTTAACTTTGGTATATTCTATTACCTGTCCATACTGAAAGGACGGGAATGTCTGAAAAACGAAGAGGTGAAGGCTTTCTTGTTCACAGTCATGGGCCTTGTGGCCATTTTCTGCCTGCTGTTCCGATTCTCAACGTTCGACGGCAGTGTGGCTATTCCCCACACGGGCGAAGACATATTCCGAACAAGTCTGTTCCATGTGGCCACCATCATCAGCTCCAGTGGTTTCCAGGCCGAATCCTACGACTATGTGGGTTGGGGAACAGCCTTCTGGATGCCCACAGTTGTGATGATGATTCTGGGTGGATGTACGGTCAGCACCTCTGGTGGCATGAAGATGATGCGCGTACTCATCTATCTCAAATATGCCATACGCGAATTTAAGGTGCACCTTCATCCCCATGCGGTCATCAGCATCAAGTTCAACGGTAAGGTTATTAGCGAACAACACATCCGACGTGTGATTTCCTATCTTATTATCTATGTGTTCATACTTATCATCAGTTGTGCCCTGTTGACTATGTTCATGGACTTCGACCTTACCACCGCCTTTGGTGCCGTTGTCTCAAGCTTTGGAAATACAGGACCTGCACTGGGTGACTTGGGACCTGCCAACAACTTTACTGCTGTGCCCGCAGCAGGTAAGTGGCTGTTCAGTTTCTTGATGCTGATAGGACGTTTGGAAATCTTCACAGTCCTTTTCCTCTTTATGCCTAAGGCTTGGAGACTGTAGGGAATGAAAAATTAAAAGGAAAAGGGAAAAGATTTTAGTTGAGGAGCGTGTTGGCAACTTCGGCGGAGTTCAACGCCCACTCATAGGTGTATTGCTCGTTGGCATCCTCGGGATTGCTGACGAGCATTTGTTTTTGTGCTTTGGCCTTAAGTTCTAACAGTTGACCGATGCTTACCTTGTTTTCGAGGCGTCGCAACATATTTTCCACCAATCCACCGTTTAATTGGGATATAATCTGCGCAGTGAAGGGAATTTCCATCCACACGATTTCTCGTTCAGCCACCTTCAAGACGCCAAACACCAACCCTTTCGATAGATTAGCTTCACCCACACGTACGATGTGTTGGACACAAGAGGGATCGTAGGCTACACCATCTTGTTCAGAAATTGTCATAGGATTTTCCGATGACATCCACCCCACCATCAGGTTAGGAGAAAGTGCGCCATTACTATATGCATTGCAGGTGAACACCACATAACGAACACCTGTCCGTTCCAACAAAGGGAGTTCAAGTTCTATGTACTCTGCCGTACCTACTTGGTCGGGAATGGAACGAATGTCGCCAGAATGCTTGGCACCGAGAAATATGTCTTCCCCCTTTTCGTTTTCCCCCAGTGTTGGTGCTAAATTAAAGTAGGCACACTCTACCACCTCACCATTTTTCATAACCATTCGCGCACTGAGGTCCATGTCCAGAGGTTGAGCAGGCAGGCCCTTGCCCCATTGGAGGAACAAACGTACAGCATCGCCCAATACTGCAAAACGCGTTCCCTGCAAGGCGCATGAAGTGTCTTGGATGGTAGTAGAACGGTCGCCTACGGGCATTGGAATGTCGTAGAGTGCGGGAGCAATGTAAACAAAAACAGGATTAGGGATTAGGGGATTAGAGATTAGGGATTTTATGTAGTGCTGCTCTATGCTCTGAAGGAAGAGTTTAGCGATGGAATCGGACATTTTACGTCTGTCCTCAAGGCTGTAAAGAGACAAAAGTTTATTCAGAGGGATGTTCTTCGGTGTTCCTGTGATTGGTCGCACCACTCGTTCTCCACCAATACCATCGGGGTCAAAATAAGCCTCCGCACCATTGGCGAGCGACAACAATAGGCGAGCAGGGACTTTATTTACAACTGTGCGGAACGCATTTAGGACGGTTTCATCGCCAAAATGGAGTATAGCAGCATACAAAGAACGGGCAAAAAAACCAGGTCGCTGGACAAGCATTCCAACTCCAATCTGCCCTTCATTGTGGGCAAATGCTGCGTCCAGTTGGCCCTGCCATGTGGTGTAATCTTGTTTATAGAATACATTCAAGAGTTCACGCAGACGTTCGTAGCCTTGCTTACGACTATATTCGCCCAATCGCAAAGCATGTATCATCCTTACCCACATCCCCCGTTTGGAATTCATATTCTCTGCAGAAACTCGCGGTTCCATCGGAAGATTGTTTAACCAACCAGCCACACGACGGCACCACGAGCGGTTGTACTTCAGCTTCAAGTTCTCACGCATTGTCTCGCCAGCAGCCTGACTTTGGTCCACCACAGCCCAAAGGTGACGGTTCAAACGACGTGCATGAGCGATAAGTGTTCGTGGTTCTATGAGTTGCAGTTGCTGAGTCTTCTTGAACCAAAGAAAACGAAGAATGTCTGTGGGTGTCTCAAAAAGAGATTGTGCCTCCTCGTCGCGCTTTTGTTCCACCAACGCATCGATGACCACCATGCGCGTTTCACGCATTACGATGAGGTTATAAGGTTTGGAGGTCTTAAGGTCTTGAGGTTCTAATTTTGAATTTTGAATTAACAGTCGCAGGCTGTCCAGCTGTGTGGCATCGAGCGGGGTAGATGAAGTGAGCAGCGTTTCAAAGAGATGTTGCATGTCCGCCTTTCGCATTAGGCGTAGTTCTTTTAGTTTGCTACCCTGACCCTTATACACATAATTGGCTGTACGAAAAGGACGCCCGCAAAAAGGACATCCATTGTATCGTTCCAAAGGAAAGGTTCCATCAGGAATAAGATGCCCACAAGGTAATTCTGTACCAGGCACTTCTGCTCCGATGAGGTTCACAAACCAAGTAACAAGGTGGTCGGCAAACGATTCTCCTGTAGGAGTATCCCATCCCTTCACCAATGGCATCCAGTTGAGATTCACACCCAAAGCCTCATCTATGTCCTTCGTTATATCCGCCAACGTAGATGAAGGAACGGCATACAACGCATGCAGCAACTCCTCTGTTACCGTATAGCCACGTTCCCTCAACCGTGCCAGAAAAGCCAAAGCGGGAGCCGAGGGCTCGCGGCTCATGTCGATGTCTTTTACATCGAGATATATGGCTTGGTATCGAAGGGCAACCTTGTTCATGCTTTTGCTTCGCAGGCTAAGGGCTAAAGTGGTCGTTTACCTTTGCCTTCTAAGAAAGGGGCGGAAATTGTGAATCTAAAAATTGAGTCCAAAGGACTTAATCAGGTAGAAGTAAGACTCACTTGGTCCGCCCCTTATTTCTCTTATTATCCTTTTATTTTAATCCCTAATCTCTAATCCCTAATCCTACTTTTGGTCATAGGCATGCTTGGGGTAGTCCACGGTGTAGTGCAATCCGCGGCTTTCCTTGCGCTCCAAGGCCTGGCGGGTGATGAGGTAACCCACGTTTATCATGTTGCGGAGTTCACAAATATCCTTCGTGGGTTTCACGCGCTTGAAGAGTTCTTCCGTCTCTTCGTACAGGAGGTCGAGGCGCGTCCAAGCACGGTGCAAACGCAAATCACTGCGCACGATGCCCACATAGTTCGACATAATCTGGCCCACCTCACGCATGTCTTGTGCTATCAAGACTTTTTCCTCGTTCGACATCGTACCCTCGTCGTTCCACTCAGGCACCTCGTCGTTGAACTTATATTCATCGATGTGCGCAATGGAGTGCTGGGCAGCCTTGTCGGCATATACTACAGCCTCGATGAGGGAGTTAGATGCCAGACGGTTGCCACCATGAAGCCCCGTGCAGGAACATTCACCTACAGCATACAGGCGATGGATGCTGGATTGTCCGTCGAGGTCCACCTTGATGCCGCCGCACATATAATGTGCTGAAGGGCAAACGGGAATCATCTGCTTTGTGATGTCGATACCTATCGAGAGGCACTTGGCATAGATGTTGGGGAAGTGGTGCTTGGTCTCTTCGGGGTCTTTGTGGGTTACGTCGAGGCAAACATGGTCGATACCGTGAATCTTCATTTCGCGGTCGATGGCTCGTGCCACGATGTCGCGCGGAGCCAGTGAGAGACGCTTGTCATACTTCTGCATGAACTCCTCACCGTTGGGCAATTTCAGTATGCCACCGTAGCCACGCATGGCCTCGGTGATGAGGTAGGCGGGATGCGTCTCAGCTGGATTGAAAAGCACAGTGGGGTGGAATTGCACAAACTCCATATCCTTGACAGTACCTTTGGCACGATAAACCATCGCGATGCCATCGCCCGTTGCGATGTTGGGGTTCGATGTGGTGGCATAGACAGCACCCGTGCCACCCGTAGCCATCAACGTGACGCGAGAGAGGAAGGTGTCCACCTTCTGCGTATCGGGATCGAGGATGTAGGCACCATAACATTCAATGTCGGGCGTACGGCGAGTCACCTCTACACCCAAATGGTGCTGTGTGATAATTTCCACCGCATAGTGATTCTCCAATACGGTAATTTTTTTGTTGTGGCGCACGGCTTCCATCAATCCACGCTGAATCTCGAAACCTGTGTCGTCGGCATGATGCAGAATGCGGAACTCAGAGTGACCGCCTTCGCGATGCAGGTCGAACTCTCCTTCATTGTTTTTGTCGAAGTTCACACCCCATTTCACGAGGTCTTCTATACCTTTGGGGGCATTCCTCACCACTTGTTCCACTGCTGCAGGGTCACTAATGTAGTCGCCTGCCACCATTGTGTCCTGTATATGTTTCTCAAAGTCGTCCACCTTGAGGTTCGTCACAGAGGCAATGCCACCCTGGGCCTTAGCGGTATTCGCCTCATCCAATGTGGTCTTGCACACAAGGGCTATCTTACCCTTACCGCTCTTTGCTACCTTCAGGGCATAACTCATACCGGCTACACCGCCACCGATAATTAGAAAATCAAATTTACGAATCATGGTATTTTAGTTGTTTTATTCTCCATAATTATATGTCTTGCCGTCGCTCATCGTAAAGGTAATGCTTTCGATAGAAGGTGCATCGTTGCGAATACCAAGTTGGGCATCTTTTACCGCAGCACTCTTGATTCTGTTAAACTCCTTCTTGAATGCCTTTGCTTCGGCCATAGGCACGGGCAACATGATACTGTTCCACGGAGCTATCTCCACCGCTATGGGGAAGCATTCCTCGTCGGCATTGTACTCGCCAATCGTCAGTTGCATTTCGCCCTTCTCCCATACTTTCTCCTCCAAGTAACGTTCAGGAGCATCGACCATTATCTCACGCAGATATTCCTCTTGCATCTTGGCGTCCTTCATACGAGCCTCAAAGTGTTCTGTCTTCTCAAACTCGCCCTTCTTGTCGATGTACTTCGCAGCTTCCTGCTTGTACCATAGGGTGTAGGAGATGGATTTATAGATGCCCCATGCTTCGTCAGCCTCTTTGTTCGACTTGTATATCTGCGGAATCACGATGTTCCCCTTCTTATCCATGATGCCGTAGCCTTGTTTGTTTCCAATGAGGAAATAAGCCCCCATACCTTGTAAAAGCCTCGGTTCGAGATGTGGGTATTCTGGGAAGGCTGGGCTCAGTTCCAAGTCATAGACCATATAGGAAAGCGTGTCCTTATTCTGCCTTACATATATAAACTCCTTGTCGTAATCAACTTGGCGAAGGCTGTCCAATGTAATGTCTTTCAGCGGAGCATAGAGTATCTTACAGTCCTCACACTTCTTTACGAAGCAGGTGGAGTTGGGGATGTAATCAAAGTCTTCACCGTTAAAATCATATTCTGCATGATTATACCATGTAAGTATCTTCCTTGTGTTTGGGGCAGGAACCTTTAACACCCACTGAAGTGAATCATCTACAATCTTGCAGAGGCCAGAATAAGCTACGCAAGATTCCCACATGTGGTCGATAAAGAGCATGCCATCGAGCAAGGGAGACGATTCTTGCTGCTTCGAATCAAAGAAGTATATGAGCGCTTGCCCAGTTGTGACATGAACTTGCCCATCGCTCCCCACACTTCCTTCCCTGTAATCCTCCATATAACGGAGACCTTTAGGAAGAATGTCTTTTTTAACCTGTTTGTGAAATACCTCTGTTAATTTGGGTACAATCTCCTTTCCTGTCCTGGTGTTGATGATGCTAAGGGAGTTATTGAACAAAATGCCCTTAGTAGTATAACCTTTACATTCATAACATTTAGTTTCCATCAAATGCCCATTAGCAAGAATCTCATAGTCGCCATATTTCCAGTACTTGCGAGATTCCTTATAACTGGCGTTACGCTTCTCCATAAATGCCTTCTTTTTCTCTAACAACGCCTGCTTCTTTGCTTCTGCTTGTGGATCGTAAGGGATGTATTGCTGGCTGGCTTGCCTTTCGTTCCTTCGGCTGAACCCACTTGATATCAGCCCCGAAAGCAAGGAGCCGAGTGCATAAGAGGCGGCGCTGGCGGCGGTATAAGTGCCGTAACTGCGACTTGAACTGCGAGAGGAACTGCTACCGCCTGATGAACGATAGTAAGGACACCAACTCTCGTGTTGCCACGCGTAGGTGATGTTGCCCATCGTGATGCCGCAATGGGAGCACGTCTTGCGAGTTGTCGTAGGGTTAGGGGTAGTGTTCTTAACTGCCTGCCCTTGACTGAGGCCTGCGCCTTGTGCCATCGCCGATGACGAGCAAGCAAAAAGCAGGGTGCCAACCATCACAATTTGGAGAAATGCTGGAGTTTTCATAAGCACAACATCTTAAAATGTTCATTTACTTTTGCAAATGTAGTAAGAAATATAAAGGAAAACAAATCTTTGAGCGTTTTTTACTTGTATATTCGCCCGCTTTACATTATCTTTGACCCAAAATATCTATAAACATGCATCTTAAAAAGTTTCTTCTATTCCTCTTTATATTTATAGGCACATGGGCACATGGGCAGAAGCGCCTACTCTCCAGCGACATCGTACCCGATGACACTGCTACCTGGACGGGACGAATGCAATACAGATTGGATTCACTTATCAACCTGCCCATGTTCGAAACCACCCAACTGGGACTTTATGTGCGCGACATGACCACAGGGCGCGACCTTTTCCGTGTGGGACACAAACAACGCTTGCGCCCAGCCAGTTGCCAAAAACTGGTGACGGCCATCTCCGCTCTCCACCACTTAGGTGCCAACTATCCTCTGCGTACACAAATGGCCATTAACGGTGAAGTGCGCGACAGTGTGCTTTGGGGCGATGTGTGCATTATGGGTGGTATGGACCCTATGCTATCCTCTGGCGAAGTGATGCAAATGGTTCGTGCATTGCGCGAGGCAGGCATAGACAGCATTACGGGTAGTATACGAATAGACCTTTCCATGAAATCTGCCGACCAGTTGGGATGGGGTTGGTGCTGGGATGATGATGTCACTCCACTCAGTCCCCTATTAGTGGAGAAGCACGACCGCTTTGTACAAGAGTTTACGAGCGACCTGCAGGCTGTGGGCATACGCGGTGACTACTCCAATCGCATACAAAAGACCACCTCTCCCCTATCTATTGCCCAAGGTCCTGTGTTCTGCGAGGTGACCCACCCCTTGCAACAAGTGCTGGTGCGGATGATGAAACGCTCGGATAACTACTATGCCGAAAGTGTTTTCTACCAGTTGGCCTCGCTCAGTGGCAAACGGCCCGCCACACGCAAGGAAGGCCGCGCCTACATAGATGTGCTAATTCGCCAACTCGGACTCAACCCTGCCAACTATCAGGTGGCCGATGGGTCGGGCGTTTCGCTCTACAACTATGTGACTCCCGAGATGCTTGTCCGACTGCTCGAATACGCATGGAACCAAGAATCCATACGCGTTCCCCTGCTCAATTCGCTACCCATTGCAGGAGTGGATGGCACGCTGGAAAAACGCATGAAAAAGACTGCAGCAGAGGGAAATGTGCGTGCCAAGACGGGCACCGTGGAAGGAGTATCCTCCCTCTCTGGCTATTGCACTACACCCGAACAGCATGTGCTTGTCTTCAGTATCATCAATCAGGGCATTCCCCGTGCTGCCGTAGGGCGCGACTGGCAAGACAAGGTTTGCGAAGTGCTTTGCGCCCCATAAATATGAATTTGTGAAATTGTAAAATTGTAAACTAGTAAAACTATCATGACTTATAAACTGATTGTCCTGGATGTGGACGGCACCATGCTCAACAGCAACCGCGAGATTTCGAAGCGCACCATACAAACCTTGCGCAAGGTACAACAAATGGGCATCCGCGTTGCCCTTGCCTCAGGTCGCCCCACCTATGGCATATTGCCGCTGGCACGAGACATTGACCTCGGGGTTTATGAGGGTTACATCATTTCGTACAATGGAGCACAGGTGATGGAGGCAAAGACAGGTCAGATTCTGTTTGAGCGCCGCATCGACCCACAGATGGTGCCCTATCTTGAAAAGAAGGCCTTGAAGATGGGCTTCACGATGGCATACTATGATGGCAATGAGGTAGTTTCCACAGACATACAAAATCCACATGTCGTTGACGAAGCTCAGATGAATGGCATGACCCTGCGACAGGAAGACCACCTTTCGCTCAGTATGGACGACTGGCCCGCAGAACTCATGCTCGTCAGCGACGATGAAAATGCACTGACCAGTTTGGAGGAACATATGCAGCGCCACCTCAATGGTGTGATGGATACCATACACTCCAATCCATATTATCTGGAAGTTGTGGGCTACCAAGTGGGCAAGAGCTATGCCATGAGTGCCTTGGTGCAGAAAATGGGCATACACATGAGCGAGGTGCTGGCCATCGGCGATGGTGAAGCAGACATCAACATGCTGCAAATGGCAGGCACAGGTGTGGCTATGGCCAATGCCACCGAGGGTGTGCGCCGTTGTGCCGACTTTACTACCCTCAGCAATGATGAGGATGGCGCAGCACTGGCCATAGAGAAGGCCATCGTGCAGGAAGCACGCATCGCAAACATCCCCATCGATGCCATGAACCAGCAGGCAGCCTCCACGCTCATGGGCAATCTTGGCATCCAATATACTTTTGCCAGCGCCGAACGTGTGGAAGCAACTATGCCCGTTGACCATCGTACGCGCCAACCCTTTGGCATTCTTCACGGTGGTGCCACCCTGGCTTTGGCAGAAACCGTAGCGGGATTGGGGTCAATGATTGCCTGTCAGCCAGACGAAGCAGTTGTGGGTATGCAAGTGAGCGGCAATCATGTGAGCAGTGCCCACGAGGGTGATACGGTGCGCGCCGTCTGCACCCCTGTCCATTTGGGTCGCTCCAGCCACGTTTGGAATGTCGATGTATTTACTTCCACCGACAAACTTGTCAGCAGCATCCGCGTGGTGAATTCCGTAATGAAGAAAAGAGGATGAAATAAAGAAACATACTTGCTTTTGAGCACAAGATTACTAATCTTAGGGCTGCAAGATTACTATTCTTCCGGTCCCAAGATTAGTAATCTTGTTTTTATGAGTTATTAGGGTTTGGAGCCACTCTTTACTTTGCGCCACCAAGAGAAAAACTTTATTCCATTATCAAATATATTTTGCATGACATAATTTGATATTAGAATTATATTTTGTAACTTTGTCCTCGAATAGAATACATACATTATTAACACAAAAACTAATGCTTATGAAAAAATCTTTACGCTTATTCTTTTTAGGCCTCATGGCTATGGTAAGTTTCAACGCTATGGCCGAGGACATTATTTGGTCTGAGGATTGGAGTGGTGCGACCGAATACACATCGGACTTCAAAAAAGACCCTGCTGGTTTTAATACAAATTACACCTTTGCTGGTACAGTATTAAATGACGATGGTAAAACCGTGAAAAGCGGTACGAAATTCTATGGAGAGAATCTGGCTGGTGGAACAGCTCCCGAACTCCTGATTGCTAAAAAAGGAGGTTCTTTCACGGCAAATGTTGCTTTGGGAGGAAGAAGTGGTGACATGATGCTGACATTCAAGACAAACAGAGCAGATTTGACCCTTGAAGTTACAGGAGCAAGTATTAAGGGAGAAAAAGAGCGCGTAGGCAATAACGATACCTATACGCTAACAGTTCAATCAGGAAAAACTTCTATCCAAATTACATTTAAAAACAGTTCAAGTAGCAATGCCCGCCTTGATGACATCAAACTCTATCAGGGTGACGCAAAGAAACCCGCAGGACTCTCTTGGGGTAAGGCTTCCACGAGCGTAACGCTGAATGGCGACTATGCAAACATTCCCACACTGCAGAACGCGAACAACCTGCCTGTCACCTGCACTTCTTCCGACGAGGGCGTTTGCACCGTCACCAACGAGGGTGTCATTACAGTTGTGGGTGATGGCAAAACCACCATCACAGCTGAATTCGCAGGCAATGATGAATATGAGGCTCAGAGTGTTTCTATTGAAGTCACGGTTAATCCCGCCATCGACGATGACGCAAGGGGGCAGAAAAACGATCCTTACCTGATCTCTGACGAAGATTTCCTATCACTGGTGAGCGAGTTGAACAACTCTGAAAGCAAGCCTAAATCGGGAACCATCTATGTGAAAGGCTTTATCACCAACGTCGATGAAGTTAGCACAGAACATGGGAATGCCACGTTCAAGATTGCCGCAACAGCTGACAAGGATGCTGAAATCAAGATCGTAGTGTACAGAGCCAAGTATCTGAAGAAGGAGGGATTCACCTCTGAGGACCAAATAAAGTTTGGTGATGAAGTTGTGATTTGCGGTCAGATTCAGTGGTATTATTCTGAAGAGAAGACCGAACCTCAGTTCATTCAGGGTGCCTACATCTATTCTCTGAATGGCATCACCGATGGCATCAGCAGCATCAAGACTGCTCAGAAGGATGGCGTCATCTATGACCTCACTGGTCGTCGCGTAGAGAAAGCCGTGAAGGGCATCAACATCATCAACGGCAAGAAAGTAATAAAGTAAAGCCGTTCGGAAGCTGAGAATTAAAGAGCTGCAGATTCGTCTGCGGCTCTTTTTGCGTCTTTGTTATACTTTCCTTCTTATAATTTTTAATTTTTAACTTTTAATTTTTAATTTTGTACCTGTTATGGTGCTAAATTACATTTGGATATTCTTTTTCCTCATCGCATTTCTGATTGCGTTGGTGGAATTGTGCATGGGCAACACCGAAGTGTTCCCAGCCATCATTGAGTCAACCTTTGCCTCGTCAAAGACTGCGTTTGAAATCTCCCTCGGCCTAACTGGAACGCTGGCCTTATGGATGGGTATCATGAAGATAGGTGAAAAGGGTGGTCTTGTCAACGCCCTTGCACGCGCTTTGAATCCCTTGTTTAAGCGGTTATTCCCCGATATCCCCGAAGGACATCCCGTCTTCGGACATATCTTCATGAATCTCGGTGCGAACATGCTCGGACTGGACAATGCCGCAACCCCTATGGGCCTCAAGGCTATGGAGGGACTGCAGGAAATAAAGAATGAAGAGTTAAAAATTAAAAATGAAAGGGGAGAGATTAACGAAAGTGAGATGCAGCGGCTGAAGGAAACAGCATCCAACCCAATGATTATGTTCTTGGTATTGAACACCAGCGGACTGACACTCATCCCCGTCAGCATCCTTGTGTATCGTGCCCAATTGGGGGCTGCGCAACCTACCGATGTCTTTATTCCCATTCTGCTGGCCACCACCATTGCCACAATGGCAGGCATCATCATCACAAGCCTCTATCAGAAGATTAACCTCTTCAATCGTGCCATCATGGGCACCATGCTCGGACTGTGCCTCATCGTGAGCGGAATGGCATTCGCAGCCCAACAACTAAGCCGCGAAAGCCTCAACCTCTACAGCACCACCATTGCCAACGTTCTTCTCTTCGGCATCATCACTGCCTTCATCGTGGCAGGCATGCGCAAGAAAGTGAATGTCTATGAAGCATTCATAGAGGGCGCAAAGGGTGGCTTCGAGACGGCCGTGCGCATCATTCCCTATCTCGTAGCCATACTCGTTGCAATCGGTGTATTTCGTGCTTCTGGAGCAATGGATGTACTGATTTCGGGTATTGAGAAGGGATTCCAACTCCTTGGCATCAATGCCGATTTTGTAGGTGCCTTGCCCACAGCTTTGATGAAACCCCTGAGTGGTAGCGGTGCCCGCGGTATGATGGTGGACGCTATGACCACCTATGGTGCCGACTCCTTCGTGGGACGCCTCTCATGCATCTTCCAAGGCGCAACGGACACCACATTCTACATCCTTGCTGTCTATTTCGGTTCAGTGGGTGTTCGCAACACACGACATGCCGTAGCCGCAGGCCTACTGACCGACCTTGTAGGCGTGCTCGCCGCCATCGGTGTGGCCTACCTTTTCTTTTACTAATAATACATAAACAAAATTATATTAACCATGGAGAAAGACAAATGCTTTGATTTGGGCCGTGACGCTCATCACTTTGGCCTCGTGCGGGGTTGACATACCCACGGCAGTGGTTCTAAGTCTACATGAAAAGAGAGAGCATCATGAAAAAAACACTTACACTTTTATATGCGATATTATTTTCGGGCATACTTCAGGCTCAGACGGAACTGAAAAAGGTGTATGACGAACAAATCAACCCACTCGAACAGATTGACCAGGCCGTAGCGAAAGCCAAGACTGAGAATAAGTTCGTCATCTGTCAAGTGGGTGGCAATTGGTGTCCCTGGTGCCTGCGCTTCGCTGATTTCATTGAGAAGGACACCACCATCAGCAAGGTCATCGACGAGAACTTCGTTTACATCCATGTCAACTACAACCCACGCAAGCAGGCGGGCGAGGAGCAAATCCGACAGGCTGCAGCCTTGATGCAAAGGTTGAACAACCCTGCTCGCTTCGGTTTCCCTGTCTTTGTTGTGCTCAATCAGGAAGGACGTCCCATTCACATTCAGGATTCAAGTTTCCTCGAAGAGGGAAATGGATATAGTCAGGAGAAGGTCCTACGTTTCTTCCAAAGTTGGACTCCCCGAGTGTGCTCGATGTAAAAGCATCAACGATATAGCAGCTGATACAAAATGTATAGATCAGTTTAAGATTACCATATTCGATATCTACTAATATGTTATTGTCAAGATAAGCTTTTTGCATGTAAGGGTGATTTTCTAAACAATAATAATTCCTCGATATTATCTCGATTGATAATCGTAAATTGGGCATCAGGGTAAGCATTGCGGAAGGAAAGCGGAGCGACGGCTTTTCGGGAGGGGTTCCACTTAAATTCGTAAGCATTGATGATACCATTCTTTTCTTCAATGTAATCAATCTCCTGCATGGCTGTAGTGCGCCAAAACCAACTGTTGGCATACCATGGTGTGTAAGCCTTGTATTTCATGCATTCGCTGATAACGTAATTTTCAAACAAGGCGCCTGCGTCTGTGCGACTTTCTATTTGTGAGAAATTACTGATGACAGCATTTCGAATGCCATTATCATAGAAATATATCTTGCGACTGCTCTTCAATTCGTTGCGTAGGTTGCGGCTGAACGAACCAAGACGGAAGACTATGTAGGCTTGTTCAAGAATAGTGATGTAATTATCCACCGTTTTGGGATCGAGACCGCATAGTTGCGCCAATTCGTTGTATGACACTTCTGACCCTATTTGATATGCCAATGCCTGAAGCAGTTTAACTAACTTGTCAGACTTTTGTATCTTGTCATATTCTAATATATCTTTATAAAGATAGCTGTCAGTAAGCAGGCGTAAGCGACGTTCTTCGTCACCAGGGTGGGTAACAATTTCTGGGTAAGAGCCATATACAAGACGATGAGGAAGCATTCGTTTTTCCTCTAATAGATTCGTTTCCTCAACAAGTTCGGCGAAAGAGAGGGGATAGAGGCGATATTCCCACTTCCGACCAGTAAGAGGTTCATTGATTTTATTTGCCAACTCAAAGGAAGAGCTCCCAGTGGCGATGAGTTGGACATTTGGAATCTGGTCGGTTATCAGTTTCAATTTGATGCCAATGTCGCTAATACGCTGCGCTTCATCAATTACTACGATACGATGGTTGCCGATGATGCTACTTAATCGCGTAGCAGATATATTCTCAAACAGATTGCGGGTATCTGTCTCATCCCCATTGAACCAAAAGATACTTTCCTCATCATGATCGAGAATCTGCTTGATTAGTGTAGTTTTGCCTACTTGACGGGCTCCCATGATAATAATGGCCTTTCCGTCAAACATGCGTTGACGAATATCCTTTTCAATACTACGTCCTATCATATTCCTTATTTATATTATATGATGTTTTCGCAGCAAAGGTACTGAATTGTATGTCACAATCCAAAAAAATCATGATATTTTTGGAACGGAATCCGTAAAAATCATGATATTTTTGGATTTTAAATAGTTCTAAGTGACTATTTCTTTTCTTCCACACTCCTACTACGCCACATACAGAAGAGACCAAGGAGGACGAAGGGAACGCTGAGCAGTTGACCCATGTTGAAGAGCATGCCGTTCTCGAAATCTACTTGATTTTCCTTGGTGTACTCGATGAAGATGCGAGCAGTAAAGATGAGGAAGAGACAAAGTCCGAAAAAGAAACCTGTACCGACCTTTTGAGGCTGACGACGATAGAAATACCAATGTATGCCAAAGAAAACGGCATAGCAGAGGGCCTCGTAAAGCTGACCTGGATGGCGTGGCAACATATCAACACGCTCAAAGATGAAGGCCCAAGGTACATCGGTAACCTTGCCAATGATTTCGGAATTCATGAGGTTGCCCAAACGGATAGCACAAGCACAAATGGGAGTGACGATAGCAATGTTGTCGAGCACCGTCAGAAGTTTGACACCCGAATGGCGGACATAGAGATATAGAGCTATCATCAAGCCGAGTGTGCCACCATGACTGGCAAGGCCTTCGTAGCCCGTGTAGTGCCAACCTCCCATAGCATCCTGCTTCATGGGCAACACTATTTCCAAAGGATGAGAGAGGTAATATACAGGTTCATAGAACAGGCAATGACCCAGTCGGGCACCAATGAGTATGCCGAAAAAACAGTAATACACCAATGGGTCGAACTTTTCCTCAGGTATACGCTGCTCATGGAACAACTTATGCTCCAACAGATAGACTGAAAACAAACCGATTGCCCAGCACAGTGAGTACCAGCGTATCCCGAACGAACCAATGTGGAACAGGAAGATGTCGGGGTTCCAAGATATGAATGCAAGATTCATAGGATTAGAGATTAGGGATTAGAGATTAGGGTTGTAGTCACCATTAGAGATTACGGAACGATGCAAAGATGCAAGTTGCCTTTTAACAGAAAGAATTAGGGATTCCATGTTTGAGAGTTGTTCTTGGGATATGTAGCCTTCATCTAATGACAACTCTAGTTCACACATAACCTCGTTGAGTGAACCAAATGCAATCTGGATAAAGTGAGCTTTTTCTTTTGAAGAAAAACGACCAAAGCCTTCCGCAATATTAATAGGAATGGACATGACTGCTCTACGAATTTGGTCACAAAGGGCAAACCGTTCATCAACAGGATAGGTTTTATGAGTTGACATACTTCATGCGATAAGAACTTTGCATTCTTATAAACGTCTAAATTTCTATAATAGAATTCTTCCACCTCAAAAAGTATCAATCTCTAATCCCTAATCCTTTAATCTCTAATCTGATTCAACACTTATACGTTAAATCTAAAATGCATAATGTCGCCATCCTGCACTTCATACTCTTTGCCCTCGACGCCCATCTTTCCAGCCTCACGGACAGCCGCCTCGGAACCATACTTGATGTAATCGTCGTACTTAATGACCTCGGCACGGATGAAACCTTTCTCGAAATCGGTGTGGATGACACCCGCACACTGCGGAGCCTTCCAGCCGCGACGGAAAGTCCAGGCCTTTACCTCCATTTCACCAGCTGTGATGAACGTCTGCAGGTTCAGCAAACTGTAGATGGCTTTAATGAGGCGATTGCAACCACTCTCTGAGAGACCCATGTCCTCGAGGAACATCTGCTTCTCTTCATAAGTCTCCAATTCGGCAATGTCGGCCTCCGTCTGAGCAGAGATAATGAGCATCTGAGCATCTTCGTCCTTTATGGCCTCTTCAACGGCTTTTGTGTATTGGTTTCCATCCTTGGCGCTTTGGTCATCAACGTTGCAGACGTAGAGCACGGGCTTTGTGGTCAGGAGGAACAGATTCTTGGCTGCGGCCACCTCATCTTCCGTCTCGAACGAAACGGTGCGGGCACTTTTGCCCTGAAGCAGGGCAGCCTTGTAGGCCTCCAGCACGCTAAGTTCTATCTTTGCCTGTTTGTCGCCACCCACACGAGCCTGCTTCTCCACTTTCTGCATACGGCTCTCGATGGTTTCGAGGTCCTTCAACTGCAACTCCATGTCTATGATCTCCTTATCACGCACGGGGTCAACACTTCCATCGACATGCACGATGTTGGCATCGTCGAAGCAACGCAATACATGGATGATGGCATCGCACTCACGGATGTTGGCCAAGAACTGGTTGCCCAGACCTTCACCCTTAGAAGCACCTTTCACCAATCCGGCAATATCTACAATATCACATACGGCAGGGACGATACGTCCAGGGTGGACGAGTTCGGCCAATTTGGTCAGTCGTTCATCGGGAACGCTTACCTGCCCCATCTGGGCATCAATGGTACAAAACGGAAAATTCGCAGCCTGTGCCTTAGCACTCGACAGACAATTAAACAAAGTTGACTTGCCTACATTGGGCAGTCCTACTATACCAGCTTTTAATGACATGAGTTTATTTACGATTTGATTATTTACGATTTACTATTTCTCATGATATTATGCGCACAAATGCGCGTGCGCTCGTCTTTACGGGCGCAAAGTTACAAAAATAAAATAAGATTTCGGTATTTATTCCCTATTATTCTTTCCAGTGTGACTAGATGTTCAGCCCATAACTCTGCTTGACTTCGCTCATCACAAAAATGCTTTCGATGGAAGCAACGCTGTCAATAACACCAATCTTGTTCAGTATGAGTTGCTGGTATTCATGCATGTCAGCCACACGAATTTTCAGCAAATAGTCGTAGGTCCCAGAAGTGTTGTAGCACTCTATGACTTCGGGAATGTGCTGGATGCGACGCTGGAAATCCTCACCAATCTCGCGGTTTATCTGCTTCAACTTCACTTTGAGGAAGACTAGCAAACCCTTACCCAGCTTTTCGGGATCGAGCACGGCGACGTACTTTTTGATATACCCATTGCGCTCCAATCTCTTTTGACGTTCAAAGACGGGTGTGGGGGTTAAATGTACCGCATCTGCCAGTTCTTTAGTAGTTAACTTCGCATTCTTCTGAAGTGTGCGAAGTATCTGTAAATCAGTGCTGTCTGGATTATACATAGAATAACATTCTGTTTAGGGTCTAATTTAAAGGCGTTTACAGTATAAAAGCAAACTACAAAGGACAAAGGTAGAGATATTTTCCGATATAAGCAAAAGATTTGGAAGATATTTCTAAAAGTCCGTAACTTTGCACTGCGAAACGAAGGATAAATCATAAACAATAAATAAAAGAAAGGAAAAAGATTATGAGCACAAAGAAAAACTATCGATTCGAGACACTGCAATTGCATGTAGGACAAGAACAGGCAGACCCCGCCACCGACTCACGCGCGGTTCCTATTTACCAAACCACCTCGTATGTATTCCGCAACTCGCAACATGCAGCCGACCGTTTCGGACTGCGCGATGCTGGTAACATTTATGGTCGTCTGACAAACTCTACACAGGGAGTATTCGAAGACCGTGTAGCAGCGTTGGAAGGCGGTGTGGCAGGACTTGCTGTGGCATCGGGGGCTGCTGCCATCACCTATGCCTTGCAGAATATTGCACAAGCTGGTGACCACATCGTAGCCGCCGACAACCTCTATGGTGGTTCATATAATCTGATTACGCACACGCTAAAGACCCAGGGAATAGAAAGCACCATCGTCAACGTCAACGACCTTAAAGCCTTGGAAGCTGCAATCCAACCCAACACAAAGGTCGTTTATGCAGAAACTTTCGGTAACCCAAACTCTGATGTGCTGGACATCGAGGGTGTGGCTGCCGTAGCTCACCGCCACGGACTCCCTCTGATTGTGGACAACACCTTTGGCACGCCCTATCTGATTCGTCCATTGGAACATGGAGCAGACATTGTTGTGCACTCTGCTACCAAGTTCCTGGGTGGACACGGAAGTTCACTAGGCGGTGTGATTGTTGATGGAGGTAAGTTCGACTGGAAGGCAAATGCTGACAAGTATCCAACACTGGCCAAGCCAGACCCTTCATACCACGGAGCAGTGTTTGCCGATGTGGCTGGTCCGGCGGCTTTTGTGACCCGCATCCGTGCCGTCATCCTGCGCGATACGGGTGCTGCCATTTCGCCCTTCAACGCGTGGATCCTCTTGCAGGGTTTGGAAACGTTGAGCCTGCGCGTGGAAAGGCATGTTGAGAATGCTTTGAAGGTAGTAGAATTCCTGAACAACCATCCGCGTGTGGCAAAGGTCAACCATCCCTCGTTGGAAAGCCATCCCGACCATAAACTATATAAGAAATATTTCCCGAATGACGGTGGTAGCATATTCACCTTCGAAATCAAGGGCGGACAGGAAGAGGCTTGGCAGTTTATCGACCGCCTGCAGATATTCTCACTGCTTGCCAATGTTGCTGACGTGAAGAGCCTTGTCATTCACCCCTACACCACCACTCACTCGCAACTCTCACCCGAGGAACTGGCCGAGCAGCACATCACACCTGCCACCATTCGCCTCAGCATCGGCACCGAACATATCGATGATATATTGGAAGATTTGGAGCAAGCTTTAGATTTTAATTCATAATTAATAATGCACAATGCATAATTATTTGTAACTTTGTAACAAATTTAAACAAAAACTATTATGAGTAAGATTGCAAAACAACTGACCGAACTTATCGGTAACACTCCCCTTTTGGAACTGAACAAGTATTCCGAGGCTAAGGGCCTGCAGACCCCAGTCATTGCTAAGATAGAGTATTTCAACCCAGGCGGTAGCGTCAAGGACCGTATTGCGCTGGCCATGATTGAGGATGCTGAAAAGCGTGGCATCCTGAAACCCGGAGCCACCATCATCGAACCCACCAGCGGCAACACAGGTGTGGGCCTGGCATTGGTAAGTGCTGTCAAGGGCTACCACCTCATCCTGACGATGCCTGACACCATGAGCGTGGAGCGTCGCAATCTGGTGAAGGCATACGGAGCCGAAGTACGTCTGACTCCTGGTAAGGACGGTATGCCTGGCGCTATCCGTGAAGCTGAAGCTCTGCGCAACAGCACACCGGGTGCAGTCATCTTGCAACAGTTTGAAAATCCTGCCAACCCCGCCAAGCATTATGCTACAACGGGTGAGGAGATTTGGAAAGACACTGACGGAGAGGTAGATATCTTCGTAGCGGGTGTAGGAACTGGTGGCACTATTTCAGGCGTGGGCAAGCGACTGAAGGAGCATAATCCCAATGTCAAGGTCATTGCCGTAGAACCCAAGTCCAGCCCCGTGTTGAATGGTGGACAGTCTGGTCCCCACAAGATTCAGGGTATTGGTGCTGGCTTCGTGCCTCAGACCTACGACGCAAGCGTCATTGATGAAGTATTCGATGTAGAGAACGATGATGCCATCCGCACAGGTCGCCAATTGGCTCAGCAGGAAGGTCTGCTCGTAGGTATCAGTGCCGGAGCCGCAGCCTTTGCCGCAGCCGAAGTTGCCCGTCGCCCGGAGAACAAGGGCAAGCGCATCGTTGTGCTGCTCCCCGACACAGGCGAGCGCTACCTCAGCACCGTACTCTACGCTTTCGAGGAATATCCCCTTTGATTTCCTATTAATTCTATAAAATACACAAAGTCCCGAGGCATCATGCACGATGTTTCGGGACTTTTTTGTATCTTTGCGAAAACTACAACAGCATAACATACAATATCATGAAAAAGATCATCATCATCGACGGAGGTCCACGCAAGACCATGAACACCGCCTCCATGCTGCAAAAGTTTGCCGAGGGTGCCACTTCGGCTGGTAAGGATATCGAGGTAAAGACCATACGCCTCTACGACATGCAGTACAAGGGATGCGTTTCGTGCATGGCTTGCAAACTGAAGAACAAGGTTTCGCACGTCTGCAAGTTTAAGGATGCGTTGACCCCCATACTCGAAGAGATAGCCCAAGCCGACGGACTGGTCATGGGTTCGCCCATCTACTTCAGCGAGGTCACAGGTCAGCTCCGTGCCTTTCTGGAACGCCTCATCTTCCCCTGGCTATCATACAACGACTACAGTCTGACAGCACCCAAGCAGATACCCGTTGTGCTGACCTACACCATGAATGCCAACACAGAGCAGTCCAAGATGATATACCAGAGCATGGCCATCATCGAAGGCTGCATCTATAAGGCAATGGGAAATCTGGAACACGTAGATGCCTACAACACTTATCAAGTAAAGAACTACGACCTCTACGAAATCGCCTCCTTCCCCGAGCCCACGAAGCGCCAATATCGCGAGGAACACTGGGAGAAGGACTTACAACGTGCATTTGATGCAGGAAGGCGTATGGCAGAACAAATAACCTCAAAATAATAACACTATGAAAATACAAGTGATCCGTATGTTCGACGGCGGCTTTATGAACCAGCCGTTTGCTTTTGGAGGAGAAGAAGGCAAGGAAGCCTTCGACGAACAGATTATCTATCGCAGCAGCCTGCAGAACTTCCTGATTGACACAGGCGAGGAAGTCATCCTCGTGGACACAGGTTTTCAGAACGACTTCGCCACTCCCGCCAAGAAACTTGGTGCACCACTCTACATGGGCGAAAAGGTGCAGGACTACATGGCTGGCTTTGCCGCACTCGGTTACAAACCTGAACAGGTGACAAAGATTCTCATCACACATAAGCACCCCGACCACTCAGGCGCTCTTTCCTACTTTCCCCAGGCTCAAGTCTATATAGCCCCCGAGGATGCCGATGCCATGAAACTGGAGGGGACAAACATTGTCCGCGCCCAGTATGGTACACCATACTACAATTTCCCTAATGCCCAACAGGTGGCTCCTGGCGTGTGGTTTGTCGAGGCCAAAGGACATACGCTGGGCAACAGCATTATCATCGCCGAGAACGAGGGACTCTTCTACATGTTCCATGGCGACGTCACCTACTGCGATGCAGCCCTAAAGGCCAACAAACTCTCCATTGTTTTTGAGGACAAGAAGGCAGCCCGGGAAACCCTTGACCGCGTCCGCACATTCATTCAAGACCATCCCACCGTTTATCTCTCCACCCATTGTCCTGAAGGCTACGAGAACCTGGAGATGCAGCGCGTGATGAAACTCTAAGGCATGACACTTGAATTAGCTCTCGGCCTGCTCATTCCTCTGCTGGGCACCATGTGCGGCTCGGCATTCGTCTTTTTCATGAAGGACGAGATGTCGCCCCGCTTGCAGAAGACACTCTTGGGCTTTGCCTCTGGCGTGATGGTGGCGGCCTCGGTGTGGTCGCTGCTCATTCCCGCTATGGAAATGGAGGAAGGGCGCGGTGCATGGAGCGTCGTACCTGCCTCCGTGGGTTTCCTGTTGGGCATAGGATTCTTACTGCTCATCGATGAACTGACCCCACACCTCCACTTGGGCACCGACCGCCCTGAAGGTCCTCGTTCCCGCCTTTCGCGAACAGCCATGCTGGCTTTGGCCGTCACCATCCACAACCTGCCTGAAGGAATGGCTGTGGGTGTGGTCTTTGCCGGAGCCACACAGGGTATGGCCAACATTACCTTAGCCTCAGCGGTAGCCGTCTCATTGGGTATAGCCATACAGAACATACCTGAAGGAGCCATCATTTCCATGCCCATGCGGACTGAAGGCAACTCACGTTGGCGTTCGTTCCTTATCGGTAGCCTCAGCGGTGTGGTGGAGCCCATAGGAGGCTTGCTCGTGGTTTTGCTCGCCTCGCTGATGACCCCTATCCTACCCTACATGCTTGCCTTCGCCGCCGGCGCTATGTTCTACGTCGTAGTGGAGGAACTCATCCCTGAAGCTTCGGAAGGAAAGCACACCAACCTCAGCACCATTGGTTTTGCCTTCGGCTTCGTCTTGATGATGGTGCTTGATGTTGTTATGGGATGATTCACTTGATAATCACAGTAATAAAACCTTTCTAAGAAGTATATGAAACAACACTTTCTCACATTGTCCTTTGTGCTCATGCTCTGTTCCCAGCAACTGTGGGCACAAGGTACCGTCGAAGATTATCGACGCGCATTTTCCATTTCCAATCGTTATGCCTGGAAAATGAAGAACGGCGATGTTCGCGCACATGCCCGTCGGGGTGAACATCGCTTCTGGTATTCAGTATATGACGGCGAAAAGACAGTATACAAGGAAGTGGATGCCGAGACTGGCGAGGTTTCCTTGCTGCCCGAAAACCCTGAGAAACCACGCGAGTGGAACAGAGGACCTCAGCGCCATTGGATGGAAGTGCCCGATGAGCGCGACGGGGAAGTGCGTACCGCCAATGGGGAAGTTCGTATCTACCACCGCGACAACAACCTATGGAAAAACGACGCACCTCTGACCACCGATGGTGACTCGCTATGTTACTATTCGGCGTGGGGCAGCCTTTCGCCCGATGAACGATATCTTGCCACAGTGAAGATTGTGCCTGCACCCAAACATTATGTTTATTATGTGGAGTCCTCGCCTAAGGAGCAACTGGAACCCATATTGCATAAGCAGGAATATGCAAAACCCGGCGATTCGCTCAACTACCGAATACCCGTAATAGTGGAATTGGCAACGGGTCGCGTGGTGATTCCCTCCACCGATCTTTTCAAGCAACAATACTATGTTTCCGCCCCACGTTGGGACAGCAATAGTCGCACGGTGACCTTTGAGTTCAACGAACGTGGACACAAAACCTATCGTGTGTTGGAAATGTCGGCAGAAACAGGAAAAGTACGTACCCTCATTGAAGAAACAAACTCCAAGTATATCAACTATAACTTGCAACGCCGCATCGACCTGAAGGACGAGCGCCACATCCTATGGACCAGCGAGCGCGACGGGCGCAACCACATCTACCTCTACGATCGTCAGAAAGGAAAACTCGTGAGGCAGATAACCAAAGGTGAATTCTATGTGCGCAGCATACAGCATGTCGATGAGGAAGCGCAGGTTATTTATTTCTCTGCCAATGGACGCAGCAGCGAGAGCCATCGAACCCCTTCGAATGGCCAAGTCGCTTCGGACGAAGGCAAAGCCAACGGAGGACAGGGAAATGAAGACCCCTACTTCATTCATTACTATAAGGTGAAGTTCGATGGCAGCGGACTTACCTGCCTGACACCAGAGGAAGGCAACCACGAAGCTACCTTCACCAACGATATGCGCTACCTTATCGACACCTATTCCACCGTCACACAGCCACCCACTACCCTACTTCGTTCGGGAACTGACGGCACTATCATAAAGACATTGGAACAGGCAGACATCAGCAATCTGGTGGCACAAGGGTGGAAGGCACCTGAGGTGTTTGTGGCAAAGGGGCGCGACGGAAAGACTGACATGTGGGGCCTCATCCAGCGCCCATCCAACTTCGACCCCACGAAGAAGTACCCCATCATCGAATACATCTACTCCGGCCCAGGCAGCCAATATGTGCCCAAGAGTTTCACTCCCTGGCTATGGAACCTTGCCGACCTTGCCGAGCTTGGTTTCATCGTGGTGCAACTGGATGCTATGACCACCTCATTCCGCACACGTGAATTTGAGGAGGTATGCTATAAGAACCTCGCCGATGCAGGACTGCCCGACCGCATTGCCTGGATTCGTGCCGCCGCTGAGCGTTATCCCTATATGGACATCGACCGAGTGGGCATCTATGGTTGCTCGGCCGGTGGACAAAATGCCCTCAGTGCCCTACTCTTTCATGGCGACTTCTACAAGGCTGGCTACGCCGCCTGTGGTTGTCACGACAACCGCATGGACAAGATATGGTGGAACGAACAATGGATGGGCTATCCTGTGGACAGCAGCTATGTGCGCTGTTCCAATCTTGAGAATGCCTACCGTCTGGAGCGTCCCCTCATGCTCGTTGTAGGTGAGATGGACGACAACGTCGACCCAGCTTCCACCATGCAAGTAGCCAATGCCCTTATTCGTGCCGGCAAGGATTTCGAACTCGTGGTCATCCCCGGTGCCCACCACACGATGGGCGAGAGTTATGGCCAGCACAAACGCTATGATTTCTTTGTGCGCCACCTGCTCCACCAAGAGCCTCCCGCTTGGTCGGAATTACAAAAAAAGGAAGATTGAGTCCAAGACCAATAGCGCATCAAGCGCAACTTCATATTGTATGCCCTTGAGGAATACTATCTTCGAGCCTTAGCAATACGCCACGCTTCTTGTCCGACAATTGTGGGACAAGCAAACCAAAATATACCCTTCGGCATAAGAATAGTATAGCTCCCCTTGTCCCACAGTTGTCGGACAAGGGGAGCTTTCTTTTCTTCCATTCCTCACAAAGTAAAGAACCGGCGGAAAGACCGAAATGGTCCAATCGTAGGGTCGAAATGGTCTTGTCTTTACATTGCTACTTTATTCCAGAATGCCTAATTTTGCAGGCCAAAAGGAAAATATTAAAATTAGGTTAATCATGAAAGGAAAATTACTATTACTTATGCTGTTCCTCTCTATAGCCGGCACACAGAGGGGTATGGCTTACAGTTTCGCGTTTGAGGGTGTGTACTACAACATCGTGTCGGAAGACGACAAGACGTGCGAGGTAACATATATGAGGAAGGGAACACCCAACGGAACCACCGTTTACCAGTCGGACTACAGCGGCGTCATCACAATACCACGAACGGCCAACGGCTATAAGGTCATAGGCATCGGGGAACATGCCTTTGAGCAATGGACATGGAAGACCGTCAACGGCACATATCAGTGGGTAATAGAGAATGCTGACATCACAGCGGTAACCGTTTCAGGAAGAAACCTGAGCTACATCGGGAGCCGTGCCTTCTATGGCTGTAAGGCTTTGGCAACAATCGAATTGCCCACTACGGTGACCTCCATCGGCAATGAAGCCTTCATGTACTGTTCCGCATTGAAGACCTACGACTTCTCCAACATAGAAACCATTGGAGTGGGTGCTTTTGCCTACAGCGGACTGACGGAAATCGACATCCCTGACGGGTGTACTTCCGTGGGTGCGTCGGCCTTCAAGGGGCTTACCATAAAGAAACTGCACATCGGTGAAGGGCTGACCACAATAAACTACTTGACACTCTACGCTACGCTGTCTATGGATACTCTTGTCATACCTGCCAACATACAATCTATTAGTAGCCAATCCAGCGTACGCAGTGTCAAGAGCCTCAAGGTAGAAGATTCCGACGTAGCACTAAGTGTGACAAAGCCTTGGTTCAAGAGCGCAAACATATACATGGGTCGTAACATTACCTGCTCGGCTGATCCCTTTGAGGATGCCACCAATGTAACCATCGGCAACCACGTAACTTCGCTGAACAACATACTGACATATAGCAAGAACCCCGCCATCACAACCCTCACCACCGACATGACTTCGGTTCCCGACAACTTTCTAGGCCGCACAACCATCACCACACTCACCTTTGGCGAACACGTGAATAATATCGCCGCCGAAGCATTTGCCGACTGCACGGGGCTGAAAGATGTGTGGTGCTATGCCCCCGCTGTGATTGCGACGGAAGACGAGTACACCTTCGACGGACTGCCCGAAGACGAATCGGGCTACTACAAGGCCACCCTGCATGTATCCTTGGAACTTCTCGACGAATATAAGAGAACCGCGCCCTGGAAGTACTTCTTCAAGATACAGGCCTATCCCTCTATGCTCGGTGATGCCAACGGCGACGGCAGGATTTCACTCGCCGATCTCACAGCAACCATCAACTACAAGAAGACGGGCATCGAAAGAGGATTCTTCTTTGCCAACGCCGACATCGACGGAAACGAACAGATAGACGAGGAGGACATTCGGCTTATCGTGGACATGATACTGCAAAGCGTAGAGGAATAAGAATCCAAAGAAGATTTAGTTAAGTAATAAGGTTAGCATGTAAGGACGGCGTACTCCACAATGGAATACGCCGTCCTGTTATATAACGAAAACAAATGATGGCGGGATTAATTATACAATCCCTTGTGCCAACATGGCCTTAGCTACTTTCATGAAGCCAGCGACGTTGGCTCCACGAACGTAGTTGATGTAGCCATCAGGCTGCGTGCCATACTTGACACATTGCTTGTGGATAGCATGCATGATTTGGTGGAGTTTTTGGTCCACTTCCTCTGCTGTCCAACTGAGGTGCATTGCGTTCTGACTCATTTCCAAGCCGCTTGTGGCCACACCGCCAGCATTCACGGCCTTGCCTGGAGCATAGAGCATTTCGGCCTCAATAAAGGCGTCAATGGCCTCAGGCGTACAACCCATGTTGGAGATTTCGCCCACACAGGTCACACCATTGGCAATGAGTTGCTTAGCATCGTCGCCATTCAGTTCGTTCTGCGTGGCGCAAGGAAGGGCGATGTCGCACTTCACCTCCCAAGGCTTCTTATTTGGCACGAAGGTGGAACCAGGGAACTCGTCGGCATAAGGCTGGCAAATGTCGTTGCCCGATGCACGCAATTCCAACATGTAATCAATCTTCTTGCCACTGATGCCCTCTGGGTCATATATATAGCCATCGGGGCCACTGATGGTGATGACCTTTGCGCCAAGCTGGGTTGCCTTTGTGGCAGCACCCCAAGCCACATTTCCGAAGCCGCTGATGGCTACAGTCTTGCCCTTGATGTCAATGCCGCGTGTCTGCAGCATCTCGTTGACAAAGTACAGACCACCGAAGCCTGTGGCCTCTGGACGTACCAGTGAGCCGCCATACTCCAGACCTTTACCTGTCAGCACACCGCTCCAGTCGCGTGTCAGTTTCTTGTATTGTCCAAAGAGGTAACCAACCTCGCGGGCACCTACACCAATGTCGCCAGCAGGCACATCGATTTCGGGACCAATGTAGCGATACAATTCATTCATGAAAGCTTGGCAGAAGCGCATAACCTCTGCATCGCTCTTGCCGCGAGGGCTAAAGTCAGAGCCGCCCTTACCGCCACCCATAGGCAAGGTGGTCAAGGCATTCTTGAAGGTCTGCTCGAAGCCCAGGAACTTCAAGATGGAAAGATTCACAGAAGCGTGGAAACGCAAACCACCCTTGTACGGACCAATAGCTGAGTTGAATTGTACACGATAGCCGAGGTTCACTTGCACCTCACCCTTGTCGTCAACCCAAGGCACGCGGAAGGTGATAATACGTTCGGGCTCCACCAGTCGCTCGATAAGCTTAGCCTTCTCAAACTCAGGGTGTTGGTTATACACCTCTTCAATACTGAGCAGCACCTCGTGTACAGCCTGCAAGTACTCTTTCTCGCCTGGATGTTTGGCCTCCAGTTGAGCCATGATTTGTTTTACTTCCATAGTATTTAGATTTTAAGGTTTTAAGGTAAAATGTCTATTTGATGGGCAGCAACTCTATGTAGTCGATGTCGGGCATCCACTCTTTGGCATTAGATAGGCGGATTACATTCTTGCCCTTCTTCAGTTTCACAGGAATGGTCACCTGCCCTACTTTATCCCAAGCACCACTATTCATGGTCAGGGTATTAACATTCTTTCCATTGACGGATACTGTTACTTGACGGTCCTCACCACTGAGATAAGCTATTGTGAGCGTGCGCTTGCCTCCCTTGGGCGAATATACATTGCTCCATACGAGGTCGTTCTGCTCGCTCTGCCCCAACCACGTAGCTTTGTAGCCGCTGCTGCAGTTGTTGTCGGAAGTGTAGATGCCTGTCTTGGCCTCCTGATTGTTGCGTATTTCCTGGTAATCGCTGATGTAGCCCGTCTCTGCCTCATAACGACGGCGCTCAAGACGTTGGTCTCCTGTGGCCTTGTAGATGCGCGTGCCGTGAGCGGGAACAGTTACTTGATAGCCACCCTTGAAACTGCCCATGTCCTTCTGTTCGAAGCAATCACGCAGACTCACTTTGCCTCCAAGGTCGATGTCCTGGAAATTAAGCGTCACATAACGATTGTCGTCATTGGGATTGTAGAAGGCAAATACACGCGTCTTGCCGTTCAATGTCTCCACATCGCGAGCCAAAATGTAGCACTCGTTGGTGCGCTTCACGAGATAAGCCTGTTGGAAGGTCTTGTCCTGATTGATAGCAATGAGGTCTGCGTTCTTCATCAGTGCAAGAGCATCGGGGCGCACATTGCTCATGTCACAACCTATAAGCAAGGGGGAGTTCATAATGCACCACAAGCCAAAGTGTGTCTTGTCCTCCTCCAACGACATACGGCGACCCACTTCCAACATGTCCATATCGTTGTAATAGCCTGGGCCGCTATAGGCCGACATATAAAGGTTTTGACCTAAGATCCAACGTACGGAACTCCATTCATCACGAATGTCGCCTGTTGTGCGCCACGAGAGGGCTACGTCTTTTGCCCATGTGCCGGGATAATCCCAACGGCAGATGTTGAGAATGGCATCAGGGCGTTTAGTGTCTTTCATAGTACGGCTGATGGTGGTATAACGCTCCCTTTCGTCAAGAAAAAGTTCATTTCCCTTCTCTCTCCAACTGCCTCCGCAGTAGTCAACCTTGATGAAGTCGAAATCGAGGTCAGAGAAGAAGAAGTCCAGGTCCTGCTTGTCGTGACCATACAGGCCTACTCCCCTACCCGACCTGTCGGGATTGCCCCACGAACCACAAGTGTTGACGCCCGCATCACTATAGATACCAGCCTTCAAACCTTTTGCGTGGATGTAATCCACCACAGGCTTCAGTCCGTTGGGGAACTTTTGGGGGTGGATGAGCAGAGCACCCGTCGTCTCATTACGATTGTAGAAATATCCGTCATCTATGTTAATATACTTGTAACCAGCGCGTGCCAACCCAGTGAGCACCATAGCATCGGCCTGGCCTTTGATGACATCCTCATTGATGTTCAGAGCAAAGGTGTTCCACGAACTCCAACCCATAGTTGGGGGCAACTGGGCTTCAGCCTCAAAATTAAGAATGAAGAGCGAAGTTACATAAAGCAATAAACGTTTCATAGCATTAGTTCTTATCTGTTAATTGTTAGTTCTTAATTTGGGATTAGTGAGCCTCCAGCCAGTTCGTGCCCCAACCGCAGTCAGCCACAAGGGGTACGCTCAGTTGGCAGGCTGACTGCATCTCCTCGATGACCATCTGCTGCAAACGTTCCTTTTCTTCAGGCACAACAGTAAAGTTCAGTTCATCATGCACTTGCAATATCATCTTGCTCTTGTAGCCATCGGCCATAAGGCGGCGATAGACGCGCACCATTGCTATCTTTATGATGTCGGCAGCAGTGCCCTGAATCGGGGCGTTAATGGCATTTCGCTCAGCATAACCACGCACTACAGAGTTGTGGCTATTGATGTCTGGCAATACCAAACGACGATGGAAAAGTGTCTCCGTAAAGCCTCGTTCGCGCGCCATCTGTATGCTCTTGTCCATGTATTCACGCACCTTGGGATAGGTGAGGAAATAGCCGTCGATGAGCTCCTTCGCCTCTGAACGACTACATCCTATGCGCTCAGCCAACCCGAAGGCACTGATGCCATAGATGATACCAAAGTTGGCAGTCTTGGCCTTACGACGTTCGTCACCAGAGACCTCCGCTATGGGCTTATGGAATATCTTGGCGGCTGTGGCAGCATGGATATCGTGTCCCGAACGGAAAGCTTCCAATAGGTTCTCGTCCTGACTCAGATGTGCCATGATGCGGAGCTCTATCTGGCTGTAGTCGGCAGAGAAGAACTCCTGTCCAGGCTCAGGAATAAATGCACGGCGCACTTCCTTTCCTTCTGCATCGCGCACAGGTATGTTCTGCAGGTTGGGATTACTGCTTGAGAGTCGACCTGTGGCGGCTACCGTCTGGTTGAACGATGTGTGAATATGTCCCGTTTCGGGGTTGATGAGCTGAGGCAAGGCATCAATATAAGTGCCCAAGAGTTTCTTCAGTCCTCGATAGGCGAGAATCTTCTCCACAGCAGGGTGTTTCGAGCGCAAAGACTCCAGCACCTCTTCGCTGGTGACATACTGCCCTGTTTTTGTTTTCTTGGGTTTGTCGATGATGTGGAGCTTGTCGAAAAGCACTTCACCCACTTGTTTGGGAGAGGAAATGTTCAAGTCAGGAACACCCGTCAACTGATGTATCTCGTCCTCGATTTGTTGCATGCGCTCGGTAAAGAGGCGGCTCGTTTCCTTAAGGCCTTCTGTATCAATGCACACACCATTTCGCTCCATATAGGCCAGCACAGGCATCAGGGGCATTTCCATATCGTAGAACAAGCTGTCGCAACCCAATTCCGTGAGGCGGGGCTTCAATATATGCCAAAGGCGCAAAGTGACGTCGGCATCCTCACAAGCATAAACATAGACCTCCTCAGGTGTGAGGTCGGCCATCGACTTTTGCTTCTTGCCTCGCGGACCTATCAGTTCTTCAATATGAATGGTCTGATAGTTGAGCAGGGTTTCTGCCATATAATCCATTCCATGATGCAGTTCTGGGCTGATGAGATAATGGGCAATCATCGTATCAATCATTGCGCCACGAAGCTGCACACCATAGTTCTGCAGCACCATGAGGTCGTACTTCAGGTTCTGCCCTATCTTCGTTATATCAGATTCATAGACAGGTTGGAACAGCTCCACCACCCTATTTGCTTCTTCGCCCTGTGGAACAGGCACATACCAAGCCTGACCTTCCTTCACGGAGAAACTGAGTCCCACAAGCTTTGCCCGCATGCTTTCGGGCGAAGTGGTCTCTGTATCCAGGCAAATGGCCTCAGCCTTCAGGAGTGTATCACGAAGAGCCTGCATCTTGTCCAAACTATCCACGAGTTGATAGTCGGGATTGAGGTCACGATAGGTTTGGCGAGTAGTGGGGGATGGAAGGGTGGAGGACACAACTGAAGTTGTACCCACAGAACGGGATTCCTCTGTGGCCGCCGTCTCCGTCGTGGTATCTGTGCTAAATCCGAAAAGGTCGAGTTGAGGGCCGTTATCAGGGGCTTTCTTACCACCTTGCGGGGGATTAGAGGCGGGCTTTATGTCATCTTTCTTCTTGTTAAGCAAGGCACGGAACTCCAACTCTTCATAGAGCGCCTTCAAGGCATCCATATCAGGCTCCTCCACCTCCAATGAAGGCATGTCGAGCTGGATGGGCACATCTATCTTGATGGTTGCGAGCCACTTTGAGAAGCGTATTTGCTCTTTGTTGTCCTCCACCTTCTGGCGGATGGCTCCCTTCAGTTCTTCCGTGCGTTCCAATAGGTTCTCCACAGAACCGAACTGTTGAATGAGCTTTTGTGCCGTCTTTTCTCCCACCCCAGGACAACCGGGAATGTTGTCAGCTGCATCGCCCATCAGGCCCAGCATGTCAATGACCTGACTGCAATCCGTCAAGCCATATTTGGCTTTCACCTCTTCGGGGCCAAGCACTTCGGCTTCCTTCATGCCCAAGCTGGGGCGATACATGCTCACATGGGGAGTTACCAACTGGGCATAGTCCTTATCGGGCGTCATCATGTAGGTGGAAATGCCTTGCTCATCGGCCTGATGCGAGAGGGTGCCTATCACATCGTCGGCTTCAAAGCCAGATATCTCCAGGATGGGAATGCGGTAGGCCGCCAATATCTTCTTAATATAAGGAACGGCCACGCGTATGGCCTCGGGCGTCTCCTCTCGTTGTGCCTTGTATTCGGGATAAGCCTCGTGGCGGAAAGTGGGGCCACTGGGGTCGAAAGCCACACCAAGATGGGTGGGTTGTTCCTTCTGCAACACTTCCTCCAGGGTGTTCACAAATCCCATGATGGCCGATGTGTTCAGTCCCTTGGAGTTGATTCTGGGATTCTTTATGAAGGCATAATAGGCCCTATAAATCAAAGCATATGCGTCGAGAAGGAATAACTTTTCCATGATATTATACATTTGATTGTTCAAAGTTAGGCAAAATAAATGAAATCGAGAAGGAAAAGTGTAAATTTGTAGCCACGAAACAAAAATGTGTGCGCCAATGTGTAATAATTTCCCCCCACAAAGGTCTATACTATAGAAATTAGCAAGGAAGCATGACTGACCGCGAAATAGTAGAAGAGATATTGAGCTCAGGCCGAACACAATGCTACGCAGAGATAGTCGGACGATACTCCGGCCTGGTGTATAGCAAGGCGCTGAGTGTGACCAAGCGCGAGGAAATGGCGGGTGAGGTCACTCAGCAAACCTTCGTAAAGGCCTACGAGCAACTTGCCTTCTGGCGCGGACAACAGATGGGACCTTGGTTGGTGACAATAGCGATGCATACTGCGCTCCACATTTTGGACAAGGAGAAGCGACGTAAGGAAGTGCCTACGGAGAAGTTAAGCGACACGCTGGAAGATACCTTTGACAACGAACGCGAGGAGCAGATTCAACGAATGGAACAAGCTATCAGCGAACTTCCGGAACAGGAGCAGGAACTCATCCAACTCCATTATTACAAACAAGAGAAAACGGCTGACATTGATCGACATACGGGACTCAGCCAGCAAAATGTATTGGTGAAGTTGCACCGAATAAGAGAGAAACTTAGAACGAGATTAGGGATTAAAGATTAAGGAATATGAACGACCAGGAATTAGACAAACTTATCATGCAGGCCGTAGAACGGCAGCAGACATTGGAAACGCTGAATCGCGCCATCGTGAAGGATGTACGCAAGCGGGCACGCAAGGCTTGGTTGCGCCAATGGAGCCGCATTGTCGTCTTCTCCTTCGGGCTGCCCCTATTGATGCTCATATTCGCGGCTGGCACCTATTACATAGCCACACTCGAGGGCTTTGGATACTTGCGCCTCGTGCTTCTCCTGCCTATCGCCACAATGATTTATATGGCGTACAGAAGTTCGAAAAACTTTTCTATCAAAGAAGTGTAATAATCCCCCACCCCAAGGGTCATATATATAGAACGGCGAAAGAATAGTATTCCACCTGACATAAGAATAGTATTCCTCAGCCACAAAGAATAGTAATCTTTAGACGATAACAATACTAACATTAAAAATAAAAGAGAACTATGGACAACTTTATGGAAGACTTGGCTGGTATTCTGGCCATTACATTAAGCCTGGGAATCCCCGTTATTGCCATCGTTGCTTCGGCAATAAGGAAGATGAAGAAGAATAACAATGATCGCGAAATCCGTCGCCTTATCATTGAGAACAACACCGACTTGGAAACGGCAAAATGTCTCCTTGAAGAAAAGGAAGAGAAGAAGCAACAGAACTCCAACCCCTACCTCGCTTTGCGCTGGGGATGCATTCTCATCGGATTAGGAATAGGTGCTTTCGTCAGCTACGTATTCCACATGACTCTAAATGGCAACAACACACAATCCACTTACTTCTGGATTCTGCTCGCCTTCGGATGCGGCATAGGTCTGCTCGCCTCCTTTATCATCGAGTTCAAACTACAGAAGCGCGACACAAAGGCTACGCAAGATCCCTACAAGGAGGCATAAGCCTAATTGTACTTCGCCACTAAAACACATCCGCCGCTCCCTCTTGGAAGCGGCGGATGCTTTATATGCTTACATCAAGAAACTACTTTCAATAGGAAATAGTGAATTCCTTGTTGGAGGTTGACGTCAACGAATGGCTCTTGTTTACGGTTGAACCGTCATACTTAGTATAATTGATTGTCGTTGTCGCCGACTTCAGTTCTTTCGCCGCATCGTGATTAGCACTGAAGGTGAAGTTCGTTGTTTGTTGGGCACGAGGTGTTGGGGTATTATATTCAGTTTTCTTTCCATTATCAGTAGTATTTACTGTGCTGCTACAAGTGCCTTCAACTATATCATGGAAATTCTGCTCCCAATTACATTCATTGCTCCTCGCTATTACGAACGTCATTGTCCCTTGTTCCTTATACGTTCTCGTGTAATTCTCGCCAGAAGCCATATATGTCTCGCTGGAATTCTCACTCACGGAACAGGTAACTGCTACGCGGCTGTCCCCATCACGCTCCATCGTCATACTCTCTTTGTCAGTATTACCAAACGTATAATTGGTCAAGGAATATGAATTAATACGGCTAATTCCCATACTTTGTGCACATTCGGCAGCAAAGTTGCTTGCTGAGAACTTCACCTGACGACCTGTTATGGCTTCATCAGAACCAGCTTGACGGAACGTAAAGAAAAGAGTGTCCACCACTAATGGGAATCTCAAACTTTCTTCGTGATATGCTTCTGGATACTTTCCGTATGCTTTGGGAACCAAGATATAAGGACAAGCATGAATGAACCCTGTAACATAAGATAACGAATTGTCATCCCATACTTCACCAAGTACACCATCCTTTTCTTTCAGCTCCCGATAGAACATATCCGTATTGGGCTTTACCCTAAACGTAACATCATAGATACCCTTGTCAGCATCTATCGCTTCGACTTGGTATTCCCATACAGCATTCTTGTACTCACCACGATAGTTATAATTATAGTACTCATTCTCTATTCCACCATAACCAGAACTTATAAAGCCATCTGTCGTTTTCAGTGCTTTGTTCGTCCTTATCCTTACCTTTTTCTCAAGGTTATCCGTAGCACCAAACTCAAGTTCTGTATTATTTACTTCTATCCAAGCGGGAACATAAAACTCTTTTGACTGACATCCCCCAACCACATGAGGTTCGCGACCTGCCCAAGCAACTACCGGCCTTATGCAATACTCATAGGGATAGCCACTCTTCAGTTCTTTGAGTTCGTCAAGAGAGAAGGAAACAGTATATTCCTGCTTATTAGGAGAATAAGCAATATCGCCAAATTGCTTGAGAATTTTATCCGAACCTACTGCTACAACTCCAGCAGAAACCACAGTATAACCCAGTATCTTATATGGTTTCGCGTGCATTGTGGCTGTTATGGTGTTGTTTTCTATCTTTATGTCTGTCTTCTCGAACTTAGGAATGAAACGAATTGTATCGCATAGGAACGACCAATTCTTGGAGAAGAAGGTTGTCTCCTCGGGATCTTGCCACAAGAGAGCCGCCATAGCTTTGGCTTCAAGGTCAAAGGAGAGCAAAGACAAGTTAAGGCTACAAGCATCCAATAACCAGAAGGGGTCGTAACTTCCACCATCCTCAGTTGCAATCTCTGAGAAGGTTTTCGTGAATTCCACCTTTCCATCTACCTTTGGGCCACAATAGAGGTTAAGGCCTATATCACCATAGAGAATGCTGGAGAACCAACTTGCTGTAGCCAGATTGGCAGTAAACTTCACACCTGCTTGCAGATAGCCTTCGAAGGAAACTGAGGCAGAAGTACAATCAAGGATATCTTCGTTGCCTTTGTCCTCAGAGGGAATTAAGTGCAGATCATAGCTTATGGGGAAGGCGTTGTTGCTATCAATAATTATGTCCTCCCCTACTCCCAATTGTACAGCAGGGAACTTCAAGGCCGCCTTCAGCGAGCCTTCGCCACGCACGAAGATATCAGGCACGGGATTTGTCTCGAAGATGGGGCATGTGGCTGGGAATGTAATGCCTGGAAGCCCACATATTTCACCTATGCTGTACTCGAATCCCTTCGATACAGACATACTGACGGATGGTTCTGCCTTGATAATAAGGTCACGCGAGAGTTTCACGAAAAGTCGCTTCCAACCAATGTTATAGGCTACACGCAACCTTAGTTTAACACCTACATCGGCCGAGAGGGAAATCTTGGAGTCGCCACCAGGCAACCATTCGCGACTGAAGGTGCCAGAGAGATTGATAAGATTTACCTCTCCACTACCCTCCTTCGCGCGCCGTATGGTGCCATCAGGGTTGCAACCTGCTATGCGACGACGAACAATATTGTTATGCTCATCAAAGCCTATGTCCTCAACCGTGATATATTGGTCAAAGATGTCGTTGATATCTTCTACATCCTCCACATTATAGTAATAACTGTTGTCATCTTCGTCGAGCCAAGGAAGAGGGGTCGATGTACCTATTATCTTGTAAACCCATCCCTTGCCTTCATCAATGGAAGAATCCCATGTGGCCATAACGTCTCCCACCTGCGGAAGCAAATGGGAAGGGATGGACTTCGACAAACCTAATCGTGCCGAACTCCAGCCTGATGTCTGCGTGATATAGGGTGTGATACCCAACTCGTCCATATTCTTAAAACGAGGATTCAAGCGTATCTCTGGCTGCTGAAAGCCAACCGAGTCGATAGCAGCAAGGGGAATGCGGTAGATGCTATCCGCCGTCTCTATCTCCTGTACCACAAACACATCGTATTCCACAGAGTCTAAACCTACCTTGGAATAGCCCATTCGCACGATTTCGTCGAAGAAGAAGCCATCAAAGTTCCCATCGTTGCGATAGATGTAAAAGGCTTCCTGAGCATGCATCATTCCTGTACCGATGAATATCAGTACGATAGCTACCAACATGCGTAGCCATTTGTGAATTGTAATTATTGTTTTCATCGCTTCAGGAATTTAAAGGTTGTATTGCCGGCTTTCACAATATAGGCACCTGTTGGTTGGCCTTTCAGAGAGACAATCGTGGGCTTACCCTTCTCCGCACTTTGGGTGGCGATTAGTTTACCATCCATCGTATAGATTTCAAAGCGGGTATCTTCAGGTAGTCCCTCGAATTTCATTTCTTCCGCGTTTTGGGAGAAACGCATGTCGCCGGGACGACCCTCAGGGCTTTCCACAGCAGTCATCACCCCCTCATAAGTGTAGCGCAGGATGTTCTGAAGCTGAAACATGTAGGTATTCTTGCTGGTCTTCAGTACCAACAATCCATCCTCAAATGTGGTTTCGGGTTCTTCTTCAAGGTCGATATAGACCTTTTCACCCGAGCGTTGCCACACCACAAGACGCTGAGTGGCTTCGCTTTGTGCCTTACCTGCTATCGCTAAGCAAAGCAACATAAAGGAAAGTAAGATGCGTTTCATCGATTTGGGGGTTATATATTATTGTTTATGCCGCAAAGATAAACATTTTAATTATTTATGGACTCACAAAAATGGAAAATCAACTTACATTTTCGGAATTTGTAAGTCGATTTTGGGGAAAAGTCCAATATATTGTAAAAAAGTGACTATTATTTTGTATTTTTGTAGGCGAAAAGCATTAACATGGAGATTCTAAAAGAAATACGGTACCCAATTGAGGCTGAGCTGAAGCAGTACAGAACGCTGTTTGAGGAGACGTTGCAAAGCAATAACCCCATCCTTCATTTGGCACTTACTCATTTGCTTAAGCGACAGGGCAAGATGATGCGTCCCATATTGGTGTTGTTGGCAGCACGAATGGTAGGGGAGGTAAACGAACGTGTCTTGCATGCTGCAGTATCGTTGGAACTGTTGCACACCGCTTCGCTGGTGCATGATGATGTGGTGGACGAAAGCGATCGGCGCAGAGGACAGCGTTCCGTAAATGCATTGCTTGATAATAAGGCTGCCGTGTTGGTAGGCGATTTCCTGCTTTCCAAAGCACTCTTTCATGCTGCCGCCACCAACTCGAATCGCGTTGTAACATGGGTTTCCGAACTGGGGCAGACGCTCTCGGATGGTGAACTCCTGCAACTCGCAAATCTTGACAAAAAAGAAATCTCAGAGGAGGACTATTTCGAGGTAATCAATAAGAAGACGGCATCACTCTTTGAAACCTGTGCCAAAGCTGGAACTTTATTGGCTGGGGCAGGGGAGGAGTGTATCGCAAAACTACAAGAGTTTGGACAAAAGGTTGGTTTGTGCTTCCAAATGCGAGACGACCTTCTTGACTATGATAATCAGCATGATACGGGTAAGCCCAGCGGCAATGATATGCGCGAGGGAAAGTTGACATTACCTGTCATTCATGCCCTCCTTGAGACAGGCGATGAAGCGATGAAAGAAATAGCGTTACGCGTTAGGGCAGGGGAGGCTACAGACGAAGAAATAGCCCAATTGGTAGCATTCACCCATTCGCATAATGGCATTGATTATACAACGAAAAAAATGTACAATCTTGCCAATTCTTGTTTGTCACTTATCGATAAAAAAGGAAGCGACCCAGCAATTGCCGAGTCGCTACACAAATATGCTCAGTTCGTTGTGGGACGCGAACTGTAATTTCTGACTTTCTTACTGTGCCGATATCAACTCATAGAGTTTGTCAAGGCGAGGTGCGATGATAATCTCCGTACGACGGTTGCGTGCTTTGCCTTCTGCCGTACTATTATTATCCACAGGCTTGAACTCACCGCGACCACAAGGCTGAATCTGCAAGGGATTAACGCCATAAGTCTCTGTGAGAATGCGCACTACACTGGTAGCACGAATGACACTGAGGTCCCAGTTGTCTTGGAAGACAGGCGTGTGAATAGGCACATTGTCGGTATGTCCTTCAATGTACACATCAATGTCCGTCTGCTTGTTCAGCACCTCTGCCAACTTTCCAAGTGCCTCTTTACCTTGTTCATTTACGATGGCCTTACCAGATTCAAAGAGCAGTTTATCACTCATTGCCACATAAACCTTACCACCTTCCTCGCGTACCGTCAGTTCATCACTTGAGAAACCTTTCAACGCGGAGGTCACATTATCGAGCAAAGATTTCACACGCTGGTTTTGCTCAGCAATGACTCCCTGCAACTGTTGGATGGTTTGTTCACGTTCGCCCAGTTCTTTGAGTCTTTGGTTAAGCTGAGCTGTCAAGTTATCATTCTCATTCTTGTTTGCCGAGAGCATAGCCTGATAGTTTCGAAGTCCCTTACGAAGTTGGGTAGTATCGTTAATCAGATTGCCACGCTCAACTGCAAGGCGATTATAGTTTTGAGTGAGGTTGGCTAAATCGGCGCGAGACAAACCCAACAAGTCGGACAAACTGTCGCGACTATAGAGAGCGGCCAACCTACCAGCCTCTGCCAACTCGAATTTCTTCTTACTGACAACACAAGAGGTCATTGAGAATGCTAAAACGAGTAAAAGTAGGTTTTTTAGCGTTTTCATTTCTATTTCAATTAAAGTCTTGTTATTAAATAAAAGTATCTTACTATCAATAAATCAATTATTTACATCCTATCTTGAGCCTTTGAGAATCGCGCAGAATTATTTGTTCGAAGGGGAGCCCACGAATTTTCGACTCTCAAAGGGTCAAATTGAGGCTTGCGGTCAGAAGAACTTCACTTCTTTGCCTTCGACCTCACTCAGGAGAAGATTTGCCAATCGACTTGTTCCAAGACGGAGGTATTGATTGGTCAACCATTTTTCACCAAGCACTTCTTTCACGATGGTGTAATAGATGAGTGCATCGTGAACTGTGTTGAGTCCACCCGCAGGTTTGAATCCAATCTGAATTCCCGTCTTCTCATAATACTCTTTGATGGCCTGGCACATCACATACGCAGCTTCGGGGGTAGCAGCGGGTTTCTCTTTACCGGTACTGGTCTTGATGTAATCCGCTCCAGCATACATTGCCAATATGCTTGCCTTTTTGATGTTCTCCGCACTACCCAGCAAACCTGTTTCCAAGATGCACTTCATCTTGCGCTCACCACAGAGTGCCTTCAGCTCAGAGATCTCATCGCATACTGTTTCATAGTCGCCAGAGAGGAATTTACCCACACTCATCACCATATCGATTTCCGTAGCACCATCCTTCAGCGCTAATGCTGTTTCTGCAATCTTCACTTCCATCAACGCCTGGCTTGAGGGAAAACTACCACTAACACAAGCTACTTCTACACCCTCAATTTCCAGACTTTGACTAACAATGCTAGCGAAGCAGGGATAGACACAAATAGTTGCCACGTGGGGTAGGGCAGGATAGGCAGCCTCAAACTGATTCACGCGTTCAGTAAAGGCTAACACACTTTCTTCAGAATCGGTAGTCTTTAGAGTAGTCAATTCAACACTACCCATGAGGAATTTCTTTACTTCAACGGTATCGTTCTCTGGTACTTTTTCTTCGATAATTCGGGCAACTTCTGCTGCTACTTTAGCGTCATCGAGATGAGTTTCATACTGTGCAAGTGCTTGTTCATACTTGCTTGTTTCTTCAAAATGATGATGTTCGTGGTGGTCATGACCACAGTTGCAATGTTCACTCATTGATATAAAAGTTTAAAGGTTTAACAAATTAAAAGGCTAAGATAATTTGGGATTATTCTTATGCCGTTCTTTATCACGTTGTGTTTTCTTCTTGAAATTCTGTTCCAAAGCCTCAGTTAGATCCACACTTGTTTGATTAGCCAAACATATAAGCACCCACAAGATATCAGCCATTTCATCGGCAGGATCTTGATTCTCGCCTTCTTTAAAACTTTGGTCACCATATTTTCGACTCATAATGCGTGCTAATTCACCAACTTCTTCGGTCAATACGGCCATATTTGTCAGTTCTGAAAAATAGCGTACACCATATTCTTTTATCCAGGCATCCACACGTTCTTGTGCTTCTCTTATAGTTAAATCATAATTCATAATATAATTATTTACGAACTAATCTCTAATCCTTATTCCTTATTCTTTGTATCCATGCAAATGGTCACAGGACCATCATTGAGCAGGGAAACCTTCATGTCCGCACCAAACTCCCCAGTTCCAATATCTTTGCCCAAAAGTGTCGATAGATGCTTACAAAAAGCTTCGTAAAGAGGTATTGCAACCTCTGGTCGAGCAGCACGAATATAGCTGGGACGGTTACCTTTCTTGGTGCTTGCCATTAATGTAAACTGGCTGACCACAATAATGTCGCCGCCAGAATCCAAAATACTGCGATTCATCACGCCATTTTCATCATCGAAAACACGCAACGCAACTATTTTTTTGCAAAGCCAATCTATATCTTCTTGGGTATCAGCATCTTCAATACCAAGAAGTACGAGCAAACCCTCACGAATGCAAGACTTTAATCGACCCTCTATGACCACACTGGCCTCTTTTACACGCTGTATAACTACTCTCATAGTGCGAAATTACTCATTTTCTACGTTACTTGCAAATGCCTCATGCAGAATTTTAGCTTTATTAACTCCCACAACTTCGCTTAACATTTCGAGCGAAGCCTCACGAATGCGTTTGACACTGCGGAAATGCTTTATCAGCAAATCGCGTGTTCGCGGACCAATTCCTTTGATTTCATCAAGTTCTGACGCAACCTGATGCTTGCTACGCTTTTGTCGATGGAATGTTATCGCATAACGATGCACTTCATCCTGTATGTGCGTTAACAGATGGAACAGTGGAGAATCTGTCTTCATGCCTACCACCTGAGGCGGAAATCCATAGAGCAATTCGTGTGTGCGGTGACGATCATCTTTAGCCAATCCAGCGATGGGAATGTTCAGTTTCAATTCATCTTCTACAACCTTACGAACAACTTCCATTTGCCCGCGTCCACCATCAGTTATGATAAGGTCGGGTAGGGGAGTATCTTCATTCATCATGCGAGTATATCTCCGTCGAACCACCTCCTGCATGGAAGCATAATCATCTGGTCCGACAACTGACTTTATTATGTATTTACGATAGTCTTTTTTCGATGGTTTGCCCATTTTGAAGACCACACATCCAGCCACAGCATCGGTACCCTGCGAGTTACTATTATCAAAACATTCTATTGTTGTGGGCATCTTTTCCATTCCCAAGAGCGACTGTAGCTCTTTCATAAGACGCACGCCTTTTTGCTCTGGATTCAACTTATCAGCTTGGTTCAATCGATCCTTTTTATATTGCAAAACATTCAGGCGTGAGAGTTCCAACAATGTCTTCTTGTCTCCTCTTTGTGGAACCGTAAATTCCACTCCATCGAGTGATAGTTCCACGTGGAACGGTATGATAATTTCACGACTTTTACTTGGGTATCTTTTGCGCATTTCTCCGATACCCAATACTAAGAGCTCTTCAGGCGTTTCATCGAGACGTTTCTTGATTTCAAAGGTAAAAGCCTGTGTTATGCATCCGTTGGTTACGTGCAGATAATTGATGTATGCCTCTTTATCGGTGGATTCGATATTATATACATCAACGTTGTTCACCACACTACTTACAACCTCACTCTTACTTCGATAATTCTCTAAGAGCAGATACTTCCGCTTCAACATTTCTGCTTCCTCGAACCGCATATCCGATGCCAAAGACATCATTTCAGCTTTCATGCGTTGCTCAATATCGCGCGTATTGCCTTTAAGTATCTCCTTAGCTTCATCAATCCAGCGCATATATTCCTCGTGCGATATCTTCCCGATGCACATACCAGCACAATTCTTAATATGATAATCGAGGCATTCACGATAACGACCTTGACGAACACCTTCCTCCGTAATCGGCATCTTGCATCGACGAAGAGGGTAGAGGTTCTGAATCAACTCAAGGAGCATGTACATCGTAGGCACATGACTATAAGGACCAAAATACGTTCCGAATTTCTTATTGATTTTGCGCGTCTGGAAAATACGTGGAAAAGGTTCATTGGTGACCACAATGCTGGGATAAGTCTTGCCGTCCTTCAGCAGAATGTTGTATTTCGGATTCCACTGCTTAATGAGATTATTCTCTAAAAGCAAGGCATCCTCCTCTGTATTCACGACAATGTATTTGATGTCGCGAATGTTTTCTACCAGTCGAGTAGTCTTTAAGCTCTGATGTTCCTTCTGGAAGTAGGATGACACACGACGTTTCAATCGTTTCGCCTTGCCCACATAAATGATGGTACCCGTATCATCGAGATACTGATAGCAACCAGGCGAATCAGGCAAACTGTTGACGATGCCCAGCAAGTACTTCCTTACATCGTCTTTCAAATCTTGATGAGCGTAGTGATTTCTGTTTCGTTGTCAAAGACTGCGCGTCCATTCAATCCCTCAATAGTCAACTCGATAATGAAGTTGATATACACTTTCTTGGGATTAAAGGATTTCACCAATCCATAGGCAGCCTTCATGGAGCCACCCGTTGCCAAAAGATCGTCGTGCAGCAACACCACATCATCCTCCAAAATAGCATCAGAGTGAATCTCTATAGTATCCTTACCATACTCCTTCATATACGATGCTTTACGAGTCTCAGCAGGCAGCTTGCCAGGCTTACGGCACATAATAAAACCAGCACCCAGACGAAGTGCCAAAGCAGCACCAATTACGAAACCTCGACTCTCAATACCCACTACTTTCGTGATGCCTTTGTCTTTATAAAGGTCATATAGTTCGTCAACAATAATGCGCAGACACTCGGGGTTCTTAAACAATGTACTTACGTCCTTAAACTGAATACCCTTGATGGGGAAATCGGGTACATTACGCAGGTTTTGAAGCAAGATTGGATTATTCATTTACGAAAGAATATGGATTAAATAATTAAAATGTTCCACGTGAAACTATCTTCCCATTAGCACCATCAGGACATTGATATCGCTGGGTGATACACCAGGTATGCGACTTGCCTGAGCAAGGGTGTCTGGGTCGATGTGTGAAAGCTTCTGACGTGCCTCAGTAGAGAGTGATTGTATCTCCTCATAGTTAAAGCGTCCACGAATGTGAAGGTTTTCGAGGCGCATCAATTTCTCTGCCAACTGTCGTTCCCTATCAATGTAACCCTGATATTTTATGAGTATCTCGGCCGCCTCCGTGATTTCTTCCTTACGGTTAGGAATAGCGTTAAGCGTCTCCCTCAGTCGGGTTAGGGCAGGAGCCAGATTCTCAAACGAAAGACCAGGACGACTGATGATGTCAATAAGTTTACATCCCTTGGTAAGCGGAGTAGTTTCCAGCGTTTCCAAATAAGGATTTATGAGTGAAGCCTTGACCGAAAAATTCTGACAAAAAGAAAGAATTCTATCAATCTCAGCCTCCTTTTCTTTCCAGAAAGCATAACGTTGTGACGAGGCCAATCCAAGTTCGTAGGCACGCGGAGTCAACCTTCTATCGGCATCGTCCTGACGCAGCAAAATACGAAACTCAGCGCGGCTTGTGAACATGCGATACGGCTCATCAACGCCCTTTGTCACAAGGTCATCAATGAGCACCCCTATGTAGCTCTCGTCGCGATGCATCACAAACTCTCCACCCCCACTGCATTTCAACGCGGCGTTTACGCCAGCTACAAGGCCCTGTCCTGCGGCTTCTTCATACCCTGTGGTACCATTCACCTGCCCGGCCAGATAAAGGCCTTCTACGCGCTTACTTTCGAGCGTATGATGGAGTAGGGTAGGGTCAAAGTAATCATACTCGATGGCATAGCCAGGACGATATATCTTCAGGTCGCGGAAAGCAGGAATCAGATGCAAGGCTTCCAGCTGCACGTCGATAGGCAACGAGGAAGAGAATCCATTGAGATAATATTCCTGCGTATTCGTGCCTTCTGGTTCGAGGAAGAGTTGGTGCTGTTCCTTGTCGGCAAAAGTCACAAGCTTTGTCTCAATACTAGGACAATAGCGCGGACCTATACTCTGTATTTGTCCATTATACAAGGGGGAGTCAGGAAGTCCCTGACGCAACCTTTCGTGCACAGCAGGATTGGTATAAGTTATCCAACAAGGCAGAGCTGCGAGAGATGCAGAAGAGGGTGAAATGAACCCAGATTTTCCAGAATTTCCAGATTGTCCGGACTCCTGAGGACAATAGGAAAACCTATGGAAATCCTCATCGCCCGGCTGCAGAGTCATTTCATCGAAATGAACGCTACGACCGTCTATGCGCACAGGCGTTCCAGTTTTCATACGCCCCATAGTAATGCCGTGTTGGGCGATGCTCTCAGAGAGGCGAAGCGAGGGAGGTTCTGCACAGCGCCCACCAGCAAGTTTTGTGCGTCCGATATGCATGAGTCCGTTGAGGAAGGTGCCAGCTGTGATGACTACGCAACGAGCCAAAAAAGTAACACCTAAGTAGGTTTCCACACCCACCACACGACCATCTTTCACCAGCAATTCCTTCACCTGGTCTTGCCAAATGGAGAGGTTGGGCTGGTTCTCTATAACTTCGCGCCAAGCCCAAATGAACTTACCTCTGTCGCACTGCGACCTAGGGCTCCACATGGCAGGACCTTTAGAGCGATTGAGCATGCGAAACTGGATGGTGGTGCGGTCAGTTACCTGTCCCATGTGCCCACCCAGCGCATCAATCTCACGAACAATTTGTCCTTTGGCAATGCCGCCAACGGCAGGATTGCACGACATTTGCGCCACCTTGTTCATATCCATTGTAATGAGCAAAGTGTGCGCACCCATCTGAGCCGCCGCACAAGCTGCTTCGCAACCCGCATGGCCAGCTCCAACAACCACAATATCGTATTTCTCCTGCATAATTTTCCTATGCTGAACCCTTAGTATTATACCCCACGGAAGAATAGTAATCCTCCGTGGGGAAGTATAGTATTCCTCCAGGCGGAGGATTAGTAATGTTCTTTACTTAATGGCGTATTCCACTGTGTTCACCACACGCACCTTCTTGATGTAAGGAGTCGTCATGTCGCGGTCATCAATGCTGAACTGACCCTGCTGGGCAGTAATCACACCAGCCAGTTTGGCGTTTGCATCGCGGGCAAACTGCTCAGCGGTGATCTTCGCATTCTTCATAGCTTCCTCCACCATCTCTGGCTTTATTTCATTCAATCCCGTAAACTCGTAGCACACGCTATTACTGCCATATTCTTCACTCACAAGAGCTATGCCACGCTTCATTATGTCCGACTGGCGAGCCATCAACTTGCGCACCTTGTCCACGTTTGTGGAAGTGACTGTGATGACGCACTCAGCCTTGTAGCGATAGTTCATTATCTCGTTGCCGTAGTTGTCGGCTTGACGGTCGCGAATGGTAGGCGGATTGATGCTAATCTCATCGTCAGTCAGACCTCCATCCTTAAGGAATCCTACAACAATCTTATTCTTGTTTTCTATGAGTTCATACATTGCCAACGGATCGTTGCCCAGTTCCTTGTACATGAGAGGCCAAGTAACTTTGTTGGCAGGAACCTCGCGTTCCGAAAGTCCTTTAACAGTGACCTTATGGTCGAGCGTTTTGAAGTGTTCAATACCACACTTAATCAATCCACCCATGCAGCACATACCAAGTGCAACAATAACGGCAGCAATTACCAATTTGTGTTCCTTTAATGCTTTCATAACTGTTACTTTTTAATAGGTTAATACTATTTGCAAGGCAAAGATACACCTTTTTTTCGAGAAACTATCTTATGGAACAAGTATTTTCTTCAGTTTTGCAAGTTCTTCATGATTACCAGCAACCCAAAGTTTGTCGCCGCAGGTTATCTGATGTTCGGCACGAGCCACACGTATGTTGCCTTGCTTGTCTTCCACACCAACCACCAAACAATGATATTCATCACGAATGCCGCTATGCTTGATAAACACACCCTCCATCTCCGTTCCTGCACCTACTTCTATGCACAGCAATTGCATCAGTTCACCCTCATCCTGACTAATCTTCTCCACCTCATTATGCATGCGTTGGCTGAACTGTTCAATGTTCTGGTCGTCGCCAACTATCTCCAACACATCGTGCGGAAACAATATGCTCGAGCCTCCAGGAACATTGATGCGATGGTGATCGCGCACGATGGCTGCCACATGAACTCCGTTGCTTCCTCCAATGTGCAATTGTGCCAATGTCTTGCCCGCCCAAGTGCTTCCACTGGGTAACGTCAGTCGGGCGATATGCAAGTCACGACCCTTCAGATCGCGGGCATATTCAGGTCCACTTTCTCGGCGCGACAGATTCTCAAGGAAAGTATGCTCCATTGCCATACTGATTCTCCTTATCCAACGGCTTCGTACAATAATCAATACGATGATAATCGCCACAATGATGTGGCAATACCAACGATAGGGCGACAGATAGTCAAGCACATAATACACGATACCTAAGGCAAAGAGAAAACGTACAAACACATTGAAGTGGAAAAAGAAGACTCCTAACCACCCCCTGTTTCGCAACATTTTTGCTTCATTCGAAGCATTGTTCTTCATGATGATGGGACGAAGCAATGGAGCCAATATCAAGATGACCAACACACCGCAAACCGCATTGCCCCACCAATGACCAAATATGTGACGACAAGCCAAAAGCAGAGATACAAATACCAAGGAAATAACTGCTATGCTTAAGGCACCATAAATGAGAGCCGGCAAGAACAGTTTCACCCATAAACTGCCTTTGCCCGTAAAGAAAGACTTTTTCCTCTTACTATTCAGCTCACCTTGCTTTTTACTTTTGTAGGGTAGGGCAGTAGCAGCCTTTTCCTGCTGTGCTTTTCTTTCCTTGTAAGTGATGCTTTGTGCCACCTTTATCATATACGGAGTCAGGAAGGTAGTAATGATACTCGTGGCAACCACGATGGGCATCAGGAAACCTTCAGTCACCCCAAGCGATTCGCCCAAGCCGGCAATGATAAAAGCAAACTCACCAATCTGTGTCATCGAAAAACCACTCATCAAGGCATCACTGCGCGACGAGCCAGACAGCAAATAACCTATTGTGCCAAACACAGCTTGTCCGATGATAATGGTAAACACCAACACCACGATTGGCAACCAATGTGCCAATAGGTCGCTGGGCGAAACCATCATGCCCACAGACACGAAGAATATGGCACCAAAAAGATCTTTTAAACTTGAAATAGCATCATCTATGCGCTCAGCTTCTATGGTTTCGGCCAATATACTACCCATCATGAAGGCACCCAAAGCTGAACTGTATCCTACTGAATCAGCTACAACCACCATGAGGAAGCACAAGCCTATACATACAATAACAAGCGTCTCCTTGTTAATGAAAGAACGATTACTGTGCAGAAAAGTAGGCACAGCCCACATGCCAACAACAAACCATACTAACAGGAAGAACCCTAACTTCAGTAAGGAAAATATTAAGTCGGAACCCTCCAGCTTATTACTTACTGCCACAGCAGAAAGCAGCACCATCACCACAATGCCCAGTATATCTTCAAGGATGAGCACAGACATCACCTTGCTGGCAAATCGTCGTGTCATCAAACCCAAATCATCAAAAGCCTTGTAGATAATGGTTGTACTTGACATTGCAAGCATGCCGCCCAAAAACATGCAATTGATGGCCGACCACCCAAGTAAATGGCCTGCAGCACTGCCCATACCCCACATTGCAGCCATGATGAAGCAAGCTGCTATGATGGGCGACACTCCACCTTTCAGTATCTTCTTGAACGAGAACTCCAAACCCAAAGAGAACATCAGGAAGATGACACCTATCTGACTCCAAACCTCTATATTCTCGTAACCAACAATGCTGGGTGTGTAAGGCATATGTGGCCCAGCCAGAAAGCCTGCCAAAATATAGCCAAGCACCAACGGTTGCTTCAGTCGTTTGAAGATAATCGTTGTCACCCCTGCTACAATAAGTATCAGGGCAAGATCACTGATAAGTTGAGGAAGTTCAGACATTCAGTTTGGGATTCCTAAAGTCCTAAGCGTTCAGATATTTCCAACATGCGATTGATGGGGCGAATGGCTTTTTCGGCAATCTCTGGATCAACCTCCACAGTGGGCCATTCAAACTTGAGACAATTATAAAGTTTCTCAAGTGTGACAAGTTTCATGTAGTTGCATTCATTGCAAGCACAAGTGCTGTCGTTGGGTGGAGCAGGAATGAATGTCTTTTCAGGACAGCGCTTTTGCATCTCATGCAATATGCCGCTTTCTGTAGCTACAATAAATTCTTTTGCTTCATCGGCTATGGCAAATTTCAGTAATGCAGCTGTGCTGCCAACCTTATCAGCTACTTTTACAACTGGACCTTTACATTCTGGATGCACCAAAATCTTTGCTTCTGGATGCTCACGCTTAAGGTCCAGAATCTTCTCCAAAGAGAATTTCTCATGCACATGACAGGCACCATTCCACAGAAGCATATTTCTGCCCGTAATACTATTTATATAGTTACCCAGATTCTGGTCGGGACCAAAGATTATCTTTTCATCCTTAGGCAGCGACTCCACTATCTGACGCGCATTGCCAGAGGTTACTACAACATCTGTCACAGCCTTCGTAGCTGCGGTAGTATTGACATAGCTGATCACTGTATGGTCGGGATGTGCCTCCACGAATTGCTTGAACTCATCAGCCTTGCAACTCTCGGCCAGCGAACAGGTGGCATTCAAGTCAGGCACCAACACCTTCTTGTCGGGACAGAGTATCTTGTTTGTTTCGCCCATGAAGTGCACGCCACACATCACTATGATGTCGGCATCGGTCTTGGCTGCCTGTTGTGCCAAAGCAAGTGAGTCACCAACAAAATCGGCCAAGTCTTGAATCTCGCCGCTCACATAATAGTGCGCCATGATGACGGCGTTCTTTTCCTTCGCCAAACGACGTATTTCATAACTGAGGTCAAGATTCTCAGGGATGGGTTCGTCGGCGTAACCTTTTTCCATCCATTCAATTTTGGGCTTAGAAGTTTTCAACATCGTATTATCATTTTATATTTTTTTATTATTAGAAAGAGAATGTAATGATGATGATGATAGGGTGTTAATTGTGATTATAAATAATTAGCTTTTTTCTTGCTTATTAAGTTATTGTTGTGTGAATGTAAGTTTATTAACTGATTATTTACATCTTCTTTCGCGCCCTATCGTGGTATTATATAGTGTATTATTGAATTTCAGGAAAGAGTTATTTACACCTGTTGATAGGTGCAAAGTTAATAATTATTTTTCATTTGCGATGCTGATAACTCATAAAAATGATGTGCAAAAATATTGATAATTTCCTATTGCTGTAAATAATTCCATTTACCCATCTTTATTACCCAATCTTTTTATACCTTTGTACACATATTTTAGGTAGGTTATTAACACCTGATGTTGATAAGTATATGAGAAAGCTGAATATCCTCGAAATGAACCGCCTCTCGGTGGATGAATACAGGGAGAGCGAAAAGTTACCCCTGGTGGTTGTGTTGGATCGTGTGCGTTCATTATATAATGTAGGCAGTGTGTTTCGCACCGCCGATGCTTTTCGTTTGGCAGGTGTCTGCCTTTGTGGCATCACAGCTCAGCCTCCTCATCCCGAGATACACAAGACTGCACTTGGTGCAGAAGACAGTGTAGATTGGAAATACTTCGAGCGTACTGAGGACTGCGTCACTTGGTTACAGTCGCAAGGCTACAAAATTCTTGCCATAGAGCAATGCGAGGGTAGCACCATGCTCAATGGTAAACTCCCGTTCAAGAACGAGAAGTTGGCAGTCATCTTGGGTAATGAGGTCAAGGGGGTGCAGCAGCAAGTAATTGATATGTGCGACGGTTGTCTCGAGATTCCTCAATATGGCACCAAACACTCCCTCAATGTTTCCGTCACTGCCGGCATCGTTATCTGGGAACTCTTCAAAAAGCTCCATCAATAACTCCTTGCATAAATTTTTTGCTAAAGAATATCCTTTTAGAATGGAAAAGCAGATAGAAGTTGTTGCAGCAGTAATCCGCAAGGGAGATAAGGTGTTTGCCACACAACGGGGATATGGGGAATGGAAAGATTGGTGGGAGTTTCCTGGTGGAAAGATGGAAGCTGGGGAAACACCTGAGGAAGCACTAAAGCGGGAGATTCGTGAAGAGCTGTCGACGGAAATAAGTGTTGATGAGTTCCTTTGCACGGTTGAATATGATTATCCGAAGTTTCACCTTACGATGCATTGCTATCTCTGTCATGTGGAGGACGGACATCTGCAACTGAACGAACACGAAGCTGCACGTTGGTTGAGCAATGAAGATCTGAACAGCGTGAAGTGGCTGCCGGCCGACCTGAGGGTGGTGGAGCAATTATCGCGCCTCACCTGATTTGATGTAAAAACTTCTGGCAATATCCAAAAGCGTAGTCATGACTTTAACTTCGTTGAAGACAGGCTGCACCTCGGTATAAGCAAAATATGAAGAGAGGCGGCTATGCCGCTGACCTGTCGGGCTTATGTCATTTATACAAATAAGATGATGCAAGCATCTCTTTTTATGCATAAATGGCAATTTCTCTCTTCATATTTTGCTTATGCGCTAGGTTGACCTGGCGGTCTTCCTCCTCCTTGCAAGGAAAAAGAAATATATTCCTTTTTCGCTTGCTTCGTTCGTCGGTTTGCACTATCTTTAACCTATGCTTTTAGGTACTCACACTCGGAAAAGTCCAAATAAATTTGGCTTTTCGCTCGCTTAATCGTACCTTTGTCGCGCGAAATAAATAATAATAAGATAATGGCAAAGGAATACAATTTTAGAGAGATTGAAAAAAAGTGGCACCAAAAATGGGTGGAACAACAGACTTATCGCGTGACGGAAGACCCGTCGAAACCTAAGTTCTATGTGCTGAACATGTTCCCATATCCCTCTGGTGCAGGACTGCATGTAGGCCACCCTCTGGGCTACATAGCCAGCGACATTTATGCCCGATATAAAAGGCAAAAGGGTTTCAATGTGTTGAACCCTATGGGCTATGACTCATATGGATTGCCTGCCGAACAATATGCCATACAGACGGGACAGCACCCCGAGAAGACTACTTTCCAAAACATTGACCGCTATCGCGAACAGCTGGACAAGATAGGTTTCTCGTTCGATTGGAGTCGTGAGGTAAGAACTTGTGACCCCACATACTATCATTGGACACAATGGGCCTTCCAGCAAATGTTCAACTCGTATTTCTGCAACAAAAGCCAAAAGGCACGCCCCATAGATGAACTGATTCAACATTTCGAGACAAAGGGTACTGAAGGTGTGGATGCTGCACAAAGCGAGGAACTATCGTTCACCGCCGAAGAATGGAAGGCAATGGACAAGAAGCAGCAGAACGATGTGCTCATGAACTATCGTCTGGCATTCCTGGGCGAAACGATGGTGAACTGGTGCCCTGCATTGGGTACGGTGCTCGCCAACGATGAAGTGGTGGATGGTGTGAGTGAGCGTGGCGGATATCCTGTGGAGCAAAAGAAGATGCGCCAATGGTGTCTGCGCGTGAGTGCTTATAGCCAACGTCTGCTCGATGGACTGGAAACCATTCAGTGGAGCGAAAGCATCAAAGAAACACAGAAAAACTGGATTGGCCGAAGCGAGGGTGCTGAAGTTAAGTTCAAAATCAAGGATGGAGATGAGTTTACCATCTTCACAACTCGCGCCGACACTATGTTTGGTGTGACCTTTATGGTGCTGGCTCCTGAAAGCGAACTCGTGCAGAAGGTGACAACCCCCGAACAGCAAGCCGAGGTAGATGCCTACCTGAAGCGCGTGAAAGCTCGCACGGAACGTGAGCGCATGATTGACAAGAAGGTGACTGGCGTATTCTCTGGTTCGTATGCTGTGAATCCGCTGACGGGTGAAGATGTGCCCATCTGGATTAGCGACTATGTTTTGGCCGGATATGGAACAGGCGCCATCATGGCTGTGCCTGCCCACGACTCGCGCGACTATGCCTTTGCCAAGCATTTCAACCTGCCCATTATCCCCTTGATTGAAGGGGCTGACGTGAGCGAAGAAAGTTATGATGCGAAGGAAGGTACGGTCATCAACTCGCCGCGTGTTGACGGACCTAAAAAGGAAAACGGTCTTGTGTTGAACGGACTGAGCGTGAAGGAAGCCATTGCTGCCACAAAGAAATATGTGAGCGAGCATGGGCTGGGTCGCGTGAAGGTGAACTATCGTCTGCGCGATGCCATATTCAGCCGTCAGCGCTATTGGGGTGAACCCTTCCCCGTATATTACAAGCAGGGTATCCCCACGATGGTGCCTGAAGAGTGTCTGCCACTGGAATTGCCACAGGTAGAAAACTTCCTGCCCACAGAAACGGGCGAACCTCCATTGGGCAATGCCAAGATATGGGCTTGGGACGAGGCAAACAAGAAGGTGGTGGACAAGGCGCTCATTGATGAAAAGAGTGTCTTCCCCCTGGAGTTGTTCACAATGCCTGGTTTTGCCGGTAGCTCGGCATACTATCTGCGCTATATGGATCCTCAGAACAACAAGGCGCTCGTGAGCAAGGAGGCTGATGAATACTGGAAGAACGTTGACCTTTATGTGGGTGGTTCCGAACATGCTACGGGTCACCTCATCTATAGTCGTTTCTGGAATAAATTCCTCTTCGACTTGGGCATAAGCTGTGTGGAAGAACCCTTCCAGAAACTCATCAACCAGGGTATGATACAGGGTCGTTCGAACTTCGTGTATCGTATTAAGGACACGAACACCTTCGTGAGCTTGGGACTGAAAGACCAATATGATACTACACCCATTCATGTGGATGTGAACATCGTGAAGAACGACATACTTGACGTTGAGGCTTTCAAGGCTTGGCGTCCCGAATATGAGACAGCAGAATTTGTTCTTGAAGATGGCAAGTATGTATGTGGATGGGCAGTGGAGAAGATGTCGAAGTCGATGTACAATGTGGTTAATCCTGACCTCATTGTAGAGAACTATGGTGCTGACACGCTGCGTTTGTATGAAATGTTCCTCGGTCCCGTTGAACAGTCGAAGCCCTGGGACACCAATGGTATCGACGGTAGCCATCGTTTCTTGCGTAAGTTCTGGGCCTTGTTCTGGGACAAGGAGGGCAATTTGCAAGTAGATGATAGTGAACCCACGGCAGATAATCTGAAATCGCTGCACAAGCTCATAAAGAAGGTGAGTGCCGACATTGAGGAATTTAGCTACAACACCTCGATTCCTGCCTTCATGGTGTGCACGACGGAACTGACACAGCAACAGTGCAGAAGCCGAAAAGTTTTGGAACAAATGGTGACACTGATTACTCCCTTCTGTCCCCATATCGCAGAAGAGTTGTGGGAGGCACTGGGACATGCAACTAGCGTTTGCGATGCACATTGGCCCGATTGGGACGATAAGTATCTGGTGGAATCAACCATAAAGATGCCCGTTCAGTTTAATGGTAAAGTACGCTTTACCCTCGATGTGCCTGCTGATATGTCGAAGGAAGACATCGAGAAGACGGCCCTCAGTGCTCCCGATGCTCAGCGGCATCTGGAAGGCATGCAGGTGGTAAAGACCGTAGTAGTGCCCGGACGAATCATCAACATTGTGGTGAAGCCCGTTTGATTTAATAATTTGACAATTGAGAAGCGATGGCAAGAATTGCAAACAAAGCCTTTCGGCGGACATGGGATTTTTCAAAAGATTTCATCTATTTGAATCTCGGTATGGCCTTGTATATGGCGGGATGGACCGTGTTCCTCTTGCCTTATCATATCCCCACAGGTGGATGGGTGGGTGTTTGCTCCATCATCTACTATGCGACGGGGTTCCGCATGAGTCTTGCCGTGCTGATAGGTAATGGAATCTTGCTTTCCTTTGCTCTGTGGCAATTGGGGTGGAAATTTACCCTAAAGACAGCCTATGCAGTTGTTGCTATGGCTTTCTTCTTGGAAGTAGGACAACGGTTGATGACGGATGCCAATGGCAATCTCATCCAGATTCTGGGAGAGGGAGAATCTACAATGGCATGCGTGCTTGGCGCCCTCATCAATGGTGTGGGTGTGGGATTGTGCTTCCTCTCTGGAGGTGTGACAGGAGGTTGGGACATCGTGGCAGCTATTGTCAACAAGTACAAAAACATATCCTTTGGCCGTGTGCTCCTTTATCTCGACCTTATTGTCATTGGTTCCAGCTATTTTGTATTCATCAACAAATACCCCGATGAGGCTTGGCGCATGGTTGTGTTTGGCTATGTTACACTGTTTGTTTACACCTATGCAGCAGACATGATTATCAACTCTGCCAAGCAGGATGTCCAACTCATCATCATCACGCAGAAGGGGGAACTGCTTTCCCGCATCATTCGTGAGCATACGGGGCACACCATGACCCAGCTGAATGGCGAAGGGTGTTACAGTCATACACCTATGAATGTCATGTTGCTAATGGTGCACCGCCACGAACAAATCAATGTGCTGCGCCTTATTCAGACTGTTGACCCCGCTGCTTTCGTTTCGTCAAGTCGTGTAGAGGGTGTGTATGGATTGGGATTCAATAGAATTAAATAGTTGAAAAATAAGATGGGAAAGGATTTGATTTTTACCTATCTGAAGATTACGATAGGGTTGACTATATTCTCCGTTGCTTTCACCTGCTTCATGTTGCCTTATGGACTGGTGACAGGTGGCGTAAGTGGTATTTCAGCCTTCATCTACTATGCTACAGGATTCCATGCCAGTGTGTCGTATTTCATCATCAACGGTATATTGATGTTGCTGGGATTGTACACCTTGGGGTGGCGATTCTGCTTTCGCACACTCGTAGCCACTATTGCCACTTCGTTCCTTATTGAGTTCATGCAGGGTGTGCTGACGGAGGTTGGCCCTGATGGGACCGTGTATTTGAAGCAAATCCTCGGCGAACAGCGATTCATGGCAGCTGTCATTGGCGGTATGTTGGAAGGCGCAGGACTTGCCATCGTGTTCCTTGCGGGCGGTTCGACGGGCGGTACGGACATTATTGTGCTGACAGTGAACAAATATCGCAATATGTCGCTGGGACGCATCATGTTGTGCATCGACGTGTTTATTGTGAGTCTTTCGCTAATAGTTCACTGGAACGAGCCCGATAAAATAGAAACTCTGGTTACTTGTTACATTGCCTTGTTCATCAGCATCAACTCTGTGGACTATGTGGTAAACAGCGCTCGTCAGAGTGTGCAGTTTATCATTATTTCCGAGAAACATGCCGAGATAGCCCAGGCCATCAGTGAGAAAGTGGACCGAGGGGTCACGGTGTTGCATGGAGAAGGTTGGTACAGTAAGGAAGGGCGCAATGTATTGCTAATCATGGCAAGAAAGCAGGAAAGTCGCCTTATCTTCCGTCTTATTCGACTCATTGACAACCATGCTTTCGTGTCGATGAGTAACGTGGAAGGTGTGTTTGGCGAGGGATTTGATAAAATAAAGAAGGGATAATCTCGTTATCTATAGTAGAGATTAGGGATTATGGAAAGAAATATGCCGCAACTCA
>JAEEGL011173028.1_pt1 | contig 60820 bp, 63 predicted proteins | sample 9134231 | NCBI WGS metagenome assembly JAEEGL01 (sample SAMN16246548, study PRJNA631951) | gut metagenome | biome: gut microbiome; feature: rumen; material: fiber-attached | host: Bos | place: Iran: Karaj | collected 2018-10
CGCCGCAATTCGTATACTTTCTATTCTGTTTTGGGGTTTGGTTTAATTTCATAATCTTAGTATTCCGTTACATGTAACTACACGTGTTTTTTCTCTTACTACTTCCCTAATTCCACATTTCTTCATTTTTCTAACACTTTTTACTAAAATTGTTACATTTCGTTACAAATACCGCTTACATATCCCATAAATAGCCATTATATTTGGATTAAGGGTTCTTAAGATTTGTTAAGAATTATTAAAGTTAAAGGCAATTTTTTTAAATGTTTTGTTTTACTAATATTGTGGAATTCTACTGAAAGGTTTTTGTGTGGTAAGTAGTACATCAAATACGTACGTATACAATGGTACTAAATACAGGCAAAGAAGCGAACAGGAAGCTCAATTGGGTTATCTCGCAGCAACTGTTGCGTCCGGACTTGTTATGGCAGCACTGCCGTCTTTTTCCAATCCGTTTTTAAAGCAAATGAAAAAAGAACACGGCAACAACGAACTGTATAAAGATGCATTCATTAAATCCATTGAAATTTCAAAATTGGAAAATGAAGGATTACGGTTGGTTAATACAACATTTAAAGACCTTAATGAACAAAAGTTATACGAAGCAGGGAAAAAAATTGCTGACGGTGATATTAAAGCGGGGCTGAATGCTTGCTATATACCTGATGCAAAAATTATTAAACTCAATGCAAACAAAGCCACTATTTCCGGTTATCACGAGTTAGGGCACGCAATGAACCATTTGAAAAGCAGGTTTGGCAGAATATTACAAAAACTTCGAGTCCCGGGATACACTATAGCAGGACTTATGGGAACGCTTGCTTTATTTTCACGTCCGAAACCTAAAGAAGCAAAACGCAATATTGAAGATTTTATACTGGATAATTGCGGAACAATTGCATTTATATCAATGCTTCCGACAGTCGCTGAAGAAGCGCTGGCAAGTCATAACGGAATAAAACTGGCAAAACAAGCCGGATTGTCCGACAATTTGGTTAAAAATCTGAGGAAATTCTACGGAAAAGCTTTATTGAGTTATGTTGGATATGCTGTTTTAACCGGAATTTCTGTATATACAATGAGCAAAATCACACAATTATTTACCAGACCGCAAAAAATTGAACAAAGAGAAACATATTATTGATTGACAAATTTTTTAATGATATTTCCAGCGCTATCATATTGAATAAGCTCATTCATTTTGGCATTTGAATATTTTGCTTCAAATCTGTAAACCAATTTGAAGTCCTGATTGTATATTTTTTCGTATTTTAGGATACCGTCTTCATATTCACTTTCAACGGAAATACAATCATCGGGATTTAAGGCATCATAGTAATTAAACCATTTGATATTTGCACCCTCGTAATTTATTGAAACACTTCTTAGAGTGTGACCTTCCGGATCATAAAAAGTATGCTCAACTCGATAGCCGGAATCGCCGTCAATGAATTCTTTTAACATGGAAATTACAATTCCTTCAGCATTTTTCATTTCGTACTTAATTGGTTCATTATCATCATAATTCCAAGTTTCAAGAATATCGTCTTCAGGGGATATGTGTTTTAAAGGACGGTATGGCTCAATCGATTTATCAAACTCCCATTCGTTATTTTTAAGCAAAACAGCATTATCTGTTTCATCAATTTGCCCGCTATATCCTAAATTCTCTATTTGAACTGCTCCGTCCTTATTAATTTTTATTAATTGAAGATTGTGGCGTGAATACACAGAATCGGACATTTTTATTGGGTTTTGTAACAATGCTGTATAATTATTACCGTCTCCGTTTTGTTTAAAGAAGTAAAAACCTTGAGCTTCATTAAAAAGATTGTTTACTTGTTCTGTATTTTTCTCCGACAAATTTGAAATTTCTGCCATTGAAAACAAAGGCATATAATACGGCGAATTCGAATATAGATCAGCTTTAATCGTTGGTATTTCGTTTTTTATGGGCTTTGGAGAATTATTTACCGGCAAAGAAACAGTTTGCTCATTTGTAAGCTTTTCCCCATTATCCAAACTTACAGAAGTATCCCGCTCTATTAAGAAATACCCCACAACACCAGCCAGAACAAACAGAATTCCTATACTCAAAAAAATTCTTTTATTTGCCATTACACATACCTCTTAACTCCCTTATTATAAATACTAAAAATGATATTATCAACATTATTTTTGTGATAATATTTATATAAACTATTACAAACCGATTTGTTGGAGTATACGGATTTAAATGCAATTAGAACAGTTAAAAGGTAAAGTTATTGTTTCATCACAGGCTATGCCGAATGAGCCGTTTTATAATGAAACCTGTATGAAAGCAATGATGCAATCAGTTATAAACGGCGGAGCAAAAATACTTAGAGTCGCCGGAGCAAGAGATGTTAAAATTGCAAAATCTCTCGGAGTGACTGTAATAGGGCTGACAAAGCCCGACGAACTCCCTGAAAACTGGAAAAGTGTTGTATATATTACCCCAACATTAAAAGAAGTTAACGAGCTCATTGATGCGGATGCAGATATTATAGCGTTTGACGGAACTTCAAGAAAGAGAGATAAATGCTCTCTGGAAGATATTATTGAGACAATTCACAGAGCAAAAAAAATAGCTATGGCGGACATTTCTACTCTTAAAGAAGGCATCAATTGCGCAAATCTGGGTGCGGATATTATATCAACTACACTTTCAGGATATACGAATGAATCTGATACATCAGATGATAAACCTGATTTTGATTTGTTACAAAAACTTGTTAAAGCAACAGATACACCTGTTATATTAGAAGGTAGAATTTGGGAACCAAATGACGTAAGAAAAGCATTTGAGCTTGGTGCTTATGCAGTAGTTATTGGCTCTGCTATTACTCGACCACAACTAATTGTTAGACGATTTATGGAAACAATCAAATTCTAAAGGAAGGATTATATGCAAAAAGCACTTGCTTTTGATATTGGCGGAACTAAGATATATAGTACAATTGTTGATGAAACAGGAAAGTTAATGTATGAACCTGTAAAATTTTCTACTCCTAAAACTATAGATGGAATCAAAGAGATTATTAGGGAGCAAATAAAAAAACACGAAGATGAAGTCGATATAATTGCTATAGCGACTGCCGGAGCAGTAAATAATGAGAATACGTCAGTTATAGGCTCAACCGGGAATTTGGTTGACGGATATTATACAATTAATTTTCAAAATCTTAGCAGCAAGCCTGTATTTTTGGAGAATGATGCTAATGCTGCAGCGTGGGCTGAGTACAAAATCGGTGCATCCAGAGGCTCCGCAGTTTCTGTAATGTTAACGTTGGGAACAGGTGTCGGCGGGGGAATCATTATAAATGACAAAATACTTAAAGGGAAATCAGGCGCAGCAGGAGAAATGCATTTCAAAATGTATCCGGACCACAGAAGAAAATGTTCTTGCGGAAGCTGGGATTGCTATGAAGCATATGCATCAGGAACTGCTCTTAAAATTACCGCTGAAGAAATGACAGGAGACAAAAATATAACCACTTATGACGTCATAGAAGGCTTGAAATCAGGGAATGAATTAATGACAAGGATTTTTGACCGCTGGGAAAGTGATATTACATTAGGAATAATGGGATTGGCAAATATCTTTGACCCTGATTGTGTTGTGTTATCCGGTTCAATGGCACAATTTGTTGACCCGAAAAAAATCGAACAAAAAGTAAATTCCGATATTGTTACTACCCCAACATCAGTCAGAATTGCGACTGCAGGGAATTATTCCGGAATGATTGGCGTTGCACTTTTAGCCTTGGAAAAAGGGAGATTAAGTAATGGGAAAATCTAAAGCAAGAAGTCTTAAGCGTAATATCAATGATAAGTTTCAATATATGACCCGTGAATCTGCCCTTAAAGAAGTTGTCAATCACACACTTGATAAGAATTCCATAGATACAATTACTTTGTTTGGATTTACCGCAGAAGAAATGCTTGAAGCCGGCGCAGAATATGAGGATGTTATGGCATTAGGCGGACTTATTGCGAAGTAACCGGCTTTTAAATAATGTTTACCAAACCTTCCAACCCGAGAGTATAACTATTTTCACCGAATCCTGCAATAACACCTTTGCAAACGCCCGATAATAGCGATGTGTGCCTAAATTCTTCTCTGGCATGAATGTTGGTCATATGTATTTCTACAGTCGGAATATTCACAGCAGCAATTGCGTCTCTTATTACTACGCTTGTATGAGTATAACCACCTGCATTAATAAGAATCCCGTCATAATTACCAATTGCTTGTTGAATTTTTTCTACAATTTCACCTTCAATATTGCTCTGGTATGTGTCGATTTCAGCACCTAGCTCTTTGCCTTTTACTATAAGTTCAGATTCTATCTCTGCTAATGATTTATTCCCGTATTTTTCAGGCTCTCTCATCCCTAACATGTTTAAGTTTGCACCATTTATAAGTAATATTTTTAACATCTTAATTTCTCCTATTAAGAGCATTAACCACTATACATTTACCCACATTTATTATACAATAGCCTTATAAGAATACAAAATTATTAAGAGGAAGTAAATATGGTTAATAAACGTTGGTATGATAGCGACCCAATTCTAAAAGAAGCCCTTGAGTTATTGAGACTGCAGCCTGATAATACTCAAAAAGAAGCGGCAGAATTTATGTTGAGGCTTCAAGAACAAGTCGCTGCAGAAGTTATAGACCATGTTTATGACATTATAAATACATATCAAGGGAAGGGCAATCGCTGGTATGATAATGACCCTATGATGCTTAAAGGAGTTGAACTACTTAGAAATGCACCGGCGAATGTTCAAAGAGTCGCAGCATTAAAACTTCTTCTTGCGCTTGAGAGAAAAAGCTTTGAAGGAATAGAAATATAGATGAAGGATGTTCAAAACCAGACTGATTCAAGAGGAGTAGAGATACAAAAGGTCGGAATTAAAGGACTTGAAATTCCGCTTACCATTCAACGAAAAGATGACGAGGATAAAGTTATTTATGCTGTCGCAACTGCGGGCGTAACATTACCCGCCCATTACAAAGGGACCCATATGTCAAGATTTGTAGAAGTCTTGAATGAATGGCGTTCAAAAAAAACTTTGGGAATTGATATAAAAGGTTGCGTAGAAGGAATTATTAATAAATTGAATGCAAAGAGCGGGTACATTAAGTTTGATTTCAAATATTTTATCAATAAAACATCACCGGTTACAAAAATTACTGCACCAATGTGCTATGACTGCTCTTTTGAGGGCGTGCTTGATAATTATGGCGAAGAGGATGAAGAATACAAGTTCTATTTAGGTGTAAAAGTTCCTGTTACAACACTTTGCCCATGTTCAAAAGAGATATCGGAATACGGTGCGCATAACCAAAGAGCAATCGTTTCGGTTAAAATAACATATCCCGAGGATGAACACATTTGGCTCGAGGATTTAATTTCTGATGTAGAAAAATGCGCTTCATCAGAACTTTACCCCCTTTTAAAACGGGAGGATGAAAAATACGTAACAGAACATGCTTATGACAACCCCAAATTTGTCGAAGATGTTTTAAGGGATGTAGTATTACTTTTAAGAAAAAATGATATCATTGACTCATTTGAAGTTGAATGTGAATCAATGGAAAGTATTCACAATCATTCTGCATGGGCATATCAACAAGAGGGTTAAACGTACAACAAAAATATGGGAGGTAACTATGAAAAAGAGTTTAGTACTAATATTTTTAGCAATTGTATTCTCGGTAGGAACCGTTTTCGCAGATGAAGCTATACAGACAACTAAAACAGAGCAGGTAATCTCAACTGTTTCGGTAAAGACACATGAAGCTGCCGAAAAAACTGCCGAAAGCGTCAAATCCGGTTCTAAAAAAGCAGGTTATTATATTAAAGATAAATCTATTCAAGCAGGAAAAGCGACAGCTAAACACACAAAAAGCGGTGCGGATAAAGTTAAAAAAGCAACTGTGAGAGGTGCAAATAAGATTTCCAATAAAACAGCAAGAGGCATGAAAAAAATGTCAGAAAAAATGCAAAATTCTGCAGAAAGAACTATTGAAAAAACGGATAAAGCGTTGGAAGAAACTGAGTCAAATTGCGAATGTAAATGTAATTGCACAGAAAACTGTAAATGTAATCAAACAGAACTGTAATAAGTAACCATACATTTACATAAATAGCTGTTTGTAGTAAATTAAGCATGTAATGGACTAAATAGCCCAAGGACAATAAAAGAAGGAGAACTCAAATGAGTGAAAGAAAATTAGTCGGAACAGAAGAAATGTTCAGAAAGGCACTCGCAGGCGGTTACGCTATTGGTGCTTACAATGTTAACAACATGGAAATTTTACAAGGTATTGCAGAAGCTGCAGAAGAAACACGTTCACCAATCATTCTTCAAGTTTCAGCAGGTGCAAGAAAATACGCTAATCAAACTTATCTAATTAAGTTGGTTGAAGCAGCTTTAGCTACAACAACAGTTCCTATAGCGCTTCACCTTGATCATGGTGCTGATTTTGAAATCTGTAAATCTTGTATAGACGGCGGTTTCTCATCAGTTATGATTGATGGTTCAAGATTTCCGTTTGAAGAAAACGTAAAAGTAACAAAACAAGTTGTTGAATACGCACATCAAAGAGGCGTTTCAGTTGAAGCTGAATTAGGCAAACTTGCAGGTGTTGAAGACGATGTAAATGTATCAGATAAAGATGCTAAATATACAAACGTAAAAGAAGCAGTTGAATTTGTTAAACAAACAGGCTGCGATTCTTTGGCAATCGCTATCGGTACTTCTCACGGTGCGTACAAATTCAAAGGTGAAGCGAAACTAGACTTTGAAAGACTTAAAGAAATTAAAGATGCACTTCGTGAAGCAGGATTTGGCGATTATCCTATCGTCCTTCACGGTTCATCATCAGTTCCTAAAGAATTTGTTGCTAAATGTAATAAATACGGCGGTAACTTACCTGATGCACAAGGTGTTCCGGAAGATATGCTTAACTATGCATCTAAGCACGGCGTTGCAAAAATTAATATCGATACAGATTTAAGATTAGCAATGACTTCAACAATCAGAGAATTCTTTGTTGAGCATCCTGAAAAATTTGACCCTCGTGAATATATGGGACCGGGGAGAACTGCTGTCAAAGAAATGGTTATGCACAAAATGCGTGATGTATTAGGTACCGCAGGTCACGCTGACGACTAAGGACAATTGCAGCAAATATTAAATATATGAAAAACGAGTCTTTATAGAATTAAAGGCTCGTTTTTACATGCTATACTTATTCTATGAGAATTAATAAACTTTCATTAAAAAATTTCAGAAATTGCGAGGGGATAAATATAGGGTTTCAGGGGAATAAAACCCTGATTATAGGTAAGAATGCCCAAGGTAAAACCAATATTTTAGAAAGCATTTGCATTTTGTCAGACCTAAAAAGTCCAAGAACCTCTGTTATGTCTGATATGATTAAATTTAATGAAAAAGAATTTGAAATTGATGCAGAATTCCTCAGAAATGACACTGATATCGAATTATCAATAAATTATACAATTGAAAAAAAACGTGAACTGAAAGTAAACCGAATTAAAACAAATCCGAAAGAGTTTAAGAATGTCGTAAAAACAGTATTATTTTCCACTAAAGATTTACTTTTGCTCAGAGGTACTCCACAAGACCGTAGAGATTGGCTTGACAGAGCGATTTCCCAAATTTATCCTGCCTATGATGAACGGCTTTCAGTTTATGATAAATTCAGAATCCAGAAAAATAATCTGCTGAAAAATGAATACATAGATGAATCCTTACTTGATATTTATAATGAACAACTTGTAATAACAGGCGCTAATATAATATATCTCAGGAAAAAATTCCTTAAAGAAATAGAAAACATTGCTGGAATTAAGCACAAAAATATAAGTAAAATTGAAGAATTTAAGCTATCATATACATGCCCGTTTGATGAAATTGAAAGAATCTCTAAGTATCTTCAGGAAGAATTGATAAACAGAAAATCAGAAGAATTCGGGCGCAAACAATGTTGTGTAGGCCCTCACAGAGATGACATAGAATTTTCTATTAACGGAACTGATGCCGTGAAATTTGCATCCCAAGGACAACAAAGAACTCTTGTATTAGCATTAAAACTGGCAGAACTTGATATTATTAAAGAAAAAACAGGCATTACTCCTATATTATTACTCGATGATGTTCTTGCAGAACTTGATGATTTAAGACAAAATTATTTGTTAAAATCCATTGGTACAGAAGTACAAACGATAACAACTTCAGTTGACACACTGTTATTTGACAATGAATTCTTAAAAAATGTTCAAACACTTTCTATTGAAAACGGAAAAATTATTAATACGTAAAAAACCTGTCAAAATCAACATCATCAAAATTACATAAAAGATGAAATATCTCATCGTCATCATCAAGCCGCTGAAAATTATACTCATCAAAAAGCCAGTATTTAGGATTTATGCCTTTGACTCTTACAATATTTTTATCTTTCAATATGTTTAATTTCTTTTTTACCGTTTCGACAGGCAAATCGACTCTCTTCGCAAGTTCAACCGCAGTAATACCATCAGCATTACTGTATTTTTCCGGAGTCAGAAACATGAGTTCCAAACCAACTTTCTTTAATTCAATATCTTCGGAATCTGTGCTCATGCTATTATTATAACTCGTTTTTTACAGTTTTTATCATTTTTATGACGTAAGTTTGAAATATTTTTAAACAGATTTGTACACTTACTTTGTTTTGACCTTTGGTACAACAGACATTCCGGGGATAATTTGATATTCATTGGTATCAATTTTCTCCGTGAATACGATTTTAACAGGAATTCTTTGTACTATTTTTACAAAAGAACCAACAGCATTTTCTGGAGGAAATAGGCTGGATTTAGCTCCTGATGCCCTCTGAATTGAGTCAATCTCGCCTTTAAAGACTTTATTAGGATAAGTATCTATCTTTATATCAACAGGCATTCCTTTTTTCATACCTCTTATTTGAGTCTCTTTATAGTTAGCTACTACCCATACGTCATTCGGCACAATAACGAATAGCGGGGAACCCGGCTGCACCATCATACCTACTTCTACCTTTTTATTGGAAACAGTGCCGTCTATCGGAGCAACAATATCAGTATACTCAAGCGCTAACTCAGCGGCTCTTTTTTGCGCCTTCAAAACATTCAAATCTGCATCTGCTACTTTTAATGCTTTTTCCGGACTTTGTGAAAATATCGCCTGCTCAGCAGTTATTTGTTTTGCCTGAATTGATTCAAAATTTGTGATTGCTCTGTCCAATGTCTGTTTGGAAACAGCGCCTGCATTATAAAGATTTTGATATCTTTCTACATCCTTTTTTGCCAATTCAATTTCCGAATTCGTAGCATTTAAATTCGCATGCGCATTTTGCTGATTTAGCAAGGCCCTTTCATAGGAAGCTGTTGCCTGCTGCAATTTCACTTCATAATCAACTTTATCTATAACCGCAACAACATCGCCGGCTTTAACATGCTGATTGTCAGACACCAGAACTTTTACAATCTGACCGGAAACTTTCGGTGAAACGGTAACAGTTGTCGTATCTACATATGCATCGTCTGTAGATTGATATTTGCTTGCCTCCATTATTAAGAATATCACAACTATTATTGCAATTACGCATCCAAATATTATCCAATACCTTTTTGTACCAAATTTATTTCTTATACTCATCTTTATAACCTTTATATTTGAATTTCCAATGTTTCTTTTAAAACTTCTCTCAATTCTTTTAGCAAATCCCCAACTTTTAACAAATTTCTGCTATTTATCTTTTCTTTCACTAAATTGTAATTAGGTCTGGCTGTCTCAGCAACGGCGTTCAATTTTCTAAGACCTTCATCTGTTATTTTAACCAGTTTTACTGGCCTGTTATTTTTAACGGTCAACTCTCGCTCTATATAATTCTTTGCGGCTAAAGTATCCAACAATTTACCCGTATTAGCTCTATCTTTTAAAATTAGCTTTGCAATATCTCTTTGACACAAAGCATCATTGATTGTTAATACATCCAAGACCGAGTACTCTTCCAACGAAAGTCCCATATTGTATTTTTCAAACACCTGTTGACCAAGAAGTTTACAATACTTTGCCGTCAACTCAATTTGATAAAATATCGTATCGGTAAAATGCTCTTTTATTTGAGAATCCATTTTTATTTCTCTGATCCATATTATGTTGTCATAGCTACATGTTGCAAATGCAACACAATTATGTTATCATTGTTGTCATAAAAAATCAAGTACTCGGAGAAAATCGCTAAAATGAAAAAAATTATACCACTGCTAATTATAACTTTATTGAGTTCTGTGTACATACCTCAAGCATCAAGCATAGAAAATATAATGCCTGAAAACAAGGCAAAAACACAAAAAGTTACACCGGTAAAAAATAAATATGAATATATAAATCTTGAATGGTGGAACGGTTTTTCCGATAACAACCTGCAAGAATATATGATAAAAGCATTGGAAAATAATAAAGACTTGAAAATAGCAACCCTTAATGTGGAAGAATATTATCAAAAAATCGCCATACAAAGGGCCGGAGAACTTCCTGCTATTCAAGCAGGGTTTATGCCAGGATACGGAAATTTTACAAGAAATACACAAGAAAGCTTCGGTTTCCCAATAATTGCAAGTTATGAGTTAGATTTATTCGGGAAAAATCATAATAAAACAACGGCTCAACGCAAAATGTACGAGGTATCAATATTAGACGAAAGAACTGCATATATAGCTGTTGCATCTGCAGTTGGAAGTGCATATATTAACATAATCAGACTGGATGCAATGATTGATTTGCAAACAAAAATTGTTGATTTGAGAAAAGAAATTTTTGAAATGATGGATATCTCTAATAAAGAGGGGATTGTTTCTACATCAGATTTAGCCCGAGCTAATGAATCCTATATTTTAGGCATTACGGACTTAACCGAACTAAAAAAACAAAGAACGCAATTATTAAATGCATTTGCAGTATTAATAGGTGATAGCCCCAATAATATTGAAGAATTTAAAAGAACCGATTGGAAAGATTTCTGTTACAACGGCATATTGCCTGAAGAATATGTCAGCGCTGATATAATTGCTCAAAGACCTGATTACATTAGGGCGGAAAAAATGTTGGAAAAAGCCGGTATAGACGTAAAAATTGCTAAAAAAGAATTTCTGCCTACCATTAATTTAGGAGGATTGGTTTTATTCAATTCCGATAAAATAGGCAGTTTGTTCACGACATCACAAGCAGCCTGGGGATTAGGCGGCGGAATTCTACAAAATATTTTTGCAGGCGGTAAAATCAAGGCTAATTTAAAGCTTAAGAAACTAGCATACGAAAAAAGCTTCCGAAATTATGAAAAAATAGTTTTGACATCTATGCAGGAAGTCAACGATACCCTCGTAGCAATAAATATGGATAAAGAAAAATTGGCTAAACAAAAAGAAATTCAAAAATTGGAAGAAAAGGATTTTGGTTTAAATAGTTTAAAGTACGATGAAGGTGTCATTTCAAAACTTGACTTAAACCAGAGAGAAGAAAACCTTATGAACGTCAATAAAATGGTTTATTCGAGCAATTTTGACTGTATGATTGATTATATAAATTACTACAAGGCCGTTGGTGCAAAATTTAACGTATTATAAAAGTTTCACCGGTACGTTTAAGCCGCTGCTCTATTCTTCTGTACCACTTCAATTTCTGTTGAAAAAGGGTATCATATCCGTCAAATTTGGCATGGCTAATTTCATAGAATTGTTTATCGCAGAGTTCTTCGAGATTTTTTGCCAGAAAGGATGTAAACTCTTTTCTATCCAATTTTTCGTCTTTAAACACTTCAATCCTTTTCCCAAATTCGACAAAAACTTCAGGGCGGTTATCCCTTAAGAAAAAATAATTAACAGCTACAGGAAGAAGCCCAACCTTACCATATTTTTTTACGGCTTTTTCTACCATATAGGCAAGTCCTGATTGAAATTCTATCGGTCTAAAATTCGGCGGTTTTATAATTCCTTGAGGGTATAAATACAGATTACAGTTGGAATCGGCAAGTTCATCAACAGCATATTTTAGTGCAGTCATTGAAGCTTGCGGTGTTCTTTTATTTATACTAAAACAACCTGCATGCCTCAATAAAGGGAATCTTTTGAGTTCTTCAACCATCAAACGCATCTCTTTGTGGCAAATTCCGTTATTTACAGCATATGCAACTATACCATCCCACCAATTTGAATGTGGAGCATACATTATAACAGGCATATCAGGAGACTTTGAATAATAGTTTTCAGCGCCCTTAAACCTGAATGCATAAAAGCGCTTTTTTAGCATGCTGAAAAATACCGTATCACCCACTATTTTCCAAAATCTGGAAGTATCAGCCGGACAAAATTTCTCATCTTTGTTTCTGAGTTTTGTAGGCGGAACTTCCGAATATAACTCCGATAAATCAATCATATGACAATGATACACTTGAAAAAGGATTATGTGAACATTTGTATTAAGTTTTGTAAATAATTTTGAATAATTTTGTTGTTTAGTGGCAATTTTAAATTTAATATGAACTTTATATATATGTGTAGTACCAAGGAGTGTTCTTATGTCATATTCTTATTCAACAGTTCCAATGTCGTATGGTCCCAACGGACAATTCGGCTACGATGTCGTTACAGAAGAAAATCAACAGGTTAGTAATGAGCGTAAAAAGCATCCGTCACTGGTTGCAGGCGGTGTTGGGGCTGTAGTCGGAGCAGGAGCAGGCGCTATTATAGGTTCAAAAAGAAATCCGTATATGAAAAACGGAGTTCCTACAGATAAATTCGCAAAATTATCTTATGACAGATTTGTAAAAAGTGCGCCTGAAGATGTCAAAAAATCGTATGGTCAATATAATGAAGTATTCAATAGAATCGATAAAGTTAAAACAGCAGATGAACTCAGGACTCTCATGAATAATAATCCTGAAGCTTCGAAAGTTGTTTCTGAACCGATGCACAAAACTTCATCAGAATTCTTAAGTCTGGTAAATGATACAAACCTTGCTTCAAATAAGTCTGTTATAAAAGATTCAATGAAAACTGCAATTAATTCCAGACACGCAGATATGAAAAACCAAATTCAAGACTGTTGGAATGCCGAACAAAAGAAGTTTATAAAACCTGCGACAATGGATGATAACGTATTTAATGCGATTCAAAAAACAACAAAACGCATAAAAGCAGGGTTTATTGCAAAATGGGCGGCTATTTCCGCAGCTGTGCTCGGAGTTGCGGCATTTATCACTCATAAGATTATTAAACATAAAAAAGAAGCTGCACAACAAACATAATTTAGTGATATAATTCGGATATGAAATATCCGGAATTGGAAAGATTAGTTGATATAGTTGCAGTGCTTAGAAGTAAAAACGGCTGTCAATGGGATAGGGAGCAAACCCATAAATCTTTGCGTCCAAATATGATTGAAGAAGCCTATGAAGCCGTCGATGCAATTGATGACAATGACATAAAAAACTTGAGAGAAGAACTGGGAGATGTTCTTTTGCAAGTTGTTTTACATTCTCAAATCGCAAAAGACGAGGGCGATTTTGATATAGAAGATGTAGCGAAAGAACTTTCAGATAAACTTATTCACCGTCATCCGCACGTTTTTGGAAACGAGAAAGTAAATTCAACAGACGAAATTTTAAGCAATTGGGATAAATTAAAAAAAGAAGAAAAAACCGACAGAAAATCCGTTCTTGACGGAATAAGCAAAGCTCAATCGGCTTTGATGTCAGCCCAAAAAATCAGCAAAAGAGTGGTGAAAGTCGGATTTGAATGGGATTCGATTGAAAGTTTAAAGAATTGTATAAAATCCGAATACAAAGAGTTTGAAGAAGCCGTTTTGTCGGGAGATAAAGACAAAATGGAAGATGAAATGGGCGATATCTTTTTTGCAACGGTTAATTTAGCCCGCTGGTATAAAATAGATGCGGAACAGGCACTTTTGAGAGCTAATAAAAAATTTACAAAACGATTCCGAAAAATGGAAGAAATTGCCGAAAAACCGCTGGAAGAATATACATATGAAGAATATGATAAACTTTGGAAACAAGCTAAAATGATAATTAATAACGAGGTGTAAAATGAAAAAATTATTGAGTGTTTTATTTTTATTAACAGTGATTTGTTTGGCGGCAAATGCCAAAGGGATTTCTACCGTTTGCGCAGGTCATATTTTGGTTGAAACAGAAGCTGAAGCATTAAAAATCAAAAGCCAAATAAATAACTATGATGATTTCAAACATTTTGCAAGAATGCATTCTTCCTGCCCATCAGGTCAACAAGGAGGATATTTGGGTTGTTTCGGGAAAGGTCAGATGGTAAAACCATTTGAAGAGGCTGCTTTCAACGGCACTGTCGGAGAAGTTTCCGACCCTGTTAGAACTCAATTCGGTTACCATTTAATTTGGGTAACTAAAAAATATTAAAAATTCTTTTTTACGAAATAATCTGAACAGTAACACACCTTGAACGAGGTTTATTATCAAAATCCAGCAGAATAATCTGTTGCCATGTTCCAAGGTTTAGGAGTCCGTCTTTTAAAGCTATGCAAACCGAACTGCCCATTAATGCTGAACGTATATGGGCATAACCGTTCCCATCATGCCAGATTTCATCGTGATGATATTCCTGAGCTGACGGAGCAACTTTTTCCAAAGCTTCTTTTAAGTCTTTAACTAAGCCCGGTTCATATTCAATTGTAGTTACGGCAGAAGTACTTCCTTGAATAGAAACACACACAAGTGCATCTTTTAATCCTTGCTGATATACAAAATTTTGCACCTGCTTTGTTATATCAATTATATCGGTATTCCCCTCTGTGTTTACCGTAAATTGTTCATTAATAATTGTCATATAATATTTTACTCCTTATCTTTTTTAATAAACGAATGTCTCTTTTTATAAACAATGATACAGAATATGATTATTAAAACTGTTACAGCTAAAATTACAAGTTCTAAATACTGCTTAACAGCTTCTCCAAAGAACATTAAAACCAAACTTACAAGAAAGAACCTCCCGCCTCTTCCAAAAAAGCTTGCCAACACAAATTTCCAGAAATTCATTTTTAAAACACCGCTTGCGATTGTAAAGACCTTATATGGTATAGGAGTAAAAGCTGAAAAGAAAACCGCAAACGAACCATATTCATTATACATTTTTTCAACAGCTTCAAATTTATCATGCTTATTTTTAAACAAGAAATTAAATACAGGTCTTCCGCCAAACAAACCTATAAAATATCCGACAACAGCACCGGCAATTGATGCAATCGTGCAAATCAAAGCATAATACAGAGCTTTTTCGGGTTTTGCTAAATCCATAGCTATTAACAAAAAATCAGGCGGAGGAACAAGAAAGAAACTTTCAACAGCAGAGTTTATCGCTAACCCCTGAACTCCCATACTTTGAAAAAAATTATTCATACTTACTAAAATTTCGTGCATAATTAAAAAATATAATCTCCTATATCATTTTATACAAAGTTCCTGCATCCTGCACACTGACATTTCCGGTGGGAATTAATAAAACCTCGACTTTTTCCGTTCGATTAGCATATTCAATTTCAATAATATCCCCGACTTTTAATTGCTTTGCCGGTTTTGCAGGATTACCGTTCACAAAAACCCTCCCCATTTCTGAAACAGAATTTGCAACAGTTCTTCTTTTTATTAATCTCGAAACCTTTAAAAATTTATCTAAACGCATCGCTAAATACTTCTTATCAACTCTTTAATCAATAACTTGAAACGATCTTTGGCTACATCAGCCGCTTTTATAACATCTTCGTGAGAGAGCGAAACATTGCTGACTCCTGCGGCAGAATTACATATACAACTTATACCGACAACGTCCATTTTTGCCCAACTCGCAACAATTGCTTCTGGAACAGTAGACATACCGACAGCATCAGCTCCAAATATTCTTGCCATCCTGATTTCAGCAGGAGTTTCATAGGAAGGTCCGGGAAATGCAATATAAACTCCTTCTTGCAAATCTATCCCAAGCTTTAATGCAGTTTTCTTTGTAAGGTTTATCAATCTCGGTGTATAAGCTTCTGACATATCCGGAAATCTTTCCCCCATACTATCATCATTTATACCAATAAGAGGATTTATACCCATATAGTTTATATGATCCGTTATAACCATTAAGTCTGAAGGATTAAACGCAGGATTAACACCACCGGCTGCATTAGTAAGAATTAAAGTTCTGACACCGAGTTTTTTCATAACTTTTATCGGAAACACAACCTTTTGAATTGAATGCCCTTCATAATAATGAAATCTTCCCTGCATCATAACAACTTTTTTACCGTTAATCTCAGCAAAAACCAATCTGCCTTTATGTCCTGATACAGTAGAAGTTTCAAATCCGGGAATCTCGGAATACGGAACAAATAAAGAACAATATTCATCAGCAAGTTCGCCAAGTCCTGAGCCCAAAACAATACCTATTTCCGGAACAAAATCCCCTAAATTTTCTGATATTCTATCACGCAAAAAGTCAACAGTTGTTTGCAGCATAAAAATCTCCTAAACTCCTTTACACAGATACGGTAATTTTATAATAAAAATACTACACAAACAATAAAAAAAACTCGAGAAACATTTCTCGAGTAAAGTATGTGAATAAATATTTCGACTTGTGTTGGGGGAGAAATTAAATACCAAATTGTGATTTATAAAAACTACTTGAAGCAATTTTTGTTTGAATATGATTTTGACCGTCTGCTCTCGATGCTAAATGTAAATCAGCAAGTTTATCAAGTCTTTTCGTTAATTTTGACTGAGGATATGTTACAGAAGCTCTTTTCAATCTAACCCAGGTTGCAGCTTCTTTTTGAGTAGCAATTGTTTCTTCCTGTAATGTTGGCTTTTTCAATACATGCATGCTTTCGTGAGCAATTAAGCAAGCAATTTGTTCGACAGGAGCATTTGCATATGTAGAGTTAATTAATATCACTCTTCTTCCCGAAGGATCATAAGAATTCGTTGCATATACATTTCCATATCCTGATAAATTATAAAATTTTACTTTTACAGAATTTCTTTTTAAATTTGCAAATACTTCGCTTTCACCGGATTGTTCCAATAATTGCATTGCAGACATAATCTTTGCGTCATTGGTAAAATCTTTCATATTGTAAGCAAAAGCCTGAGTAACAGTTAGTGCTACTAATACGAATAAAGTAAAAAACACATTTTTCATTTCACATACTCTCCATTAATATTTCCTTCGTGACAAATGTGTTATCGGCATTTTTTCCTTTATCTTTAGGAGTTTTAGGGGGATTGTTACATTAATTTACAAATATTTACGTAAATACAATTTTTAATAATCAAATTGAATAAATTGTTAAGAAAGTGCTTAACAATTTATTAGTTTGTTACATTTCTTAATAAAAAATAGCTTTGATATAGTACCCATCTGATGAATTTAAATTACTAACATCCAAGCTAAATTATGTTCAAGGAGGATTAAAATGAAAAAATTTATTATTGTATTTTTATTTTTAATGAGTATGAACGCTTCGTTAGGAGCAACAAGACATGTTATACAGCAAAATCCCTATATAAATAACCCCTATTACAGACATCAAAATTACTACCAAACCGAAGTCTTACCCAGAGATTTAAGTGCTTTGGAACGATATTCAATGAACAAGATTTATCCCAGAGAAAATGTCATACAAAGGCTCGAAAGGCTGGAAAATCTTGCATTTGGTTCGACACAAAACGGAGATATTAGAACCAGATACAGTAATGTTGAAACAGCTATACTTTCAAGGCCGCAAAATAACGTAAAAAGAAATGCGCTCGGAAATATAGTAAGCTATTTCACAGGGCAACCAACCGGCATCACACCTGCAATACAAACTTATGATACATTTAATTATCCTGCATACAATAGTTTCACCTCAAATACATTTGGTAATCAGCATTTTAATCAATATTCAAACGGAATTTTCGGACATGGATACAGTATGCTGAACAATGGTTTGGGGAACGGGAGTTCTGTAAGAATACTTCCTTAATTAATTTAAAATTACAGGAATTTAATATATAATGCTTTTATGATAAACATTGATTTTCTTACTCTAAAAGCATTCCTTCAAGAAAACATTGACTTTATAATCGGGGCTCGTATCCAGAAAATTCAACAATCAAATCGGCGTGACTTGATTTTATCTTTAAGAAATCATTCGGAAAGCAGAAAATTGTATATCAATATCAGTCCTGCAATTTATCACATTGCTTTTATGAATGATGTAAATGAGAAGAAACGTAACTTGATAATACCCAAACAGCCGCCGATGTTTTGTATGCAGTTAAGAAAATATCTTGATGGCTGTAGGGTCTCAGATGCTTGTGTTATAGATAATGAACGAATATTGGAACTTCATTTTGAAACGTGTGATGAATTCGCTCAAAGACGTTCGCTTTGTTTATGTATTGAGCTTATGGGTAAACATTCCAACATAATACTTTATGACAGAGAATCGAAAATCATAATAGGCTGTGCTCATAATATAGGTGCGGAAAAAAGTAGGTATAGAGAACTCAAAGGCGGTTCAAAATATATTTATCCTCCGAAAAACGACCTTAAGCTTCCTAATGAGCTGGAAGTCCAATTTAAAGGCTTATCAAGTGAGCAGATACAGTATTATTTGAATGCAGAATCATACAGGCCGGCACTTTTTCAGGATAAGTATACTCTTTTCTCAGAGTTACTGAATAATTCAATTCCCCAAGAGTCGGTTAATGCCATGCTGGATAACTATTATTCGAACTTTCAGGAAAATTTATTAATATCATCAATAAAAAAAAATTTGCTTTCAATAGCAACGCCTAAATTAAAAAGAGTTGAAAATTCTATAAAAAAAATAGAAATAACTTTAGAAGAACGTGACAATACTGAACAATACAAACTATACGGAGATTTGTTGACAGCGAATTTATATAAGAAAGCAGATTTTAAAAAAGGGATAACACTCACTAACTATATGAATAATACCGAAGTTTTAATTCCTTTGGATGAAACTAAAACAATGAGTCAAAATGCACAGAAGTATTTTAGACTTTACAACAAATTCAAAAATACAAAAATAAAATCCATGGAAATATTAAACGAATTAAAAATTGAACGTGACTATATGGAAAATATTATATATAGCATTAATGTTTCTGTTAATACAGAAGAATTGAAGGAAATAGAATCAGAATTGGGAATGTCAGAGATAAAACCCCAAAAGATTTCTGAATCAAAATTAATGAAACTTGATATTAACGGCTTTGAGGTATACGTGGGTAAAAATAACAAGCAAAATGATTATATAGTGTCAAAGCTTTCAAAAGATAACGATTACTGGTTTCACACAAAATTATGCGCAGGCTCCCATGTACTTTTGAAAACAGAAAATATTGAACCCGATGAAAAAACAATATTTGAATGTGCAAAGTTAGCACGCCAATATTCATCATCAAAAATGCCTTCAAAGGTAAGTGTTATATATACTAAAAGAAAATTCCTTAAAAAACCGCCTACTGCTCCACTGGGATACGTTACTTATAGAAATGAAAAAGAAATTCTCATTTAATTTTTTAAATATTGTCCAACCCATTCCGTAATAATTGGTATAACTTCCGGATCATTCTTTAACAAAACCATCCCAGAAGCCCCCGCAGGAGAAGCGATTGTAATAAACTCGTTTTGTGCAAAACGTTTAAGGTATTTTTCCGCTTCAGTAGCAGAAGAATCTTCGGCACTTGAAATTGACAAAAAATCTACATCACTTAGCTGAGCAATACTTACAGGTATATATAAACCTCTCGTTTGGACCACAGGCGAAAGCAAAACTATCGTTTTGGGTTTGACAGGCATTTTATCAGCTGCTATAACCCCGGCACTTCCTCCTATATCCGACCCTATTATTGCATAGTTATCGAAAAAGGTTATTCGGTTGAATTCATCCTTAATATATTCAATTACTTTAATGACATCATCCGGATATTTTTTGTAGGCACTATTAGTTAAACTTTTCCAAGAAACTTTAACCAAATTAGAGTTATAGACGCTTTTTCCGTGTCCTCTCATATCAATAGTGAGAACTGCATATCCTTTATCCAAAAACTTTTGAGGCAAATCCAGCCACCACTGCGAATCAGTTCCGTGTGAATGTAACAAAATAACGGTGTTGAATTCTTTTTGCCCCTTAACTTTAGGGTACGTAAGCGAAGCTTTAAGATTGAATCCATCGTTTGCAGTTACTGAAATATCTTTTTTAACCAGACTTTGACCTGCAAAAACAGAAGTGTTTATTAAAAATAAAAATAATGTTAGAATAAATAAAGCAAATCTTTTCATACTTATAGAATTATATCACGCAAAATTTAAATTTACAATTCTTAACAAAACCGACTCAAAAAAGCAATTATTTAATATTTATATACTTAATATATATAAGAACAAATTAAAAGGAGCAATTATGTCCTTGGTAATAGATGCAAACATGAGAGTATTTGCGGACAAACTTAATATAACATCGTCCAGAATGATTAATGATTATGGTCTTTCAACTGTAGATGAAATTATTAAAGCTGAAGCCGCACAAGGCAATTCAAAAGCTATACAACACGCTAAAGAATACTATCATTCTCCGGAAAAGCTTATTGAAATATTCAAACTTGCAAATGTTGAAAATAAATTTGTTATCATAAATGAAATGGATGAACAAACCCGATTAAAACTACTGCCAATGCTTAATCCAGAAGACTTGGTTATGGGATTATACTTTTTTACACAGGACAAGCTTCTTGCAATGCTTATGCAAGTTGATATTGAAGAGTTAGTTCGTGTTATTTTAGAAGCATTTCCTTTTGAACAAATTATAAAAATGTTAACAGAAGAAGATTTAGAAAATTTCTTCTTAAATAAGGATCTAAAGAAAGAAGATGTTGTTAAACAACTAAAAGCACTTCCACATGACGTAATGCAAAAGTTTATCGAAGGTGTTACGGGAAGACCCGCAAGCGAAACAAATCCGGAAGAACTAATTAATAGTTTAGCAGCACTACCCGATGACAAATTTAGCAAATTTATGTCAAAGATTGATCCGGATGTTCAAAGACAGCTTGTATTCCAATTAACAAAAGAAGAACCCGATTATTTAACACTATTCAAAAATGAAACTTACGTAAACATGTTGGCAACAATGCAGAAGAGCGATATGGTTCCACCAATGGTAATGCTAAATAAAGATACCCTGATTGAAATGGTAACTATACTCCCGCCGGAACTGCTATCTATTATTGCTGCCCAAATAGATACAAAAGAATTCGCAAAATTTCTACAGCACGGACACATGGACATCTTGGAAGGCGCCATGATGATTTAAACAGACTAGAGCATATTCCTTCTGATACGTTCTTTTGCTTTGTCTATTTCATTAATTCGTTTTTCAATACTTCTGATTTGCTGCCTTAACGATGTACGCTCTGCTTTAATAAGTTTGTACTGAGCATCAACATCCGCATATTTTGTACGAATATTTATTAAATCATTTCTGATATCACTCTGAGCACTTTCAAGTTGAGTAATCGCACTCTGAATATTACCATTGCCGATAGCTTCTTCCGTTAATGTATTTACAGCAGGAACAACAGCAGGTTTTGTTGCCTGTTTATTACCGGTGTCATTAAAATTTAGCGGAGTAAAAGCATTACTATCAGCATATGCTGCTGTAGATAATATCAACAAACATCCCAATGAAAAAACTATTCTTCTCATAAACCTTTCTCCTTATCAGACTGTAAAAATATTATACATTATCAAAAATTTTTTGTGAACAATTTGTGAAAAATAAAAAATAGTTTATAATAGATACAATGAATATATTTTGTAATGGTTGCGGTATGTGTTGTAAATTAATTCCTGTTAAAAGCGGGGATAATATACTTGTACGTGACGGATTTCAAATAATTGATGATGAATTTCAATCGTTTCTAATAAAGATAGACACAGAAAGTATTGATGGTGCCAGTAGAGAATATATTGAAAAAGTTAAGGAATTATTCTCGGATGTAGAATTTTTCAGATGTAAATATTTGATAAATGACAAATGTACTATTGATACAAAACCTCCGGTTTGCACAAACTATCCATCTTCCCCGCTTGCTATTGTACCGGAAGAATGCGCTTGTATCGGAGATATTTTTATCAAAAATGAAGAGTTAAAACGCAAAATAAGAAAAATAAAAGAAGAAATTTTAGACTATGAAGTACTAATATCTACGGATGATAAGGATTCCGCCTCTTACAAAAAAATCATTGAGAATTTAAACAGGTTTGTAAATAAGTATAAAGATTTCGGTTCTGAAGATTGGTAGTTTACAAAGCTTAATAATTTCCAATAAGTTGGCAATTATTCATTTAAGATGTTCTTTATATATATAGAGGATTTTTTAGGAACAGTTTTTGTCATGGCATTTATTCCATACATACAATTTAATTCAGCATTCATGTGCGGCGCATTTTTAGGAAACTGTATGCGTGAATCTATATATGGCGGAAATACCGGTGGTAGTAACGTCGGAAATTTCAACGGGGAGGTGTTTGCTAATAATTGGTCCACTACGTTTCCTGTTCAGCCTTGTAATATATTTAATTTGAATATTTTCCAGCCGTCTTTGGTGCAGATGCCGGTTGTCCAGCAGAATTGGTTTGGCATAAATTTTAATAATATAGGAGCGAATTTCAGTACAGGGTGGAATAATTTTAGCAATATGCTCGTCCAGCCTTTTAATTCTAATTTCAATCGTACAAATATTGGTAGCACCCAAAAAGTTAACAACGTAAAATATGCGAAACTCGAGGATTATAATGCGGGAAAAGGTAAAAAGTTGGCAAATATAGTTTATGAAAATACAACTAAAAGATTTGATGTTAATTGGAATTGTATTGGTTCGAAGGATCGTGAAAAAGTAATTGACCATGACTGTGCAAGGCATGTGGCATTAGCTATAAATCAAGCAGGACTTGGTGATTGCAGGGTTGATTCTGCATATCAAATGACAGGCAAATTACGCAACAATCCTAATTTTAAAGAACTGCCGGTTGAAGGTGCTGATTTGGATAATTTACCACCGGGTACAGTCTGTATTTACAATCCCAATAAGCATGGTTATAGCAGTAAGCACGGTCATGTCGTAATTAAAACTGAAGATGGGTGTGCGGCAGAGCATTATAGTAAAAAATTGCTTACTCCCGATTATATATTTATCCCGGTGTAGTATATTTGGATGATATTTATCATTTGCAGTACACCAAATAGCTGATTTTTAGAGATGTCCGGATTAATTTCGTTGAATGCTACTATATAATGTTATTAGTATAATATTGACTTTTTCAAAGTCATAATTAAAACAAAAGTAACATCAACATAGGAGATTCCGTATATGGGAATGGCAGCTTCACAAGCCAGATATTTGGCGCTTGTAGCAAGACAATCTAACTGTGAATACGAAGGACAGCAAATTAATCAGGCAAGGTTGATATTGTCTAATCAGAGTGCTAATTTGTTTAATCAAATGTTGGGTTTGACAGTTCCTGTGCCGCCCAGCACACAAGATTTCACTAAAACTCAATACTCATTTAGTGACGGTACCCACAGTTATGTTATTGATGATTGGAAACAGCTGCCGGCAACAGACCCTGATTATAATTATATAGTCAATGCACACTACAACACAGACGTATACACCGGAATATTACGCAACATGGCTGACCCTCAAGTTCAAATTTCAAATATTAGTTCAGGCATCGCAAGTCAAGCGGAAATTGATGCGGCGGTTGCTCAATTACGTATAGCTCAAGAAGAAATGAATTCAAAATATAACAATTGGCAATCTGTAAAATCAGCACAAGAATCAATGATTGGTGAGATTAAAAACGATGCGATTTATAATGTTGGCAGACACGTGATTTCTGTTATTCATGGCGCTGAGAACCCGGACACCGGAGTATATATATTCCAAGAAGAAGATAATATATATAATATTACAATTTCACAAACAAATACCGATATCTTAGGTGAACTTAAGAATATGGTGGATTTGGGGGTCATCACTTTGGAAAACATCAGAGAAGCTATGTATGCCCAAGATCCAACCTATTACATTGCGGACGTTTCAGAACTTGAATATAATGGCGAATTAACTGCAACACAGCAGCATGTTCTTGAATCATACGGTTTATCAGTTAATGGTAGCGATAGATTTATAGTTAGAGCCGACGAAGTTGAGGCTTTATACAATACAATCCACGAAGGCACAAGCGAATCCGGAACATTCTACGGATACAAAATTGCAGGAGACGATTTTACAACTACAGATGAGTATATGGCAGATGTGTTAGCTCATCAACAAATTATAGATAACGCTAAAGAGGCCTACGACGAAGCCAAAGCAATCTATGACGAAAGAAATAATTATTACAAATCTTTGGGACAGCCGACATATATTGGTAATGCTGAGCTTACTTATCTTGATACATTAACGGATGAACAAGAAATTGAATTAAAACAAGTTGTAAAAGATATGCTTGCACAAAATATTAATACAGATATTATAAATTGCTTTGATACTGACGGAAATTACCTTGGCGGGGTTTATAGCTTTGATATATATGGTACAACATATTATACAACCTATAATAATTTGCTGGATGCATACGCTTCAAATCAAAACAGCAACAATTTAATTGATGCTCAATACAGAATGCCATATTATAATGCTTCATATATAAACACAAGAGTTGACCAACAGGGTAAAGCACTGCTTGAAACCGATGGCGCAGGCAGATTTACCACGATAAGATTTCAGGATGATTCCGCAACGTTTGCATTGAATATGGAAACAATTACTGATGATGAGGCATATCAAGATGCAATGAACCAATATTATTATGAGAATGCTAAATATGACAAAATGGTTCAGGACATAAATGCTAAGACATCTATAATTCATAAGGAAGACCAAGAGCTTGAATTAAGGCTTAAACAATTAGATACAGAAAGAAATGCTTTGAGCAATGAAATTGAAGCAGTTCAAAAGGTAATTAAAGACAATGTTGAGGCTTCATTCAAGACTTTTGGCGGATAGTAATTAAAGTAAATAAGAGCAAAGTTAATAAGTTAATAAGAAAATTGTTGACTTTGCTAAAAAAAAGAAAGGATAAAATAAGTAAAATAAGAAATGATGTAAATAAATGATTATAATCAAAATCACTTATTCACCTATTAACTTATTAACTTATTAACTCAAAAAATGGCTTACAAAAATGACGGATATTTGGTTATAGCAAACAGATACGGCTCGGCTTCGGGTGATGCCAAGGCTATGCTGTATGAAACATACGACAGATTGAGAGATTTGACCGTATCAGGTTCTGCATCATCAGGTACAGGTTTTGAGATGGCAGGCAGCTTTTTATACCAGCTTGCCAGTTTATTTGCTCCGTCTGCATTTATGACAACATTAGGCGGAACAACCGCAATGAATATTCCCGGAACGTCTTACTGGTCGCAATATACCGGAGGGACAGGCGGTTTGACGGGAACATACTCCTCTTTCGGAGTTAACAGTTTGGGAAATTATTCCGGCTTTCCGAGCGGATACGCTTCAAGATTAAGTGGTTATACTACAGGTGGTGCGGCAGGATTAGGTAATCTTTTATACGGTTACGGTTCATCTTCCGGCTCTCCCACAGGTTTTGCATCAGGAATCGGAAGTATTGCTGATATTGCAAGCACAGCAGCATACGGTGTCGGTACGGCAAACGGTTACGGGCTTGGCGCTTCAGGAATCCTTATGCCTCTTGCAGGTATAGTTTCCGGATGGGGCGGTATTATGACCGCTGCCGCACCTTATTTGGGTGAGTTTGGACTTCCAGCTGTTGTTATGGGTAATTTAATGCAAGGTACAACCTCTGCCGCCCTCTCAGCTTACCAATCCGTTTCCGCCAATGTATTATCTAACGCTGATACGATTCTTTCCCAAAAAGTTGCAAATATTGAAACTGTTTGTAAAATGCTTGATACCCAATCTGATATTGTAAGAAAAATGCTTAAAGATGATTTGGAAAGCACAAGCAAAGAAATTGACAACCTGTAATGAATTTTAATTGAGAAAATAAAGAGTAATTATGCACGGACGTACTTTTTTTAGAATTATGATTGATACATTATTTGTGAATAACCCCATAGGTAAAGCTATAGCATTACTTGTAAATTTTTGTAACAATTACACATTCTACAATCGAAAAAAACTAAAGTTTTTAAAGAAAATGCCGTTAGATAATAAAGACACTTTGTATAATTATAATAAGAAATTTATTTTTGACAGTTCAAAGTTATCAGGAGTTAATCTAAAATAAAATGTTAACATTTGTAACAAGTAGTATGAAAAATAGGCAATTAATCGGATTCACATGTTTTATTATATATGTAGGTCCAAATTGTATGGAGGTAAAAGTCCATGCGTGAGGAAATACAAGATAACATAAAACGGTTAGTGAATTTTTTGGGTTTTACAAAGTCATTTTTCATTAGGAAAAATCCATTTAAGGCGCTTGCTGAAAGTTTGTTATCAAGCCTTAAGGAAATGCTTACAATCAGGCAAAAGCTGAAAATGGCAAAGTACAGGGTTAATTACCATAAGCATCAGTTATACAAAATGGAAAGTTTGATTGCGGAAAGTAATGAACACACCTTCCTTAGGGGCAAAAATCTAAACGAAACAAGATAAAATCGGAAGGAAAAGATTATGGGATTAATTACGTCCAGTTACCGTATGATGTATTTGACAGCATACAAGTTTTCGTTGGAATCCAAGATACAATGGATTGCGACAGCAAAGATGGAATTAGTTGCATCATCTGATGAAATTCTTGCATTAGGTAATGATTTGGATCCTGAAAATCCTGCTGTTAAACAACTGGAAGCACGCAGAGATAAATTGAGTGTTCTTGAAAAACGTTTAGATATACAAATGCAAGAATATCAGAACAGGTTAAAGATGGTTGATGCCGAACTCCAGTCTTGTCAGGGTGCAGTCGATTCGGCTATCCAGAAGTCATTTTCATACAATTTTAGTTAGTCTGTAATCACTAAATCAACAGGTATATCGAACTCATTCGGGGAAATAGTTTCCATAATGAGTTCTTTTGGTATACAAACAATGGTTGTAGGGGCGTAATTACTGTTCTTACACCCACTCAGGAATCGGTCATAAAAACCTTTTCCATAGCCTAATCTATAGTTATTTTTATCAACAGCAAGTGCAGGGACAATAACTAAATCAGGGTTAAATATATTTGTATCTGCAGGTTCTTTTGTTTTAAAACAGGATTCGCAAAGCTCAGTATCTTCATCAAATTTACAACATAAAAGATTTTCTCCTTCAATTTTTGGGAGATAAAAATTTTTTGATTTGTCTTTTATAAGACTTAACAAATTCACTTCATCTTTTAACGGATAAAATATCATTATATTTCTTGCGTTTTTGTATTCGTTAGTATTAATAAGCTTTTGCGCAAGTTTTTTGCTCAAAACTTCCATATCAAGCTTTGAACGAACTTCCTTCGCCCATTTTCTAAGTTCTTGTTTATCGAATATCATACAATTGCTCCGTGGGATGCATCCTGCACTGTTCTGGCATATTTTGCCAAATACCCTTTTGCACTTACCTCTTTTTTCTGCCATTTTTTACGACGTTCTTTAAGTGTTTTTTCATCAACCTTAAGTTCTAAAGAACGTTTATTAATATCAATTTCAATAATGTCACCGTCTTGAATAAGTGCAATCACTCCACCATCTGCCGCTTCAGGACAAATATGTCCGACACAAATACCTCTGGTACCGCCGGAAAATCTTCCATCTGTTATCAAAGCTGCTTTGGTTCCCAAACCTTTTCCCACAAGCAATGAAGTTGGAGCCAGCATTTCCCGCATTCCTGGGCCACCTTTCGGACCTTCATAACGAATAACAATAACATCACCTTCTTTGATTTTGTTATTTTCAAGAGCTTCCATTGCACTTTCTTCCGAATCAAAACATTTTGCTCTTCCTTTGAATTCGTAGCAGCTTTCATCCACCGCAGAAATTTTTATTACGGAACCTTCGGGAGCGATATTGCCTCTTAAAATTCCCAGTCCGGGTTTTGTGGTAAATGGTTCCGAATAATTGTGTATAATTTTATTGTCAATATAAGAATTTTTTGTAAATTCGCTTATTTTTTGAAGTGTTACACCTTTAATGTCTTTAAATTCCTTAATATCACGAAGTAAAATCTTTAATAATCCGTTTACTCCGCCAGCCTGATAAAAGTCTTTCATTGTATAATCCGAGGATGGCTCAAGTTTGAGAATCTGATGAATTTTGTGCGACAATTCTTCAAAATCGTCTAATGTGACATTTACTCCGGCTGCATTAGCAATTGCAAGAATATGCAGGAATGAATTGGTAGAACCGCCCATCGCTAAATCTGCTATAATTGCATTTCTTAAATTATCACGTGTAATTATATCAAGAGGTTTTTTATCTTTTCTAACAAGTTCAACTATTTGCACCCCACTTTCAAAAGCGATTCTGCGCTTGTGTGAAGAGACTGCAGATGCAGTTGCACAAAATGGAAGGCTCATACCCATAACTTCCGTCAAGCAAGCCATGGTATTTGCTGTATATAATCCCTGACACGAGCCAGCGGACGGACAGGAAGCTTCTTCAAGCTCCAATAATCTTTGCTCATCAATTTTACCGTCTCTGTATCGTCCGACAGCTTCAAACGAACCCCTAATCATAGTAAGTTTTTCACACTTGCTTTCCCCGTCAAGCATTGGACCTGCTGTTACAATTATGGAAGGTATATTTAACCTTGTCGCAGCGATTAACATGGCAGGCGTAATCTTATCGCAATTTGAAAGTAAAACTAATCCGTCAAGTTGGTGAGCATTCGCAACTGTTTCTATACAATCTGCAATCAAATCTCGTGAAGGAAGAGAATATCTCATTCCTTCGTGCCCCATTGCAATTCCGTCACATACGGCAGGAACTCCGAAGATAAAAGCTTGACCGCCACCGGTATGTATTCCTTTTTCGATTTGTCGTTCCAAATCCCGCATACCTATATGTCCCGGGACTAAATCGGAAAATGAACTCGCTATACCTATAAACGGCACATTTATATTTTTTTTACTGACACCTGTTGCCATTAGAAGACTTCTGTGCGGTGTTCTGGCCAATCCCTTTTTTATATTATCGCTTCGCATAATAAAAACCCCTTTTTTCAGATTTTAGCATAAAAGGGGTTAAATGTTATTTATTTAGGTTATTGAGATTTTATGCTGCTGAAGCATATTGAGCTGCTATATTTTGCATAGATTGCTGTACATCAAGCGGAATTTTCTTTTGTTGAGCAGTAAGCTGTAGAAGCTGTATTTGTCCTTCGGGAGTTTCTTTCATTTTTGCGATTTTGACCTTTTCACCGACATCTTGACCGACAAGCCATTTGGTTAATTTACCTGTTGCCCAGCATCCGATTGAACCTCCGATAAGGCCAAGAACGCCTCCAATTGCAGTTCCAACTCCCGGTGCAATAGCCGTGCCTATAGCCGCACATATTTTCGCCGATGCCATAACTCCAAGAGCTTCACCTGCTGCCCATCCGACTGCACTTCCTGCGCCTTTCACAAGAGTTTGACCGAGTTGCTTAGCTCCGTAGTTTGTAGAAACACCTTTTTGTTTATTTTCTTTATCTTGTTTGAAGCATTCAATAATTTTTCCGAGCCCCATCAAAAGTTCAATTCCCATGAAGAACAGGCCGCCTTTCACACCGCCGCCGCGTTTTAAAGCTTCTTTAAATCCGACTTTGCCGATAGTTTTTTCTAATCCGGCGATTTCGGCTTCTATTGCTTTTTTATTAGTTGTTGCTAATGCGTCAGTAACTGTTCTGACTTTTGGTGCGCCACCAAAGAATTCTTTAACTTTTCCAAATCCTCTGGCAATAAATCCGTCATTAGTATAAGCTGTTTTAAGTTTCGCTACAGCTTCCACTATATTTTCCTGCTTCCCTGATTCTATCGCTTTATTAACTATTTTTTTCAATTCTTCGTAATCAGCTTCTGAATATTTTTTTCTAAACGCACCGATTTTCCAGCCGTGATGTCTTGCTTCGACCTTATGCCATCTAAAATACAGTTCCCTCGCTAAATCATTAGTTTCAGGATTTGTCCATAATTGATTTAAGAAACTTTCGGGTGTTTTAATTGATGCAAACATTTTTTCTGTATTTTTCAGCGCTCCTATAGAATTAATCGGATGTACAATCAAACGAGGATTATTAATTAAACCAAAAGCAGCCCCACCAATTGCAGCACTTACGAGACTTTCTGACGGTTGAGATGCTTTGTTATAAAAGTCTGCAACCTTATCTAAATCACTTTGAGCAATTTGTGGAGTTTGAACCGTATTTTGTTGAGGTGTAAATATATCCTGCTGATAGTTGCTATATGGATAAGAATTATAAGCATTATAATACGGATATGAATTCGTGAGATATGGCGAAGCTGTATAATAGCCATTAATCATACTTGGTGCCGCCGTACTTCCAAAGTTTGGGGAGTTTCCGTACAGTGCATATTCCATATTCGAGAGTGATTGAATAGGAGATACCATAACTTAACCTAACCTAAAATATTACTAACCTATATATATAAAGTATTTTTGTAAATTAAAATTGCGTTAGAATTATCATTTTATTACAGGAAAAGACTGGGATTGCGCGTATTAAAGCATTACGGCTGCTTCATAAAACTTAACAATTGCAACAGTTGTGACTCCTGGCTTGAACTAAGGGCTTAATATAAGCAACACGATAGTTGTTACGATAAGCACAGTCATTGTAAATACTATTAATAAAGTTACTGCCGGATGAAACTCCATTTGTGCCTCGTTATCCATTTGCAGCTGTTTTAAAACTACTCTTGCATAATCTTGTTTTGACTCTGCCTTCGTTTTTTTAAAAGAATCATGCATTAAACGCCTTATATTATAACTATCCTCAAGTTCTTTCCTTGCAGTTTTATTTGTTATAGCTATTTTTTTCATTTTTATACTTTCATTTTCCGGCAACTCATTATCAATATAAGCAGATAAATTAGTTTTAAATATATTTTCACGCTCTGTATTATTTGAAAATATATTCTCAGACTCATCAAAGCGATTTGTAAAAACTCCTTTGCGCATATCGGAGTATAGAGTTTTAACCATTTCATACTTATCATAGCAGCTTTTACATTCCCTTAAATGTTCTTCTACAGTTTCTTTTAAACATTTACTCAATTCTCCTTCCATATAAAAGGAAATTAGTATATCCATTTGACCACATGTAATTTTCATAATTCTCTCCTTTATATAAAATCCGCAAGTTCCTCTTTTAGCCTTAATCTTGCACGAGAAATTCTTGATTTAACCGTCCCTAAAGTTGTATTTGTAATTTTAGAAATGTCTTCATAACTCAAGCCTTCATACTCTCTTAAAATAAGTGCCAATCGTAAGTTTTTGGGCAAGGTCATTAATGCTGTCCTTATCAGTCTTTCTATTTCAGAAAATATACATTTTTCCCCCGGTTCACATCCGAGTTTATCCTTTATTTCATTTATTTTGTCATCGGCCACTTCGGTTTTTGAAAAAGAATTTTTTCTGACATAATCATAAAAGATGTTTGATATAATACGATTTAACCATTGTCTGAATAATGAAGGATTTTTCAATGTTCCTATATTTTTTATCATTTTAATTAAAGCTTCTTGCGTTAAATCCGCAACATCCTCCTTTTTATCCGCAAGATGAGAAAAAATTGCGTATATATGCCTTTGTTCTGCTCGTATAAGAGTTTCTATTGCTTTAGAATCTCTATTTTGAGCTAAATTTATAAGAGTTTCTATATCTCCCTTTTTATACACATTGCTCGGCATAATATATTGATTGAACAAAACATTAAACAATTATATTAGTAGGGCGCATAAATTTTAGGATAAATGGTTAAACATTCGAACTAAATCTTTGGTTACTCAAAAGAAAACAGGTCGGTTACTCCCCTTCCTGTTAAGATTTTACACTAGCCGAAATATAAATAGCAATATAATTATACAATAAGCAAAATAAAAACACAAATAACAACTTGACTAAAACAGGCATGCATGTATATAATTTGCAAAAATTGGCTAAATTATTATAAATTCTTCACTTTACAAAATGTAACGACTAATGTTAAGACATGTAACAATTATATAAAAAGTATATAAAAATTGTCAATTTTTGTTACAATTTTATCTTTATATATATAAGAGGACTAATGATGTATAGTTATAATAGAAAATCTATAGTTTCAAATTCAGAGATTCAGGCCCTTAAAGAGGTAATTTTTGAACGTGCACGGCAAAGGGCTGAGGCTATGGCTAATAGCGCTCAAAATCAATATACATCGTCTTTTAAAGCAGAAATTATGGAGATAGCTCGTAATTCATTCAATTCACCAAGTAATCCTTTTGCACAAAACTCGGCACAACCTATAAAAAATGACCCCGCAACGGAAGCAAAACCGAAAATTGGTTTTCCTGAAAGAAAAATTCCGGAAAATATTAAAAATAAAATTATTGAAAACAAAAATGCTGAAATTAAGGAATCTATTTCCAGAGACGAAGTTTTAAGTATCATGAACAAAACCGGCACAGATTTTGGAAATAGGAAGAATTTTGTAGGAGCATTAAAATTTTTAAATGCACAAGCCGGAATATATATGGCAGGACAAAATAAAGCAAAATTTGACAGACTCGCATAAAAAAAGACAGGCCACGCCTGTCCTTTTTTATTGCACATTTATAGTTTTAATTTCTGCTAAATAAGCGTTTCCAAAATCCAATTTCTTCATTAATTGCTTTTTCATCAGCTTTTGCTCTTGCTTTCAATTCTCTTTCACGAGCCTTAAGAGCTTCTTCATTTGCTTTTTGTTGAGCTTCAAGTTGTTTTTTCTTCGCTTCCAAAGCTTTTCTCTGTTCTTCTTGTCTTTTCTGCGCTTCAGCTCTCTGTTTTGCTCTCTCCGCCTGTGCTTTGTCTATTTTCTTATTTAATGCCTGTTCTTTTCTGTCCAGAGTATTTAGCCCATTGCTGACTTTATTTGTAAAATTTGTCCAACCGTTAGCAGCAAATACCGAACCTGTAAACATAACCAACGTAAGAACCGTTAATAATTTTTTCATAAAAAACCCCTTTCTTAAAATCCTTTAAAGACGAATTCCTTTATATTTTATTCTGCAAAATTTAATTTTTCAAGTATAATTTAAGTATGAATGCGGAGTTATTTGGTTTTTGTATTGATACGCTTAAATTTGAAGATGCAATAAATAAGGCAACAGCCCTTATCAATAGCAGTAAGCCATCACAAATTATTACAATTAATCCGGAAATGTTTACTGAAGCAGAGGTAAATAAAGAATTTGCAGAAATTTTGCGTAACTCGGAAATGATTATACCGGATGGCATTGGGGTTAAAATTGCGCTCAAAATAAACGGAATCGACTGCGAAAGAATTCCCGGAATAGATTTTGCCAAAAAGCTTTTAGAATTATCAATAAAAAATAATTGGTCAGTTGCAATTATTGGTGCAAAAGAAGAGGTTATAAATAATGCTTGTGAGAATTTAAAGAAAGAAATTTCGACATTAAATATTGTTTATACCCACAACGGCTATTTTAAGGATAATAATGAAATTTATAAAGATTTGAGCAAATATAATCCTGATTTAACACTGGTTGCAATGGGTTCACCTAAACAGGAGCTTTTTATCTACGATGCAAAAAAAGTCTTAACAAAAGGCATAATGGTTGGTATAGGCGGTAGTCTTGATGTATGGTCAGGGAATATTAAACGTGCACCGTTATTTTTCAGAAAAACCGGTACGGAGTGGCTTTACAGAACGATTACACAACCCGAAAGATTAAAAAGGATTTTTCCTGCGTTACCTTTATTCATTCTAAAAGCAATTAAATATAAGTTTTTTAAATAGGAGTTTTAATTATGCTAACAGATTCAGAAATCAAAAATTTGCGAAAATTAGCGACAAAGGCGAGAATAAATATTTTAAAAATGATTCATAACGCAAAATCTGGTCACCCGGGTGGCTCACTTTCAGGTGCGGATATTTTAACCGTGCTTTATGAAAAGTGCCTAAATATCCCACCGGATTGGAACAAAAACCCAAACTTTGATAAACGAGACAGATTTATACTTTCAAAAGGCCACGCTTCACCTTTATTGTATGCTATTTTGGTCAATCATGGTTTGATTGCGGAATCCGAATTAATGACTTTCAGAAAAGTTAATTCAAATTTGCAAGGACATCCTGCACTCGGACATTTAAACGGAATTGAAGCTTCCACAGGTTCATTGGGACAAGGATTATCGGTTGCTTGCGGTATAGCAATCGGCTTAAAATTAGATAAAAATCCGGCAAAAGTTGTTGTGTATCTTGGAGATGGCGAACTTCAGGAAGGTTCATGCTGGGAAGGCTTTATGCAAGCTTCTCACAGAAATCTAAATAATTTAATTGCTATTGTTGACAGAAACAGACTTCAAATTGACGGAAACACTGAAAGCGTTATGGCATTAGGCAATGTTGCAGATAAGTTAAAGAGTTTTGGCTGGGAAACTGTCGAAATAAACGGACATGACTTTAATGATATTTATAAAGCTGTTGAAAATGGCAAAAAATCAGAGAAACCATTTGCTATAATTGCTAACACTATAAAAGGCAAAGGTGTATCATTTATGGAGAATCAGGCGGGATGGCACGGCAAAGCTCCAAATGATGAACAATTAGAACAGGCCTTAACTGAATTATTACGGGAGGAAAACTGATGATAAAAACTTGCCCATTTGGGAATGAAAGAAATTGTGATAACACTTGCCCTCTCTACATAAGTCCTGATGATTTGAACGAATTTGTAACTGCAAGATTGGGTTCGATTGGCATAATTGACCGTAAACAAGGAGAATGTTCTCTGAGAATGATTGCTTTAAGTCAAAGCAGAATGATTTTCGAAAATACAAATACCCGGGGCTAGAGGGAAAAGCACTAATAATATGTAAACTTTTGTAACAAAACTGCCGCCTAATAGCAAATTATTATTTTCACGCATTTTATATTGGCAGAACTTCCTTATTTCAAAGGTGAAAATATGAAAATTCAACCAACCCTAACCCCTAACATGCCGTGTCAAAATTTTGGCAGCAGACATACAAGTGCTAAACTACCGAAAGAATTGAGAATTAGCCCTCAACATAAGTTTCCTAAAGGTTTATTAATTGCACTTTTTCCAATAATTTTATTGGCGACAGGAACAATCATATGGCAGAATAGTGATTATTACAAGGTATTGAAACAATTTGAACAGTTGATGAAAGACATTAAAGAAGCAGAAATAAAACAGAAAGATTCCGCAAATGTAAAAACGAATGACACAATATCTATGACCGATGCAATTAAATTAAATGAAATTGGCTAATAACATTATTTAAAAAGGCTTATATAATGATAACAATTAACAATGTACAAACTTATAATAATTTAAAATCAAATTTTATTGACGGTATTGAATTTAACAGACTACCGTTTGAAACTTATTGTGCCAGAAAAAGTTTTGATCCGACATTGAATGCAGCTGAAGCCGCAAAAATAAACAATCATTTATTTTGTGATGCTGTAGCAAGGTCTGTTGCTGACCATTCAATTTGTAGTGTAGGTATATTAGACCGTAGTGTTACCGAAAAATTGGTAGCTGACAAACGAAATGAAGAACGATTGATAAATAATGGTGTTGCATTATTCAAAGATACCTTTACAAAGGGGCTTCAAAATCCGACAGAGTGTGTAAAAGCCTGGTATGATGCACTTGCAGAGTATGTTTCAAATATTGCATTGAATAATATTGATAAAAAACCTCCGCTTCAGATAATATCAGAAGAGCTTTCAGCCTTAACCAAATCTTTAGGTAAAAACCTTAATTTTGTAAAAGCTAAACAGGCAGTATTTGACGAATTAAAAAAACGTTATCCGAACGACTATAAGTCTTATATAAAATCGTGTGAGCAAAGTTATATGGAAACGATACAATCCACAGTCAATGATATTGTGAAAAAAATAGTAAAGGCAAGAGGAACAGTTTAATAGCCGTTTAATAAGAGGAGACTTGCCCAAATAACAATCATGCCTGACATTACACCTCCTATGGCGTAATGCCAGTCGCCATATTCATGTGAAAGCGGAAGCAGAGTATCAAAAGATATGTAAATCATTATTCCAACTACCGCTGCCATAGAAAGTCCGACAAATACCTGCGGTAAGAAGAATTGTAACAGGATTAAACCTATAATAGCACCGATTGGTTCTGTTATTCCCGTCCAAAATGAATACCAAATTGCCATTCTCTTTTTGCCCGTTGCATGATATATAGGAAGTGCAACCGCTATACCTTCAGGAATATTATGTAAGGCAATCGCAAAAGCTACTGAAGCTCCGACTGCCATATCTTGTGAAGAAACAAGAAAAGTCCCGAGACCTTCCGGGAAATTATGTATAGCAATCGCAACTGCTGTTAAAATTCCGGCACGTTTAATTTTGTGCTGTCTTTGGCAATCGATATCATTCGGTGCACATTCTTCCGCAAAGTCTTTTTCCTCAACGTGGTCAGGAATAAATTCATCAATAAGTTTTGATATTAAGACTCCTGCAATGAATCCTGCAAAGAGCATCCAGTGATATTTTATCGGATAATAGGTTTTCAAAAGATTCTCTGCCGTTGTGAGAATCTCTGTTAGTGAAACAAAAATCATAACTCCAGCAGAAAAGCCGAGACCTAAAGATAAAACTTTTAGGTTATTTTTTTTAACCAAGAACGTAATAAAACCGCCGAGCAGAGTTGCCAATCCTGCAAATGTAGTCATTAAAAGAGGTATTTTCCAATTTTCAAACAAAATTATCGTTCTCCTTAATCCAGTCTAGCACGAAAAATTAAAATAAACTTACAACATTCTGTTCTTCAAATCTGGGGCAAGTATTCCAAATGAGAGCCGGAATTATATCACCTGGCGTTCTGCCTTCAAAATTACAATTACAAGTTCCTTTTACCATATTTGTTGAACCGTCAACCAGAGTTTGGAAATATTTGCAATTTTGGCAAACTTTGAGCGTCATTCCGTAATCTTTTAATTTTGTTGAAATTTCCCTAAGCGCATCTATCATTCGTAGATGGTTGTTTTTAGTTGTATATTTTTTACCATTTGGGTTTATAAATGTAACTTTTGCCAACCCGTCATCTGAGATAAGTTCAAGTTTCGCAGAAATATCTCGTGTTCCATCAGTTATTACAACTTCTGTAGTCATCTTTTCCACGGAATGTTTTTGTGTAGTCTTACCGAAAATACTTCTAATCCCTCTACATAGAGGAAAGTTACTTGCCAATCGTCCTATAGATAAAATCGGATAAGATATCAAATAAAAATATTCTTTGGGATAAAATTTCATATTTAATAAGCCAACAACAAAAGCAATCAAAAAAAGTACAAAAGTTATTAATACCGTAGAATAGCTTATTGCAGCAGGAAAATTGTGAGTGTGAACGAGAGGAAACAAGAACCCTATAGTAAACATAAGCCAATTAGGCATTGCCTGTGAAAACAAAAATTCCCTGGAAATCATATTTTGGTTTTGCTTTGCTACGCCTGAAAACATAAGACCTAAACGTTTTGTGAGGGAAGGCGTTCTGAACTCGAATTTATCAATACTGTCATAAACTCTTAAGTCATCAATCACAGCAACCGATATACCTTCTTGTGCAAGTTTTAATGTGTATACAAGCTCTGACATGATATTTCTGAAATCAAATACTGCAATTTGATTAAGAACAGACTTTCTAATAACAAAAGAATCCGTATTAAGTATATTTGTTAACCCTAACCTTGTTCTTGGTATCATAAAAAATTTGTTAATATATCTTGCATAAATAGCTTTGACATTTTGCCAAAAATCGAACTCATTTTCTTGTGGCAAATAAATGAGTGTGGGATTAAACACGTCATATTTTGTGAGATAGTAGTTAACATTTTTTAGAAAATCTTGTTCAATATAATTTTTGGAATCCAGAAAAACGTATGCATCTAGATTTTGAACGTCATATAGTTTTTCTGCTATGATTGAATACGCTTGACTTTTCCCAATTGGCTCAATGTTATTTATGTTAATAACATTTACATTTAAGTCACTTTTTAGCGTAACTTCTGAGCCTTCGTCGCATTTGTCCAAGATAGCATATATTGTATAATTTTCTTTCGGATAATTTTGAGATTTGAGTTGTTTTAACAAATTTTCCAGAGTATTAGATTTGCCTGTAGAATACACAACGACACAAAGATTGGAGTCTTTTGGAGTATATTTGTCTCTTATCTTCTTAGACGGCGAAGCAACCATCACTGCAAAGATAATGAAATACAGAGCAAACAGAGTTATATAAATAAATAAAATTTCAGTCATAGTGTTCTCCAGAGACTAGTGTACATTAAAAAATTTTTTTTAACAATTTAAATTTTAAGAATTATAAAGGGTTTGAATATCAAATTCAATACTATAGAATAAAACACTTGATTTAGATATATGTCTATGATAAATTAGACTTTGTCAGCCGAATGGCGATATGGGCTGCTAGCTCAGGTGGTTAGAGCACTCTGCCGAGCAAAAAGGTGACTAAATGTCACGTTTTTGCGAGAGGCCTGATAAGGGTCAGCCCTTGACAATAAGTTTTGAAAGTTTAATATTAAGAGTACGCGGGCTGCTAGCTCAGGTGGTTAGAGCGCACCCCTGATAAGGGTGAGGTCGGTGGTTCGAGTCCACTGCGGCCCAAATAAAAGAGACGATAACATTTGTTATCGTCTCTTTTATTGTTGTCAGTAGGGCAAGAAGCACTTTTTTGGTGGTTCGAGCAAGCCGAGCAGAGGCACGACGCTGAGTGAAACGAAGCGGAGAGGCGAAACACGTGTCAACGGAAATTGCAGAATTTTCGTTGCAAGTGTGAGCGGTGCCGTTTAATGCGAGGCGCAGCATTGTAGCAATAGCGTTTAATGTGAGCGACTCAAGAGGAGTCCACTGCGGCCCAGATTTTAAAAGGACTTTTTAATAAAGTCCTTTTTTTAATGCCAAATTTTCCAGTATATTGCGGGGTTTCAAAAAAAGAGAGAATCAGAAAAAGAGAATTTTTACCAAAAATAAGATATATTTCCCCCAAAGACTCTTTTGGGCATTTTGATAGTCCACCAGTACGAATATTGCAATTGCATTTTATTCATTTTGAGTTTTAACCGATTTACCAACATCATTTTTAATCATTTTATTCATCATTTTGGGAATAGCAACTCCCAAAATACCAAATAATGTTAACATATTAGTCCAGAATAATCCGGACGCTACTGCTTTATTTTTGCCTTGTAAATCTCTTATTGGTTTTATTGGCGGAATTACTTTATTTATCCAAGTTTTCTTACAATTTTTATCCAGTAATTCCGTTTTAAATAATTTGTCAGACATTGCAGCCAAAGCACTTCCTATAACTATATCCCCGCCAAAGAAAGCTAATTGCGTAGCCGATAATCTGACTACATTGTCTTTTACTTCTGTTTGATTTCTTGATGATAAAATAAGTCCGATATCTGCAACTATTGTCATTAACAAAAATGGCAATCTTTTCATAAAAACACCGTCATTATAGTCAAATTTTGAACCATGTTTTCGTGCAAAATCTGATAATTTACCGCTATTATTCAATAAACCTTTCCGTAGCAACAATGGAGAAGCCGCAAGCAATATTACTGACGATATAAATGCAAAGTCTCTCAATTTTTCGGTTTTCTTAAATTTTTCTGTTCTTTTTTCAACTAAAGCCTTATCTGCCATATTAAATTCGGCAGAAAAACCATCTCGTCCGGTTTTTTTACGTGTTCTCCATCTGTTTACAAACCCTGCACAACCTAACAATGCAGATGTAAATAAAAAATCAAATGCTAATACCGACATTTTTGAGTTAATTAATTTTTTACGTATTTTTTCGTAATCATAATTGTTTCTTTTAAGTAGTTCAGAGAAATCATATTCCTTTGAAAGTTCCTCTATACCTTTTTGTACTTCTTTAGCAGAAGTCAAATACTTGTTAGAGAGTTTTATTAAATTATTTTCATTAGAGAAATAGCTTTTTGTAAGTTTACCAATATGCTTCATCGCAACTCGATTCGTTATTGGCAAAGTTACAAGCGGTGTTAAAAATGCAGTACTCCAAGCAATGCAAGAACGACGAAAACGTTCTTCTCTCTCATTTTTATTATTTGCGTGCAATATTATAGAAGTATCTCTTGCGCCATCCAGCAAAGCTTTATTAAGTAAGACTCTGTCCTCAATATATGCAGTTGCATTTATTAAAGGATTTGATTTAAAAGAAATAAAATTTTGGGAATTTTGTACAGACGTCATATTATATTATAAAACTATAAAAAATATTTTTTGCTTTTTTATTGCTGTCAGTAGGATGAGAGCCTAACTTTTCACTCACCATACTGTAACTGTTCACAGATTTACAGCTAAACACTCAGCTTACTTAGCTTCGTTCGCAATGACAAAAACAAACCTACCCGGCTGTAAGTGAAAATATTTCGTAGATTTCATCATCAGAAAGTTCCGTTATAATCCTTTCTCCTTCATAAACAGCTAAATCAGCAAGCTCTTTTTTAGACTTTAGCATTTCGTCAATCTTTTCTTCAAAAGTGCCAAGGGTAATCATTCTATGCACCATAACGTTTTTATCCTGTCCTATACGATAAGTTCGGTCTGTTGCCTGTTCTTCAACGGCAGGATTCCACCAAAGATCATAATGGATTACGTTTGTTGCACTTGTTAAGTTTAGCCCAGTTCCGCCGGCTTTGAGTGACAGTATCATAACTTTTCTCTCAGGATTATTCTGGAAATCTTCAATAAGTGTTTCCCTTTGAGGAACCGTCAAAGAACCGTGAAAGAATGACGGATTTGTATTACATTCTTCTTCAATAATTTTAACCAATAAATCGCCCATTTCTTTGTATTGCGTGAATATAAGCGTCTTTTCATCGTTATCCAGAATACTGTTAACCAAATCTACGCACTTTTCAGCTTTGCCTGATAATTCCTTTGACATATCCCCGCTTTTCAAAAATTGGTACGGGTGGTTACAGATTTGTTTTAATGCAGTAATCAATTTAAATATATTCCCTCTTCTGCTTACTCCTGTAAATCCGCTAATCTTGGTCATCATCTCATTAAGTGTTTTTTCATACAGAATGGCTTGCGGTTTGGCAAGGTAGCAGTAATCATTCAGCATCATTTTCTCAGGTAAATCCGAAATTACATTTTTATCTGTTTTCAATCTTCTCAAAACGAAAGGTGAGACCGAAAGCTTTAGTTTGGAAGCTCTTTGTTTTTCCTTAAATTTTTCTATCGGAATCGCATAACTTTTTTGAAACTCTTTTAGTGAACCAAGGTAGCCCTTATTTATAAAATCAAAGATACTCCAAAGTTCAGTTAATCTGTTTTCGACAGGAGTACCTGTCATAGCAATTTTAATATCGGATTTTAATACTTTTATCGCAACAGTTTGAGCTGTATCAGGATTCTTTATGTTTTGTGCTTCGTCAACTATAATCATTCCCCAGCTTTGTTTTTTCATTTCTTCAACGTCGATTCTCATAATAGCGTATGTTGTGAGAATAATATCGTTATTCGTATCCAGCTTTCTTTCCAAACCGTGATAAACAGACACTTTTAAAGATGGCGCAAACATTTGAAGCTCTTTCATCCAGTTCCCGATAAGAGTTGTCGGGCAAATTACAAGCACCGGACTTTTAAGCTTATTTTCTTCTTTTAGCTTTAGAATCAAACTTATTACCTGAATCGTTTTTCCAAGCCCCATATCATCTGCCATGCAGCATCCAAAACCTTTGGTTACGTTTGTCCACAGCCATTTCAGTCCTGTTTTTTGGTACGGTCTTAATTCTCCTGTTAATTGTTCCGGAATCGTTACGTTTACAGGTTTTGAAAAATCTTTTATCACATTTGCATATGCATCGTCATAGTTAAAGTCATAATTCTGTAATTGACCTGACATAGAAGCGTGAATTAATTCCAGCCTTGTCATTTTCTTGTGGTTTGCACTTGCTATTTGTTCATAAAGCTTTTTGCCTTCGGTTTTATCAACAAGAATATACTTTCCGTTATATTGAATAAGCCCATCATTACTTTCTTCCAAGAGCTTATTGAATTCTTCAAGTGAAATCTTTTCGTCTCCCAAGGCTACTTCGTATGAAAAATCCAAAATATCATCGAGTGAGATTGCGCTTGATGATACTGTATTAAATATATCCATCAAATCACTAGAACGATTTGCTTTCACCTTCGCATTAATTGAAGCTCTTGGTATAATAATATTTGTGAGTTCTTCCGGCAAAATAACTTCAATCTGTGCCTTTTGAAGGTAATATGCAGTCTGAGCGATGAGTTTGTATACTTCGTTCAAACTCAAAACAATAGAAAGTTTTTCTTCGTCCTCAAAGAGGTTTTCAAGTTCCGGCATATAACGAAGTGCGTAATTCAATTGTTTTTCAACTATCTTACCTATATCATCCGTATCCAAATCCCAAATTTTTTCTTTGTGATACAAATCATCAATCAATATTGTTTCATTGGTTTTTCGGTTTTTAATATGAATTTTTAGCTCAAATTTGTCATCGCTAATCTTGTTTACTTTAAAATACGGAATTAAATCGTATTTGCCCAAATAAAGTTCGTCAAACCACTGTGCAAAGTTTTCGGCGACATCCTTGCCTTTCATTAAGCATCTTTGCTCAAGATCTTTTATCATATAGTGTCCGGATTTTATATCTTTAAACCGATATGCTTTTATTCCCAAAAACTTATAAACTAAATAGTTCAAGTATTCTCTTACAAAATTCTCAACAAAGTCTTTCGGTTTTTCGCCTTTAATAAAAAGATTTTCCGGAACATTTTTTTCCAGTTCATTGATGATTTTTGCAGATTCTTTATTTGAAACAATAGGCTCATAAACTATTCTGAAAGAACTGACTCCTCCGCCATCTCTGCGTTTTATCGACGGAATGAAATAAAGTTTTTCAATAAGCTTCATTACAAAATGAGTTAGTTTATTGAAGTATGCAAAGGTTTGTGTAAGAGAAGAAAAATCAACTATTTCCCCAAACCCGCCAAAATAGTCCAAAACCAAATCTAAAGGCATTGCATATCCGATTTTTCCCTCTACTTCTTTTGGGGTAAACCTGAACATTGAACCTTTTGACTTAAGATAGAACTGAAAATTATTAGTCGGAGTTACAAAAAATGACAATTTTCCGTGCTCATTTATCAAGAAAAAATCTGTATTTCTAACAGGAGAATTCGGGCTTAAAAATATTCCCTCAAATTCATCTTCGACAAGTTGATAGATAAGGCTCAGCGTGTAGCGAAAATCCTTATTTTTAAATCCGTCAGGGTTTTCGCTTAAATTATTAAAAAACTCATCAACATTATTTTTCTTTAATGATAAATCTATTTCTAAAGCTTTTGTCATATTTTAAATGAATAAGTTAATAAGAGCAAAGTTAATAAGTAAATAAGTTATCTATAATATTTTCAAAATCACCCTATCTTATTCCATCTTTCCTTTCTTTATACAATCGCAAGCGTTTTAATCATACTTGTCCCGGTCATTTCTTCTGGTTGTTTGAGCCCCATCAATTGAAGAATAGTCGGTGCAACATCACACAATGCTCCACCTTCTTTCAAACCGATTTCGTAAGGCGGATTAATTATTGTAAACGGGACTTCGTTTGTTGTGTGTGCTGTATGCGGTTTCCCTGTTGTTTCATCAAACATTACCTCAGCATTCCCGTGGTCAGCTGTAAGCACCATTGTTACATTATTTTCTTTGCAAGCCTCTGCAATTTTTCCTACACATTCGTCTACCACTTTACAAGCCTTTGTAGCAGCCTCCAGGTTCCCCGTATGTCCTACCATGTCTGGGTTTGCAAAGTTTACAAGAATAAATCCGTATTCTTTGTTTTTTAATGCTTGCAAAACATTATCACAAACTTGAGGGGCACTCATCTCCGGTTGCATATCGTAGGTCGGAACTTTTGGCGATGGGACAAGTTTACGTGTTTCGTGAAGCTGAGGCTCATCAATTCCGCCGTTAAAGAAGAAGGTAACGTGTGCATATTTTTCAGTTTCGGCAGTTCGGAACTGATTAATTCCGTTTTGTTCAAGTATATCACCTAAAATGTTCACAGGTTTGAATTTCGGAAATGCGACAGGAAAATCAAACGATGCATCATAGCTTGTCATAGTGCAATAGTAAATATTATTTAAAACTTTCTTTCTGTTAAATCCATCAAAATCTTTGAAATTAATTGCTTTAGTTATCTCTCTCGCCCTGTCCGGTCTGTAGTTAAAGAAAATAATCGAATCGTTGTCATGAATCCTCGATTCTTCCCCGCCTGCAACGATTGGGAGCACAAATTCATCAGTAACACCGTTTTCGTATGACTTTTTAACTCCTTCAACGACGGAATTAGCTTTTTCACCCTCGCCTAAAAGCAAACAGTTATAACCTTTTTCAACTCTTTCCCAGCGGTTATCTCTGTCCATAATATAATACCTTCCGACAGCCGAGGCTATTTTAGGTAAACTATTTTTGGCAAGTTCATCCTCAACTTTCTGTAAATATTCACAAGCACTTGATGGCGGTGTGTCACGTCCGTCCAAAAATGCGTGAACATAAACTTTATCCAAACCTTCTTTTTTAGACATTTGTATAAGAGCAAGCAAGTGGTCTAAAGATGAATGAACACCGCCCGTAGAAACAAGTCCGTATATATGGAGTGCCGAGTTGTTTTTCTTTGAGTGATTCATGGCCTCTAAGAATTTTTCATTCTTAAAGAACGAACCGTCTTTTATTGCGTTGTTAATTTTAGATAAATCCTGATAAACGATTCTTCCTGCGCCTAAATTCAGGTGCCCAACTTCGCTGTTGCCCATTTGCCCTGCCGGAAGACCTACATATTCACCATCGGCATGAATCCTGGTGGAAACACCTTCAGCAATAAGTCTTGAAACATTAACTGCCTTAGAAAGTTTTGTAGCATCATATTCACATTTACCCTTTGAAATTCCCCATCCGTCCATTATACACAATGCGACTCTGTTTACACTAACCATAATATCTCCCTTTTATACTTGTAATTATCCTGAACAGTGTAAGATAAACATAGGCAAAAGTCAATTCCGCACTTATTAAAACGTGAATTTGTGAATAGGTTTATTTTCGTCATTGTTTCGCTACGTACTGCATATTATCAAAAAATATGCTATAATTATTACTAATATTAATATTAGCGGGTCCGTGTACAAAAAATCTTATACTAAAAATTGGGAGATATTACGTTCTCTATTAAGAGATAAGGATATAAGATGCTAAATGTGAATAAATTTCTTATAATAATACTTCTATTTTTCATAATACAAACGACAAGTTTTTGCGAAGAAACCGTAAATGCAAGTACAAATCCGGAAATGCCGATAACATATACGGCTGCTCAGCAGGAAAGAGATGTTGTAGTTTTTTCGGAAAAGGATAAATTCGGATTAAAAGATAAAGATGGTAATATTGTTGCTCCACCGGTATATCAAAAAATGATTATGACGGGTAAACAAGGCTGGATTGTTCAAAAAAATGACAAATACGGTTTAATGGACTCTTCGGGAAATTATTTAATTAAGCCAAAATACCGATATGCAGACCGTATATTCGGCAGATATGTAAAACTTGGCAATCGTAATGATTTCGGAATCTATAATGAATTCGGAGAACAATTACTTGAGCCTGACTATAGTACAATTGAACTTTTGTACGGCAAAATGTTTTTAACCTGCAAAAATTTCAGATACGGAGTGATGGATTTTAATGGTAATGTATTGATACCCAATATATGTGATGACATTTATATGCCTGCAAAGGATAAAATGCGTGTTAAATATAACGGAAAATGGTATGAAATAAGCGACATTTCTCCGGACAAACTGGAAATACATGAGATTGTTGATGATAGTTCGGATGATATGGAGGAATTCAATTTCAAGAATGTTTTAGCGGAAACCGGCAATATTTCAGGGTATTCGGTGCTTACCCTCTCCGATTACCTTGTAAAAGTTGTGTCCTCTTTTTCTCCGGCACATGAAGAAACTATTGATGAATTAATTCTTTCTCACGGTGTAGATACGGTTGGAATACTAAAGAAATTTAGCTGGATTCCTAAGTACCCGGTAACTTTTACAAGAAATTATTTTTCTTATTTACGAAACCCTTTTACCGGACCATTATCAGACAAACGCAACAGTTTAAAAAATAACAAGAGGTAATTTGGTGAAGGATAAAACTGCTATAAAAAAAATATTCATATTATTGATGAGCTCTTTTATAATTTTGTGGGGAGTTTTAACCGCACTGTATATTAAAGTACTACCTTCATTAGTTTCGAACCCTAAAATAATTGAACTGCTTCAGCAAAATTTAAAAAACAATTTTAATATTGATTTATCGGTTGAAAATCCGGTTTTGAGGACAAGTATTACTCCAAACATTGAATTTAAGGTCAATAGGATCTGTGCAAGCAAACAAAATATTAAACTTTTGGAAGTAAATAATTTCAAAACGAATTTTTCATTCAGCAAGATCTTTTCTAAAACTATAACAGTTAATAAACTTGTTGCGATCGGTGTATATGCTGATGTGGACAATCTTTTAAAATTGGCGCCAAAGTCAAAGAAAAAAAGTAATAATAAAAATGGTTGGGATTTCGATATTAGTAATGCACACTTAGGCGTTAAGGATTGTGAAATGTTGTATTCGCTAAATTCCGATACAAAAATACATTTTAAGGGGCATAATATAGGTGTTAATAATGCGGATAAAGTTAAGAAATATGTTTATTTTCAGTTCGATTCTGACATATACAAACATGGGAAACGTGTACATCTTGAGTTGAAAGACAACAAAAGAGTATTTTTTGAAAACAAACATTTCTATATTAAAGAGTGTCCTTTGGGTATCAATAACTCAAACATTTACATAAATTTAACGGCAGATAAAAAACACAACTTTGATATTGATTTATATTCAAATAATTTCAATCTTAATGATATTATTGACTTTTTGAATACACAAGTCATAGAAAACAGTATACAAAAAGACGTATTATCACACTTTTCAGATGTCTCGGGTAATGTTGATTTTAAACTAAACCTAAAAAAAGATAAACTCAACGGAAGTTTAAAAATTAACGAAATAAAATTCAATGTCAATGATGTGGATAACATCCCGATAACCATTACAAAAGGCCGGATTGATTTAAATCCTTGTGAAGTAAAACTAACCGGATTTGAAGGTTTTTATGACAGCGATATCAAAAATAAAATCGACTTTGAAGGTACCGTAAAAGACTACTTGAAAACTATTGATGCAGATATTACCGGTAATGCGATTGTAAGAAATGATTTCTTTAAAAACCATCTTACAAAAATAATCGGAACAAATATTGAATTGTTAGGCGAATCTCCGACTAGAGTTACTCTTAAATCCAAAAACAATATAATGGATTTTGTCTGGTATTTTATGCTGAAACCAGGACAGAATATAAAACTGGCAAATGATTATCTGCCGTTTGAAGACAGTCTGAGAATGATGCGAACTGATTTGCATTTAGAAAATATGATACTTGATATTAAATCTCTTGATTATCATATGATATCTAAAGAAGAACTACCGAAGCCGGGAGAGCCGAGGAAAAAACGGAAAGATGGAGAAAAACCTACCCCGATTTTCAGACTTAAAAGCAGTCTTGATTTAACAAAGAATAATGATATAAAATTTGTAAGTTTTGAAATCCCCAAACCTCTTCCGAGTGAAATTTTAAACCCTGTTTTGAAGCAAGAAATGTTTAAAAAGGGGAAAATAAGCGGGAATCTGACTATCGATAATAAAGGCAAGTCTCCAAAACTTGCCGGTAATATGAGTATGGATAAAGTTCTTATTCCTCCTTTTAGAATGTTTGTAAGAGAAGCTTTGTTAAACGCAAGTGGTGAAAATATAAATATAAACGTATCAGGAGGTTATCAGCGTGAAAAATTCAGCCTGAACGGTATTATTCAAAATAAAATGGTATTTCCTATAATTATAAAAGATGTAAATTTCACGTTGGATAATATTGATATTTTAAAGTTAGAGTCATTAAACAATCAAAATAAAACTGATAATGTAATCATTACTGATTCCGGCGAGGTAGATATTGATAAGCCTGCGGAAGAATTTGATATTCGAAATTTGATAGTTGAAAAATCCCATCTCCGACTAAATAAAGGTTCTTACAAAGAAATAGAATTCGGTAATCTTGATGCTGATATGACAATTAATAAAAGCGGCGTTATAGAAATTAAATCTAATCGGTTCGACTTTGCAGAAGGGCAATCCTCTTTGAAAGCAATGTTTGATATGGTTAATAAGAAATACAATGTCAAACTCGGGATAAAATCCGTAAATTCCGACCATATTGCGAGTGCTCTGCTTGACTTAAAACAGGAAGTATTCGGAAAAGCAAGCGGATTTATGGATTTAACCACCGATGATTCATTGAAATTGAACGGTACAATGAAGTTTGTAATTTATGACGGAAAAATTGAAAAAATCGGACTTGTTGAATATGTACTAAAGTGTGCATCCCTTTTAAGAAATACTGTTTCAATGATAAGTCCTGCGATTGTGGCTGATATCGTAAGTATTCCGGAAGGTAAGTTTGATAAAATAGAAGGTTCGCTGACTCTTAATAATAACGTTGCAACCCGTATAAATATTAAGACCTATTCGTCACAATTAAGCAACTACATAGCAGGCAGATATAATATTGATAACGGTGATACTTCCTTGAGGGTATATACAAAATTTTCAAGTATAAAAAAAGGTTTAAGCGGATATTTAAGAAAAATTTCTTTAGGTGCCCTTGCAAGCAGAGTTCCGATGTCAAACAAAAATGATGCAAATTATTATGCGGTTGAACTTTCCGAATTGCCAGAAATTGATGCAGATGAAAAAGATTGCCAAATCTTTTTGACCAGAATAGAAGGTGATGTTGCAAATAATAACTACATTTCTTCTTTGAAAAAAATTAAATAGGGAGGGGAAAAGAATTAATGAGTAAATGGGCAAATTCATGCGTTTTGGGCGCAAATTTATTAAATTTAATCTTTTCCTTCGTATAAATGTATCCCAAACTCAAAAAATATGGTATAATTAACTCAATATTCATATGAGTACAGGGAGAGAATTATGCTTCAAGAAGCTACAAGAGCAATTAATACAGCATTTAACAACAGTTTTATTAAGAATTTAAGCCAATACCTTCATGACTGTGTCAGAGAAGAGGTCAAAAGTTCGACCTTCAGAAACTTAAAAGCAGACAGAGATAACAAGTGGATATTTTTAGATGGTGAAGATACTTTGTTCTCACAAGGATTGGAATACTTGAAGCTGGAAGGCTCTGATCCGAAGCTGACAGAGCTCATGATTCAATCCGAATCCAGCCAAAAAGATAAATACCTTATTTACGGTTATTTATTTCTTGTAGGTAAAACGAAATCAGGCAAGAAAAACGAATTCTTAACCCCGCTTTTGTACTCTCCGTGCAGGCTTGAAAGAAACGGTGTGAATATAAACTGCATACTGACTGATGAATTCATCTCCCTTAATACAGGTGCACTTACAGCTCTTATGAAAAAAAGTGATGATGAGGATGAAGTTGAGTCTTTACTTGAGGGTTTGTTGGATGTTGTTCCTTCATCGCCTGTTACTCAGGAAAAACTTGACATATTCCTAACAACCCTTAAATCAATTGTTCCTGATGTTGAAATATCTCTGAATCATGATTTAGACGTCAAGGAAGATAATATAACAAAAGATTTTTATGAAGAAAAAATTAACGCAGATAATATTGATGAGCTTATTGATGAAGAAGAATCTTCAAAAAAACAAGCGATTAAACTTGAAAAAATTCATCTTACGAACCAGTGTGCAATAATTCTGACCAAACGCCCATCTGTAACAGCAGGGGTTTTGCATGAATTAACTCAAATAGCTGAAAAACCAAGCGGTATATACAGAGAAACTGTTTTAAATGTAGTAAACGAAGAATACACAAAGGCAAAGCCGATTGACACTCAGCAAAAAACTTTAGCTGACTTTTTCCCCGTAACTCCTTTGTCATTATCTGATGCACAATTGAATGTTATTAAAAATATTGAAAATGCTAAACTCGTGTCGGTTTTCGGACCTCCTGGTACAGGCAAATCTCAAACAATCGTTAATCTTGTAGCACATCTGATTGCGAACGGTAAAACTGTTCTAGTTGCTTCAAGAATGGATAAAGCTGTTGATGTCATAGCTGAAAGACTTAATAATTTAGGTGCACCTTTCCTCGCTCTGAGAGCAGGGAGATTAAACTATCAGCGTGAGTTGAGTATGCAGCTGCAAGACCTTTTATCCAACAAAGTTGACTTGGATGAAGGTGTTGAAAACTCAATTCTTTGTGACGTTTACGATATGGAAGCTCTCTTAAAATCAATAAAAGAAATGGAAACAAAAGCAGAAACGATAATTGAACTTGAAAAAGAGTGGACGGGGGTAAATGAAGAGATTAAGTTTAAAGAATCCCAATACTCTAATCCCGTATTTATAAAATCTGTCCTCAAATCCGAGGAAATTGGTGCTATTGAAAATACTATAAAAGCTCTAACTGAAAATATGGAGAAATCCGGATTTTGGGCGGGAATTAAAAACGGTGCATCGGTTAATAAACTAAAAAGTATACTAAAACTTTCAGGTTTTGATGTTACAAATGAAAATCTTATGATTCTTAAAGACGAGCTTGAATTCGCAAAACTTGTTTGTAAGGCAAGAATGATTGAAACAAAGATTCAAGCGACAGGAAATATTCATGTAATTTCTGAACAGCTAAGGACAATGCGTAAAAAACAGAAAAAACTGGCTATTGATATTCTAAAATCAAAGCGCAGAGAAGCATTAAAAGGTTTGATGCATGACCCTGTAAAGCGTCAACGACTATTTGTTCACTCAAAATCACTTGTGGAAAGGAAGAAAAACCTCCAAAATCGTGTTTTGGAAACAGAAGATTTTAAACCTTTATTAGAGGCATTTCCCTGTTGGTGCGTTACGACTTATGCTGTATCGGGTTCTCTCCCGATGAAACCTGGGTTATTTGATGTGGTTATTATTGATGAGGCTTCTCAATGCGATATTGCAAGCTGTTTTCCTATACTTTTTAGGGCAAAAAAGGCCGTAGTAGTTGGTGATGACAAACAATTACCGCACTTATCCTTCTTAGAGAAAGCAAAAGAACAGTCATTTATGTCACAATACGGGATAAGTGATAAATATCAGCTTATGTGGCGATTCAGAACTAATTCAATGTTCGATTTGGCTAATTATTATTCAATGCATCCCGTTCTTTTGGATGAGCATTTCAGGAGCTTACCACCAATTATTAATTATTCTAATAAAGAATTTTACGGTAACAGAATAAAAGTAATGCGCAGAAATGATAATTCTTTAAAAGCATTAGAGGCTATTATCGTACCTGACGGCAAGGTCGATTTTGATGCAACAAGGAATCTTCCGGAAATTGAGGCACTTGTGAAGAAGCTTCATGAAATTGTGGTGGAGGACGAACGAGGAGTAAATAACGGAAACAAACCTTGGGGAGATAAGCCGGTTTCAATCGGCATCATTTCACCTTTTAGAGCACAGGTTGAACAACTGAAAATATCTGTATCAAAAGTGCTTTCAGAACACATGATGGAAAAACATCAAATTGAAATCGGTACCGCACACACATTCCAAGGGGATGAAAGAGACATTATGCTCATTTCTTGGGCTTATGCAAATAATAGTTTCCCTCAGAGTCTTGTATTCTTGCAAAAACCCAATCTGTTTAATGTTGCCATAACACGTGCAAGATATAAAACAATCAATTTTATTTCCAAAAACCCAAGAGAATTGCCCGAAGGTATTTTGAGAAGTTATTTCGGATTCATAGAAGAATACGAAAACCGTTATTCTCTGATTAATTCTGATGAATTTGATGAAAATATTTATAAAAATGATTTTGAAAAAGAAGTTGCCGAAGCTTTCAGAAATTGTGGACACGAAGTCCTTTGCGGTTCTAAAATTGCAGGGTTGAACGTAGATTTACTTGTTGATAACAAGTTTGTAGTTGAATGCGATGGGGTTGAAGATAAAACTACAGCGAAAATATCAAATATGAAGAAGCAAGCAATTCTTGAGCGTACCGGTTTGAAAGTCAACCGTATTTCATACAGAGAATGGCAGTATTCACCAAAGGCTTGCATTGACAGGATTGTTAATAGCAATGTTTAAGATAGGTATATGTTAATAAAACATGCCATTGCGAAGACGTTTAGCCTGAAGCAATTTAGCCTCCGAATTCCTGGTTCGTTTTATTCCTTCAATAAATAGATTGGGTTTAAAACCGACTTTTTTGCTTTAATAAGTTATTGTTGGACTAAGGCGCAACCTATTATTACAAATATAGGAATAGGTTTGGCATACTTGTACCCCCAACCTACTACTTGCTCTTGCTCAAACCCAAAAGGGGTTCTTGTCAAGTAACAGATAGTTTGATTATTTATAGCTTGAATTTTAACAGTAATTACATATCAAATAAATCTGCGTGCGTTCCTGTTGCAGTCGCATATAATATAAATTCTGTTTCTTCTTTTTTGTATATTAACAGCCAATCCGGCTCTATGTGACATTCTCTGAATTGACACATTTTCCCTTTCAATTGATGGTCTTTATATATTTCAGGTAAATCATTTCCTGATAACAAAATTTCTAAAACAGTTTCAAGTTTTGATATATCTTTCCCTCGCTTTTTGGCTAATTTTAAATCTCTTTTCATACGATTTGTAAATACTAACGTATACAAAATCTAGTCCTCCAACATTGCATTAATAGCATCTTTAGCATTTTTATACGGTTTGCTTAAATTTCTTTTATTTAAAACATCATCCATAGCTTGTCTTAATGATAAATTTGGATTCTTAACTTCAAACGGCAACCCGCCTGTTTCAACAGACATAGTTAAAAATATTCTTATAGCTGTAGAAGTATCTAAACCAAGACTGGCAAATAATTCATCGGCAGCACTCTTTAAAACATCATCTACGCGTAGTTGTATAGTTCTTGACATAACATTTCTCCTTTGTAGTTAATTGTACTTACATTATAATACATTTGTAGTAATATATCAATGCTCGGATTAAATTGTAACTGATTGTGAAGACGAATTTTTAGGGGTTGCTACATGGCTGTAACCCCTGATATAATTGCTATATGATATGATATGAATCTTTCTGTGCCTGTATCGGGCAATTTTTAAGCACCGAATTACTTAATAAATATAAGAGGATTCTACCTCGGGGAATATTAGTTAAGTAAAAGGAGATATCATTATGGGAATTACTATTTCGGAAATTCAGGACAAAACTATGCTTAAATATGCAAAAACGGCAGATGCTAATCAGGACGGTATAATTGAAAATGATGAAATTTCAATTTTTGTAAAAAATTTATTGAAAGCAAATTTTAGCAGCACAGAAATAAATAATCTATTAAAGACTCGTTACCCTGAAGAGGAAGAATTAATATCACGCATAAATGAATTAGAATCGGCTGAAACAAGATACAATGATTTAAATGTCAAAGAAGGTTGGAAATCATCACCTTTAGGTTGGTTTATCGGAATTGGTCTAGGCGCATTTGCAGGTGTTAGCAGCGCAAAAGCTCTAATGAAGGCTAGTTCTACAATGCCAGGAAAATTACTTGGTTTTGCTAGTGCATTTGTTTTTATTTTTGGAGGAGGTTTAGCAGGTGAGAAAATTGGAGATAGCATTATGCTTAATAAATACAAAAAAGCACGTAATGAATATGAAAACTTAAAAGAAGGATTTATAACTGATATTCCGGAGCATTAGTAAGAAGAACGGGTTTGGTGTCAATAGCCGACCCCGTTCCACTATTACAACTTATGCTGCTTGTGAGTCAGCAATATTTACCTGTTGGGCTTTTGCGGCTTCTGCTGCAGCCTGAGCCTTTCTCTTTTTATCAAGCTTATTGGTTATATAAATATTTAAGTTAGGTATACCAAGACCGAGAACCAACCCTGAGAATGCGTAACCTGCAAGTTGTGCACAATTTAAGGTTCTAAGTTTGCCTTTTGTTATTTTAACCGCTTCCTTATCCGCAATATTGTCTAAGTCTTTCATTAATTCTTTGAATTTCTTAGCAACAATCCTTCCGTTTTCTTCCTTAACAGAAGAAATTCCGTTTTTAGCAAGTGTTTCAATAACTATTTCATCCCTTGTTTTTAGTATAGACCCGAAGGCTCTGCCGATAAATTTCTTATTTGCAACATCAGGTGTTTTTCTGTCTAATACTGATTTATCAATAGCTTCAGCTGTCATTCTGTTAACAATATCACCAAGAACAAGCCAGCTCAAGAATCCAAGAGTGTCTTTGGTTAAGGATTCTCTGAGTTCGTCCTTATCTCTTGCTGAGAACAATCTTGATATAATTGTTAATCCGTATACACCTTTTAATTGGTCAATTGTAGGCCAGAACCCTTTGAATGCCATTTTACCCATAAAGCCTTTGAGCCCGGTATGCAGAGTCCCGAGTACCATTGCGCCAAAACCTGCAGCAGTAACACCTTTTAGAACTTTGAATCCTGCGCTGTTGTCTTTGCTTCTGCCTTCTACACCGACAAAACCGTCCTGACCTGTTTTCTTTTTTGTCAAATACATATTTAATGGCTGTATAGACATACCGATGCCGGCAGCGATTGTGAATCCTGCAATGGATTTTATATTCTTGAATCTGGAGAGTTTTTTAATAAACTCATTGTCTTTTATCCCTTTATTGTTCTTAATTTGCTCATCAAAAGCTTCTTTTACTTTTGTTTTATTGAATGCATTTGATGTAGTACAGATATCTTCCATTAAGCATCTGAGATTTGTCTTGCTCTTAGGTAAATCACTGCGTGAATTTAGTATAATATCAGTTTGTTCTGCTGTATCTTCTATTACCATATTAACAGCAGCTTCGATTGCTTTTGTCAAATCATTCTTGCTGAGAGTTTTATTTTTTATTCCTGACATAGCATTTATTGTGTCATCCAGATGTTTTGAAACACGTTTTATCGTTTTATCACTCAGCTTTACATAGCCTTCTTTGCTTGCTTTTGCTGATTGCGGGCTGAATGCTTCGACATCAGACAGTATGCTTTCGATATATTCAAGTTGTGACTTATTATTTTTTATTTGATTTGATTTGTTTTCAGCCAGAATATTCAAAGTTTCCGGTGCCGTCATTATTTTGTTAACGTTAGTATCGTATTTACGGTCAATCCCCATTAGTGCGGCAGCAAGTGCACCTGCAGCAATACCGTAAACCCCAACCAAAGTGTGATTTGCTGTTCCGGAAGCTTCTCGCCTTCCTGTTTCTAACCCTGCGGCAGGTCCACGTCTTATTGTATCACTTGCTGTTCTCGGAATTACCATGAAAGAAACGTCAACAACATTTGCCCCAACGGCCTGATTTGTAGCAAGGTATTGCAAAAATGCCGAAGTGCCACCCTTGAAGTTCGGGATGTTGTTCTGATTTGGGTTAATATTTTGATTTACATTTGCTACTTTCATTTACTACCTTTGCTTTTTACTACAAAACTCGAAAAAATTTTTTTTGCGTTTAACTCGCAAGTGGGTATTCAAACGCATTTTTATCAGCATTATCGCTATTTATATTTGACGATACTGTACTTTGAGCCAATCTTATGTCTTCAGCGTGCTTTTTAGCAGTATGTTTACGTATAAAGATTGGAATAATAAGTCCTAACAGAGCCAATGATACACCTAAATTCGCAACTTGGCAAGCCGAACGATACATTGTTGCTTTCTCCAGTTCTTTCTTAATGGTTTCTTTTTGTGCATTGTTTGGTTTCAATTTTTTAGCTTTTAAATCTTCTTCTGTCTTACTTACTACTTCCTTTGAAGATTTTAGATTTACATCTTTAAACCAATGCCAAGCTTTCTTTAAGAATCCGGCATCTTTTTCAATCGGTTTGGTATCATTCAAAAGAACAGTTCCGGTTTTCTTTTGTATTATTGTTGCCGTCGCTTTTGCTGCATAATCGCCCAAGAAATAAAGACTTAAGAATGTTGCAATATCTCTTACCGTCGATTCCGCCAGTTCATTTTTATCATCAGCTGCAGCCATTCTTGACATAAATGTTGTTGTCGAAATAATTCTCGCCTGATCCATGGTCGGGAATATTCCCTTGAATTCCAGCATATTCATACTCGGAAGTTTCATCATTGACAGCAATCCGACAGTTAGCATAGAACCCATTGAAATAATTTTTTGTTTCAACAAGCCTTCTTTTTTCTTGCTTTCGTCAATTTTCGTTGCGTTTTCTTTTCCGTAATCCTTATAAATCGGAGCACCTTTAATTCCGGAAGTTCTTTCTGTTATCCATCTGTTAATAAACTGCATTGAAGCAGCCAAAGGAAGAATTACAGCAAGTCCGAGTAAACTTTTTGATGTAACAAGTTTTTTACTGCTACTTGCAAATTCTTGGATTCCAAGTTTTTTACCTTTTCCTGCAGACTCCAGAACTTTTGACCTTTCTTCGGCTTTCCCAAATTCTCTGAAGAATTGTACGCTGTTCTTCAAAATATCTTCAACTGTATTTGCTTTAACAGGGTTGGTGCCGCCGTTAATTTTTACGTGTTCGTATATCTTTGTTTTTGCAACTACGTCATCTGTTATTTGTTTAATGCTATTCTTGAGTTCTTTTCTCGACAAATCTTTAGTAGTTAAATCTTTTAGTCTGCTCGAAAAAGCCTCCAGCTCCTCTTCTGTTAATAACTCAGAATATGATTGTATAGGTTTTGTTCCATCAAATCCTTCAATATTTTTAAGAATATTTTTTAAGGAGTCTTTAATCTTGTCTTTTGCTGTTGAAGATTCATAAATACTTGCCATTTTTTCAATCATGTTTGAATCTGCCCAGCAAGAAGCCATATCTGCACCATTTTGCATAATCGAGCCGTTTAACAGTTTTGCAATACCAAGGGTTATTACACTTGGTATAATACAGTTGACTATCAATCCTGACGATTCTCTTCTGAACGCTTCAAATCCTGCAAACCAGTTCGTTAATGATTCAACAAAAGTTCTCGGAAGAATAGCCGAAAACATATCAATAACAGCAACATTAATCATCGGATTCTGTTCGCAAGCTTGAACGCCTTGTAATAGTATAGGAAAGAATCCCCCCCTGAAATTTGGATTTTTAATTCCGCTTTTGTTGTTGAGGGGTGTGTAAGTGCTATTTATACTTTTGTTTTCTATGCCAATTTTGTTAATCATACACATTATCTTCTAACGCAACATTTTGATTATAACAACTTGTATATGCATTTAAAAGCAGTGAAGTTTAAAAATTGCCTAATTCTTCTCAAATGTTAAGCAAATGTAAAGATGAATTTTTGAATGTTTTTTTAATTTTACAAAATTTTAAACTAATAAAATTTGAATACATAGGAATGTTTTTTTATTGATACGTTGTTTAATAGTTTATAATTGCAAAATAACGTCATGCGCGAATGTAAATTTTTGTAACAATTTTTTTACTATTTTTTTAATTTTGCAATTTTGCAAAAAAACAAAACTTTATATATACAAGGGAATTTCAATGAGGATAATTTATGGTATCATTAATTAATTCAATTGTAGCAGCTGATTGGGTTATGCCAATTAAAGATGCTGATGATAGTATAAAACCGGAACTTCATCCCGATTCAACTATTTTTGGCAGAAGAAATGATACGACATCTTTTAGTAATAAAAATTATTCAAAAATTTCTAAACTAGATAGTGAATATAGTCATATTGCAGTAAGATTAGGTCATCCGAACAGGAGTGAGCTAAATGCAGTTAAAAAAGACAATGTAGTTCGGGTGATGAAACATTATAAATCTTATTATTCTAGATCATTTGTACGTAATATTTGTAAGAGTACCTTCCTTTTAAGTAGCAATAATAAAAAATCCTACATAACACATATTAAAAATTGCTTTTGTGAGCGTGCAAAAGAGTTGAATATTGATGTGAGTGATCTGGAAAGTGAATTCGAAATAGTTTTACAGGAATCCTTCAGCGGGTTTTGGGCAAGAAACTTTGGATTCGTAAAAAAACGTAATATTAAATATCTAGAAAGCATAATGGATGAATTTTTAACCAGAATAGAAAATAAGGAAGCTGAAATCAGAAACGAATTATTTAATAAACCGTTTTCGGATGAACAAGTTAATACAGCATTTGACAATATTAATAAAGCACCTTTTCCTTTATATATTGATAATGAAGATTATAATAAGTTTTTGATGTGCTTAAATAGTACAAATTTGGGAGATGAAGGTATTCCATTTAATGGAAAAGTTGACCATTTGTCCCGGCAGATGAGTGAAACATGTGTAATGCATGCAAGCATAAATGCGTTAATGCAGAATAAAAAGGGAAGGCATCTCGTCAACAGGTTGTTTAAATTGGATGAAAAAGGAAATGCTCTTAAAACTTGTTTGCCTGAGGCAATTAAATCCGGCTATAATGATGCGAATATTCATGACGCACGTTCTGCTGTATTTTTATCAATCAGATCCTCATTTGGTGATGGAGATTTGGCGGCGCTGATTTTAAATTCTATATTTTATTCAATGATAAACCAAACGGGAATGGATTACATTTTTCGTGGTTTTGAGGCTTTAAGCGGAGAAAGAGCTCAGATATATTTTCCTGATGAGACAATTCCGGATGGAGTAGGACTGGTTAATGCTCGCCAAGGAAATTTGCTAACTTTTTATAAAAATCTTGAAATTATGCTTAACGAAGGAGCCGGCGCTGCTGTATGTACTCTAAACGGTGAGCGAATGGGAAATTATATAACTGATCTTGAAACCGAAACAAAAACAAAAAAAAAGGTTTTTTCTTCAAATCAGCATGCATATTCTATAGTAAAAATGACGGATGATTATGTATATATGCAAGAATCGAATGAACCGACACTGTTCATTAAATTGGGAAAATACCAATTCCTCAGGAACTTACATGATGTTTCAACCTGGAAATATGATTAAATTTTTAATATTATAATTGCGAAAAATCAAATTACTGTTATAATTATAGTGTTGTCTTTATTATATTTATGTGAGGAATTTTGAATGAAAATACTTATTTCCAATGATGACGGAATATTAGCAAACGGCATCCATGCTTTAATGGAAGCCCTGTCTGCAGCAGGTCATGAGGTTTATGTTGTAGCTCCTGACAGAGAAAGGAGTGCCGCAGGACATTCATTGACACTTCATACACCACTGAGAGTTGAAGAGGTTGAGCCGAAGTATGGAGCAAAGCGTTGCTGGATTACTACAGGAACTCCTGGTGATTGTGTTAAATTGGCTATTAATGCCATTTTATCAGACGATGAAAAACCTGACTTAGTAATATCAGGCATTAACCATGGTCCGAATCTCGGTGCGGATATTCTTTATTCAGGCACGGTAAGTTGTGCTATGGAAGGTGCTATGATGGGTTATCAGAGTATTGCCACATCTCTTGCAAGTATGAAAACTGACTATGAAGATTTTAAAGTTACGGCATCAATTATAGCAACACTAATAAATAAGTTGGATACGTATAAAATCCCTCCGAGAACAATTCTAAATATCAATGTTCCCGGACTTGAAAAAGAAGATATTGCGGGGATAGCGGTTACTGAACTTGGAAGCAGAATGTTTACGGATGAGTATGAAAGACGCATTGACCCAAGAGGCAAAGTATACTACTGGATGGCCGGGGAACTGATTACAGAACCTGATGATGCAAATACTGATATATCTGCTGTCAGGAACAATCTGATTTCAGTAACTCCTATTACTTATGAAATGACTCGTATGAATATTATGAAAGATTTGGAATCAAATCTTTGCAAAGATGATTTTTGCAACTGGTTTAAGTAAGGCAAAAAAAAGGTATCGACTTTTATCGATACCTATATGAATTCATTTCAAATACTTTTAAATTAAATTCAATGCAATACTTGGTGTCTGGTTAGCTGTTGATAACAAAGTAGCAGCAGCCTGTTGAAGAATCTGAGCTTTTATGTAATTAGAAGATTCTTTAGAAATATCAGCATCCCTCAAAGTAGAAAGAGAAGATGTGATATTTTCAGATTGAACACCTATAGATTCAATAGCAGAATCAATTCTGTTCTGAGCTGCACCTAATGTTGTCGTCCTGTTAGATATTTCTCTTATAAC
>JAEEGL016531890.1_pt1 | contig 60815 bp, 40 predicted proteins | sample 9134231 | NCBI WGS metagenome assembly JAEEGL01 (sample SAMN16246548, study PRJNA631951) | gut metagenome | biome: gut microbiome; feature: rumen; material: fiber-attached | host: Bos | place: Iran: Karaj | collected 2018-10
GACCTCGACTGGGGCGTCCCTGTACCAGTCGAGGGAGCCGAGGGCAAGGTGCTCTACGTGTGGTTCGACGCCCCCATCGGCTACATCTCCAACACCCGCGAACTCCTGCCTCAGAGCTGGGAGAAATGGTGGAAGTCCCCGGACACCCGCCTGATCCATTTCATCGGCAAGGACAACATAGTCTTCCACTGCATAGTCTTCCCCTCCATGCTCAAGGCCTACGGCGACGGCTACATCCTTCCCGACAACGTCCCGGCCAACGAGTTCCTCAACCTGGAGGGCGACAAGATATCCACCTCCCGCGGCTGGGCCGTATGGGCTCACGAATACCTTGAGGACTTCCCCGGCAAGGAGGATGTGATGCGCTACACCCTCACCGCCAACGCCCCCCAGACCGCCGACAACGACTTCAGCTGGAAAGACTTCCAGGCCCGCAACAACAGCGAGCTGGTGGCCATATTCGGCAATTTCGTCAACCGCGCGGTAGTGCTCACGCACAAGTATTTCGGCGGCAAGGTCCCCGCCTGCGGCAACCTCGAAGACGCCGACAGGGAGGTCCTCGCCGAGATTCCCGCACTCAAGGAGTCGATGGAGAAGAACCTGGAGGCCTTCCGCTTCAGGGAGGCCCTGCGCGACGCCATGGGAATGGCCCGCGCCGGCAACAAGTACATCTCCGACACCGAGCCCTGGAAGGTCGCCAAGACCGATATGGAGCGCACCGGCACGATACTCAACATCTGCCTGCAGCTCTGCGCCGACCTCGCGGTCGCCTTCGAGCCCTTCACCCCGTTCGCGGCCGAAAGGCTCCGCAGGATGCTCGGCGTCACCCTGTTCGCCGGCTCCGACCACCGCGTCGGAGAGGCCGTCACCGTCAACACCTACAAGGAAGGCGAAGGCCGCGCGCTGCATACCGTCAGCGGCGAAGTCCCGGCTCCCGCTCCCGGAGAGATCCGCCTCGACTGGGAACTCCTCGGACGCCCCCAGATCCTTCCCGCAGGCCATTCCATCGGCGAGGCGGAGCTCCTCTTCGCCAAGATCGAAGACGACGCCATCGACGCCCAGCTGCGCAAGCTGGACGAGGCCCGCGCAAGGATAGAGGCAGCACGCAAGGCGGAAGAGGCCCGCAAGGTAGCGCCCCTCAAGGACGAATGCACCTTCGAGGACTTCGAGAAGATGGACATCCGCACCGCCACCGTGCTGGAAGCCGAGCGCGTCCCCAAGACCGACAAGCTCCTCAAGCTCTCCATCGACACCGGTGTCGACCGCCGCGTCATAGTCTCTGGCATAGCGGAATTCTATTCCCCGGAAGACATGGTGGGCAAGCAGATATGCATACTGGCCAACCTCAAGCCCCGTGTGATCAAGGGCATAGAGAGCCGGGGCATGATCCTTATGGCCAAACAGGCGGACGGCACGATGCGCTTCATCACGCCCGCCGAAGTACTCAATAACGGTTCACAGATAGGTTGATTATGAAACGACTGATCCTTACGGCCTGCCTGCTTCTGGCGGGCCTTTTGCTCGGCGCCCAGGACTGGGGCGGGCATTATATGATGGAGATTCCCGAACAGGCCATCGGAGACCTTTATCTCGTCCCCGTCAGCCCCTCCGAGGCCGAATTCCTTCTGGTCGTCAAGCGCTCCGACGGCACGCAGATAGTCTACGACAGCGCCGGCAGCCCCATACGACTCGAGGAAGGATCCTTCATCTGGCGTCATCCGTCCCCGGAATTCGACTATTCCATATCGTTCGACCTCAATCCCGTCAACGACGAGGACGTCCCGGTGGAAGGCTCCATACTCGTAACCGAGAGCCTGCTTTCCGCCACGCCTCCCTACAGCATCGACCTCAGCCCCAACGGCCTGTACCACAGGGACGACAAATGCTTCGTGACGCCCGATGGCTATATGTACAGGATCAATGAAGAAGGCAACGCCTGCATGCTTGCCTGTGGCGGTCTGTATTCGGAAATAGTCCGCCTGCACCAGAGTGTCAAGGGCCCCTTTGGAAGGATGTTCCCGGTCAAGGGGATTGATGCCGACGCATTCATGTTCTCCCATGGCGTTACCGGAGTGGACCTCTACGACGGCCTGCAGACAATCGCTCCCGGAGCACTGATGTACACGGACATCCCGTACGATTTCAGCGTGTTTCCCCTGCCGTTCTTCGCATACCCCGACAAGAGCCTCACACGCTTCGTCATCCCCTATTTCCCCGAAATCAATCCCTCCGATGACGACTTCCAGTGGGTAATCTTCAAGCAGAACCTCGCTCCTGCTCTCAAGAGCGGCGACACCACCGGCGACAACCGCAAGCGCGACGGCCGCGTCGATGCCGCATTCGACAGCACCAAGGGCATCTACTACACCCTGCAGTCGTCCAGGGAGGAGATATCCAAGATGTTCCGCGGCTATACTTCTATTGAAATAGAGGGCCTGGTGGCCGACAAATGGTATGTCGCCAACCACACTTTCCCTGCCTTCGGCCGCTGGAAGTTCCCCGAGAAGGAGGTCTCCGCCTCCAAGGGCATCGAGAATGCGATGAGCCGCAAGACCGGCCGCGCGGTGATGTACAGCCGCAAGGCAGCCTGGCTCCGGGACGGCACCGGCGAACTGGACATCGTGGAGTACGAGCACAAGAATCACCAGGCGATGGTGAGTTTCGTATGGCAGTCCAAGGGGAAGGTCATCGCCTCCACGTCGATTACCACAGACATCGAGTCGGAGTACGAGGACTACAGCGTGTGGAACGTCGATGACGACGGCCGCTACGGCATACCCGACGTCGTCACCATCGCCCTCGACCGCGACGGCCAGGTGACGGTCTATCTTGCAAAGAATTCCCCTGAAAGCATCACCTGCTTCGCCCTGCACCAGGAAGGCAGCACCTTCCGCCTGGTCAACTTCGACCAGTGGTACAGGTTCGTGGACCTTTAGGCGTTTTAAGCCATCCACGATAGGCCCGAAGCGCTGTGACGTAAGATCACCCTGGAATCAGAGTATAAAAGAAAGGTGAGAGCTGATGGCTTTTATGCCATCAGCTATTTTTCTGCGCGTTGCAGGGCGAGGCTTCTTGAGGCCTGTTGCATAATGACACAATTGCTGCTCGTTTATTCCGGTCTCGCGGGAAAGGGCCTTGCGCGTGATATAGTTGTCCGAATATCGCAGCTGCGCCCTCGTAGTCAGCACGAATTCAGGCGTCCAATCGCCTTGACATGCAACCGGGACATGCTCTCCGCGCGCTTTCATGCCTTCAACATGAAAGCGAATCGCATCAACGATAGCCGTCTCGACGTCTTCCAACGTCTTGCCGGTGGCGACACAAGCCAGGGCTTCATCCTGGGGAGCGGCGCCAAAATTATGGTCCATCCAATCAACATTGATAACAACCTTTGACATAATGTTCATTTATCTCTTTTCCAACCGGCTTGCTTCCAAATACTGTTCAATAGAAACTGACTCAAATCATCGCTCATCTTACCACTGACAGTAACGGTCCCCGGCTTGGCGTCATTAACGAACTGCCTGTGATCGCCTTTTGTCCTGTCCAACCTCCAGCCATCGGAAAGAAGGAGTTCGATGACTTGTTTTACCTTATAATTCTTCATTGTCAAGCAAGGCACCTCAAAGGTATAAAATTCTTTACTATTTACAAAATATTTTATGTTTATTCTCTACAACCGCACAAAGCGAGTCAGGTACGATATAACCTAACTCGCTTTGTAGACTCAAGGTACTACGGTGTGCAGACTTGTAGTACGCGAATATAGTAAAAACTACTGCAACATCAATATTTGCCCACCTGTTTTTTTTGGATATTGAAAAGCGGCCACAGTCTGTAGGATCAAGGTGCTGTTTTTCCGGCGCGGCCTGACGTTACTCCTCTTCCTCCCGGGGACCGGGGATCCAGTCGGAGGAGACGACGGAGAGTCCGGCGACTATGCCAAGACCGCCGGAAATGTTGCTGTAAGTAAAGTTGGGAGGCGTGACGCCGAAGTTGGACAGCATATTGAAAGTGCTGAGGTACTGGGCCTTGGCGTAGTTGTAGAATTCGTCCGTGAGGCGGTATATCTCCACCCGGTACTCGTGGTCGAATGACAGTACCATATAGAAGGTCGGGGGATCCTCTTCTCCTTCTCCTTCTCCTTCTCCTTCTCCTTCTTCACCTTCCGGCCACTCGAAATCCGGGGGCGTCTGGGGAATCTCGCCGCCGTTCAGGTCGAACATGCCCTCGAATGCGTCGAAAGAATCGAAACTGTTTGCGTAGAAGGTATAGGTGTCGCCGTCGAACTGCCGCTGCGACAGGAGGGTCATGGCGCTGCCGGAGAACAGCCCGGTATCCAGGAAGCCGTTCTGGTAGCCGACGCTGGTGTAATTGTCGAGGTCGAGGGAATTGAGGTCGGCGTACGATGCGATCTTGCCGGGGGTGAAACTGGACACGATCACGGTGGTGTCTGTCTGACAGTCGAACATGCTCTTGCCCTGGAGCGTGACGGTGGTGCTGCGCACGTAGGCCTTTATTCCGTAATACTCCCCTTCCTCCACCGGCTTGTCCAGTTTGACCACGACGCGCAGGACGGAATTGGTATCAACCGTTTCCTCAATCAGTTCTACGGACTTGAGGACAGGTTTCCGGGGGATGACGGTAGAAGAATGGACATCCGGCACGCCGTTGCCTTTGACGGACAGCGCGACCTCAGAGCCGGGTTTGAGTTCCGGAAGCCCGGTGAGGCTCAGGGTATGCATGTTCCAGGCCTCTTCGGAATTGATTTCTTCCACCGAAGCCTTGACGCCGTCCACGGTGACGGTGACGTCAGACACGTTGAACGGACGCCTGCTCATGTCGGCCTTGCCGAACGCCGGAGAGGCGTATCCTATCTTGATACCGTTCTGCGCGCCGCTGCAGGGCAGGTACTGCACGTAGATCGCAGGATCCGAGACGTCGTCAAGTTTGAACGGAATCTCGCAGGACACCGCGGCAAGCGCAAGCAGGAGCAATATGTGGACGTACTTTTTCATATCAGAAACGGTAGCCGACGCTCAATGTCGGAATGATAGGGACAAGTCCGTAAGCCATACCTATGTATTCTCCGTTCTCGTCGTGGTCGAGCATCGCGAAGGAGGCGTTGAGATGGTTGTAGACGTTGTAGATGCTGATGTTGAAGTCCAGGCTACGGCCCTTTCCGAGCGGAGTCACTAAGTCGGCGCCCACGTCGAGCCTGTGGTAATCGGGCAGCTTGGAATTGTACGGCGCCTGGAAGAGCATATCGGTGTATGCGTGCTCCCCTATGGCTATGACGTGAGTGGGAAGGGTGATGCGGTTGCCGGAATGGTAATTCCAGTTGAAGAAGACGCTCAGTCCCTTCATCGGCCGCCAGGTGCCTACGAGGTTGACCTTGTGGCGGTTGTCGTAATGATCGGGGAAGGGCACGGGATAGTAGGCGTCGAACTGCCTCCAGGACCAGCTGAGGGTGTAGAAGGCGGAAAAGTCGAACTTGGGGCTCTCGTAGGTGCCTTCGAACTCGAGTCCGTAGGACTTGCCGCTGCCGCTGGTGAAGGAGGTCTCCCAGTTGGTGATGGGAGGATAGAAGGCGTTGGCGCCGTTGTACGTGAGCATGTTGTCCATCGTCTTGTACCAGCCTTCCAGGTTGATCTTGAAGGGCCCCGGGGTGAAGTAGAGACCGCCGGCTATCTGGTCGGACATCATGGGACCGGCGCCGGAAGTGGAGGGCATCCAGCTGTTGGTGGGAAGTTCGATGTACATCGCCGACACCAGGTGAGAATACTGGCTCATGCGGGTGTAAGACAGCTTGAAGCAGCCCCAGTGGGTGAAGAGCCACTTGAGGGCCGCACGGGGCTCGGGATGCCACCAGGTATGCTTGCCGGTGGTGAACATGGACATGCGCAGGCCGGCGTTGAGCGTGAAATTGTAAGCAAGGAAGATTTCGTCTTCCAGGTACAGCGCCGGCTCGAAGGCGTTGTACGGCTCACCGGTGGTTTTGGCATCCTCGTACGGGTCCATTCCAGGGATGACCCGCGTCTGCTCGTAGCTGCGGGAAACCTGGTAATGGTGATACGCCGCGGCCAGGCCAAAGCGGACGTGATGATAGTCGTTCGGGAGCCAGTCCCAGTCGTACTTGATTCCGGCGTCGCCGACCGTGCAGACGTTATGGTCGGACATGGTCATCCGCAGGGAGACGTCGCCTTCGGAGGTATCGACCTCGAAGCCGTAGCCGACGTCGGACCCGCTGCGGCTGTAGTAGCCGAGCAGCTTGCTGCGGAGTTTCTTGCTGAAGTCGTAGTCCCAGCCCACGCTGGTGGCGAGGGTGCCCCAGGTGGAGCCGACGTCGAGATTGATGGCGCCGAGGTCCGTATTCTTGATGCCGGCGAACAGCTTGTCGCGGCCCCAATAGACGTTGGCGGCAATCTTGCTGCGGTCGGAGAACTTATGGGTGATGCGGCCGTTGAGGTCGGTCATGTTGTACGCGCCGTTCACGTTGGTATTCACTCCGTTCTTGGAATTGGCATACCACAGCGCCGGGGTGGTGATGACGTCGAGCCAGGAACGGCGCAGGCCCACGTTGAAGGACGTAGTGCCCTTGATGATGGGGCCCTCGGCCTGCAGGCGGCCGTCGATGAGGCCCAGCGACGCGTGCCCGTGGTACTCGTTCATGTCGCCCTCGGAGGTCTCCACATCGACCACGGAGGACAGCCTGCCGCCGTAACGCGCCGGGAAGCCGCTTTTGTAGAAGTCGAGATTGTCGACCACGTCGGCGTTGAAGCTGGAGAACAGCCCGCCGAAGTGGGTGATGTTGTAGAGGGGTACGCCGTCGAGCAGGAAGAGGTTGTCGTTGCCATCGCCGCCGTGGACGTACAGGCCCGACATAAGTTCGTTGCCGGCGGCGACACCGGGCAGCATCTGGAGCTGCTTGATGATGTCGGGTGTGCCGAATACCGCTATGCCGCTGCGGAGTTTGTCGCCGTCGAGGCGCATTAGGCCCGTCTGGGTGGTGTTGCGCATCTTTTCCTTGACGGCGGTCACGCGGGCCGTCTCGAGGGTGTCGCGGCGCTCATACTCCTGCGCTGACGCATTTGCAGCCGTCGCGAGGACGGCTGCAAGCATCAGCAGTATGCGGCTCAGCTTCATTTATTGACCTGGAAACGGACGTTGCCGGTTGCAAAATAATCGACAATCTGGCGGGCGGCGGCGAGTCCGGCGTTGACGTTGGCCTCGCTGGTCTGGGCGCCCATCTTCTTGGGCGTGGCGAAGACGCGCAGGCCGAACTTCTCCTGAAGGGCGGCGTAATTGTCGGGCATGACGTCGGTGACGTACTTGAGGTCGGGACGCTCCTCCAGCGCACGCATCAGGCCGTCCTCGTCAATGACCTCCTTGCGGGCGGTGTTGACGAGAGTGGCACCCTTGGGCATGCGGGTGATGAGGTCGTAACCTATGCTCTTGATGGTGGCGGGTAGAGCCGGAATGTGGATGGAGAGGTAATCGCTGCAGGCATAGAGTTCCTCCACGGAGTGGACCGGATCGGCTCCGCCGGCTATGATCTGCTCGTCGGAAAGGAACGGGTCGAGCGCGGAGACCTCCATGCCGAGGGCGCGGGCCTTGGCGCCGACCAGACGGCCGACGTTGCCGTATGCCTGAACGCCGAGGCGCTTGCCCTGGACCTCGGAACCGGTGGCGGGAGTGAACTGCGTGCGGGCCATGAAGATCATCATGGCGATGGCGAGTTCGGCCACGGCGTTGGAGTTCTGGCCAGGGGTGTTCATGACCACGACGCCGCGAGCGCTGGCGGCGGCGAGATCTACGTTGTCGTAGCCTGCGCCTGCGCGGACGACTATCTTGAGCTTGGGAGCGGCGGCGATGACCTCTGCGGTAACCTTGTCGGAGCGGATTATCATGGCCTCTGCGTCCGCGACTGCGGCCACCAGGTCGGACTGTTCAGCGTATTTCTCGAATACGGTAACCTCGTGCCCTGCGGCCTCGAGGATATCCTTGATGCCTTTTACCGCGACGGCGGCGAAGGGCTTCTGGGTTGCTACCAATACTTTCATACCGTATATTAAATATGAAGTTTCTCGAATTCCTGCATGCAAGCGACGAGGGCATCGACGTCCTCCTGGGTGCAGGCGTTGTAAAGGGATGCGCGGAAACCGCCCACGCTGCGGTGGCCCTTGAGGCCTGCCATGCCGCGGGACTTGGCGAAGGAGAGGAATTCATCCTGCAGGTCTTCACGGCCCTCGGCGAGCACGAAGGGAACGTTCATGATGGAACGGTCTTCCTTGTCTGCGGTGCCGCGGAAGAGGGAGTTGCGGTCGATCTCGGCATACAGGGTGGCGGCCTTCTTCTCGTCGATGGCGTGGATGGCGTCGATGCCGCCGATGCCCTTGAGCCACTTGAGGGTCTCGTTCATCACGAAGATGGAGAACACGGGAGGGGTGTTGAACATCGAGAGCTTGTCGATGTGGGTGCGGAGGTCGAGCATGGTGGGGATATAGCGGCTCACCTTGCCGAGGAGGTCTTTTTTGATGATGTAGAACGCTACGCCGGCAGGGCCTGCATTCTTCTGGGCGCCGCCATAGATCATGGCGTACTTGCTCACGTCGACCCTGCGGCTGAGGATGTCGGAGGACATGTCGGCGATGAGGGGGACGGGGCTGTCGATATCATGCTTGATCTCGGTGCCGTAGATGGTGTTGTTGGTGGTGATGTGGAAGTAGTCGATGTCGGTGGGGATTTCGTAATCCTTGGGGACATAGCAGTAGTTGCGGTCCTTGGAGCAGGCGAGAGCGTATGCGTCGCCGAGACCCTGGGCCTCCTTGAGTGCCTTGTGTGCCCAGACGCCGGTATCGAGATATGCGGCCTTCTTCTCCAGGTAGTTCATCGCGACATAGAGGAAACCGAGGCTTGCGCCGCCGCCGAGGAAGACCACCTCGTAATCATCGGGGATGCAGAGGAGTTCTTTCCAGAGGGAGCGGCATTCGTCCATTACGGCGTCCCATTCTTTGGTGCGGTGGGAGATGGAGATGAGGGAAATCCCGGTGCCCGCAAAATCCTTGAGGGCTTCGATTGAATTGTCGATTGCCACCTGGGGAAGCAGGCAGGGACCGGCATTGAAAACATGTACTTTGGCCATAGTGTATTAAATAAGGGTTGCAAAATTAGTCATTGTGGAGATTCTTTCCAAAAAATCTTCCTGCTGCGAGAGGCGCACCCGCACCTCCATGGTACAGTCGGTGCCGAAGTCGCGGCTGCGCTGCGGAAGGTCGAGGTCCTTGACGAGTTTCATCACGGCGGGCATGGAATCGTAGCCGAAGCCGATGCGGTACCAACTGCCGGCAATCTTTTCCGTTATCTGCGCCTGGGACAGGGCGTCTGCGGTGGCCTCCCTGTATGCCCGGATGAGCCCGGGCACGCCGAGCTTGATGCCGCCGAAGTAACGTACCACTATAACGAGGATGTCGCTCAGGCCGGCGGAATCAATCTGTCCGAGGATGGGACGGCCGGCGCTTCCGGAAGGCTCGCCGTCGTCGGAGGCGCGCCAGACGGTGCCGCCCAGGCCCAGCCGGTAGGCGCAGCAGTGATGGCGGGCGTCGTGGTACTCGTTACGGACTGAGGCAAGCAGGGCCTTGACTTCCTCTTCTGTCTCCACAGGATAGGCCAGGGCGATGAAACGGCTGCCGAGTTCCTTGTACAAACCCTGCGAGCGCGCAGAAATGCTTTTATAAACATCCGACATTCCTCCCCAAATTTAGTCATTTATTTTGAGAAAATACCTATATTCGCAGCCGGTTAATTATTCGAGCTAGTTATGGTCTACACTTACAGGGTCACCCTCGACGGCATCAAAGGTTTCTTCCGCGTCTATAAAATCAGCGGAGACAACTCGTTATACACGTTTCACAAGCAGCTCAGGGCAGACCTGGAATTCACTGTGGACCAGCCCATCCTCTTCAAGGCCTTCGACGCCGAAGGCAACGTAGCCGCCCGCTACGCCCTTACCGACATCGGCTTCGGCACGGTGGACGCCATATCAATAGAGAAGACGGTCAAGGACGGCATAGTGCGTTTCGTCTATTTCTACGACATCGCCGCCCGCAAGAGCGTCACCATCACCCTCGAGGCCGAGGAGCCCGGCACCGTCGCCGGCCCCACCCTGGAAGAATCCAAAGGCCCCATCCCCCTGGAGTTCGAAAACGGCTACGTAGCCTTCGAAGACCTCCCCCAGCAGCGCCGCGTCCTCCCCGGAGAAATGCCCGACGGCGAAGATGACGACGACGAAGAAGACGAAGACTCCGACGAAGACGACGACAAAGAGGAAATCGTTTACGAAGAAGGGGAAGATTAATCCTTCTGCAGAATAGTCGCAAACAAAGGAAGAATCGTTGTAAAATTCTCCCTGAGAAATTGTGTCCTTTGCGTGTCAATAACATAGAACACGCACACACAATGTACAACGATCAATCACGCTCAAAGTATTTCTCACCGCACTCGGAGGTGGTATATGCCGTCTCCGGGAACCTCTTTGCGGCATCCGACGCCGTCACCTACGACGGGAACGCCACTCTCGAGGACTATGAAGTCTTTGACCTCTGTGAGTAATAATCTTCCTTTATGAATAATCAGACAATAAAACACTACAGCGCACCGGAGGTGAAAGTCCTCTTCATCCGCACCGACCAATTATGCACGGGTTCGCAGACCGCGACCCGCGAGGATTATGATTCCCTTGACCTGTTCGAATAAAACATTCCAATCATGAGAAAAACTATATTTTTTGCATTGACTGCAATGGCAATCCTTTCGGTTGCCTGCGAAAAAGAGAATTTCGAGGAACAGCCAGTCCCGGCCAACCCCAACGTAGTCGTATTCACGGCCAACGTTCCCACCAAGACCGCCATCGACGCCAATGATGAGGTAGTCACCTGGGCAGCCGGCGACGAGGTCAAATTCGTCTGGGCCGGCGGCTCAACCACCGCTGCAGCATCTTCTGCCGGTGCCAGCACAACCTTCAGCGTTGAAATCGGCGACGGTATCACCGAGCTTTATGCCGTGTATCCCGCCTCTGCAGGCGGCAGCTACGACAGCGGCAACGTCAACGTCCACTTCAACGGCTCCCGCACCGACGGCTCCTTCGCCGCCAACGACATCTGCGTGGCCAAGGCCGTCAAGACCGGCGACACCTGGAGCACAACGCTGGCCTTCAAGAATGTAGCCTGCCTGCTCAAGGTCGGCGTTACCGCCAGCGACATCACCAAGATCCAGGTGATGGGCGGACGTTCAACCGGAGAGGCTCAAGCCATATCCGGTTATCTCCCCGTAGGCATCGACGGAAGCGGAGACCCTGTATTCGGCACCGCGACCGACACGGGAGTAACTGTCAGCGTGCCTGTTTCCGGCGCCGGCAACTACTATATCCCCGTTATGCCTGACGTCGTCCTTTCCGACGGTTTCCGTATCGGCTACTTCAGAGATGAAGAACAGCTCACTCCTTTCTTCTATGCCGGCTCGTTCACTACCGAACGCGGCAAGATCATAAAGCTCACCAATCTGGATGACAAAGCCGGCCAGTATTACGTCACTCCTTCCGGTGCCGGCTCAAAGGCTGGACAAAGCTGGTCTAATGCCATGGGTGTCACCGAATTCAAGGCCTTTGTAACCGACCAGGACAACCACTTCCTCCTTAAGGGCTCCACCTTCCATTTCTCGGCTGATGAGTTCTCCTTCGGCGACGATTACCTGGTATTGAATTACCCGGATCACGGCAATGTCGCTTTCACTCTGGAAGGCACCTACAATTCCGAGTCAAGCATGACCACCTTCGTCGGGCGCGAAGCCCTGTCAGGCACTACCGCCGGCGTGCTTTGGCCGCAGCAAAACTCATATATTACCGTAAGGAACGTCAAGTTTACGGGTACAAATGGTGCGTCCAATGCGTCTGCTATCCGTATGAACAACAGTGCCAAGGAACTGAATCTGGACCACTGCATTTTCGATGGCAACCAGACTTCCGGAAACGGTAGCGGCATTTCCCTGTTCAACAGCGCCACCGTGAATATCAGTAACTGCGTATTCAAAAACGCGACCGGTGCCGGCGGAATCATCCATGTCAATCACGCCAGTGCGAAGGTGAATATTGTGGACAGCGAAGCCAGCAATATCACCAAGAATGCCATTTACGCACAGTCTTTCGACACATTCACATGTACGAGGGTAACGTTCAGCGATAATAATGACGCAGGCGAATACGGTGCCGCAGCCTATATTTCCGGTGCTGGAACCATCACCTTCGACGACTGTGACTTTATCAGGAATCATTCTTCCGTTCAGGGCGGAGCTATTTGTATCAGCGGAACCGGTGTTACCACCTCTTTCACGGACTGTGAGTTCATCGACAACTGGTGCGACAAGATGGGCGGCGCTGTGATGATTGAAAAGGGCAACGCCAATACCTCCTTCACGGGCGGTAAGTTCCAGGGAAACCACGCCGATGGTGCTGATAATACAAAAGCCGCTGGAGCCGCTATTTATGCGACAGGCGCCGGTGTAAAGGTCAGCTGTACGGATGTTCTGTTTAAAGAGAATTACAATTATATTGGAACAAACGCCTATTCCGGCGGTATTCTCCGTATCCAGCAGGAAGGCGGCGAAGGGTACTTCAACGGATGCGTGTTCGACGGCAACTGGACAAACCGTGAGAATACCAATAACAGCCCTTGCGCTGCCATCGTCAACTGCCGTGTAGGTGATGTCAAGTATTACTTCAATGCTTGCGAATTCAAGGAGAATACTTCCGGAGTAAGCAACGATGCTGGCAGGTATGGCGGTTTGAGGGGAACGGTCTTCGCCACTTTGGCTGGATGCACCTTTGCCTTCAACAACTGCTCTTTCCACGATAACTACGGTGGACGAAACTCCGACGATATTTCCTGGATTGGCATGGATAACACAAGCAGCACGCTCATTCTCGCAAATACTACGATAGCAGGCGACAACTACCGCGCTCCCGAAACCGGAGCTGGAAGAAAAAACAACTGGGGCGTCATCAAGTTCCAGAATACGGGTAATTATTACTTCCTCAACAGCATTATTTGCTCACTTGATCCGGTAGGAAACAGCTTCTGGGTTAACGGAGATATTATGGTTGATGGGACAACTAAGATATCTGCTGGAGGACCGAAACTCCCCGTCTATTGCTGGTATAGCAAGATTTCCAAGGAAGGTGACAACAGGACGGACTGGACGGTCGACACCGGTTCCGGTCACGACTATTATGCAACCTCTGCGAGCTTTGGCGGCTGGAGTGCTCCGATGATCTGGAACGGCACCCTCACCGGTACCAACAGCAATATGCTCGCTGCCACCGCCGATGTGAACGCTCAAATCCAGAGCGCCGACGCCGACTTCTACTCCTGGCTGAACTCCATCGGAGCCCTCGGCAAGGACATCAACGGCCGCAGCCGCGGCGCCACCTCCTGGCCCGGTTGCTACCAGAACTAATCCGACAGCCAACGCTCTTTACACACAGCGGTCCGAGCTCCCCAGCCCGGACCGCTTTTTGTTGTTTCTTACTAAGTAAATGTTTATTTTTGTTGGGGCATCTTACCGAATAATTATAAAAAAAAGAATAACCGTTATACATGAGTTGGTGATACCAGAAAATATTAGCATTGTTAAAACACTATAACGTATGAAACGTCGCGATTTTCTTAAAGGAGCAACCCTCCTTGCTGCCGGAGGAGCTCTGGCAGGCCCCGTGGCCGGCGCCGCCGAATTCATTTCCATGCCTTCCGCCGCCGATCCGGCTCCCGACGAAAAAGGGATCGAACCCATCAAGGGTCTGACACCCGTACGCTCTCTCGATCCGGAGGTCAGCCGTCCGGTCAACGTCATAATCATCGGCTGCGGCAACCGCGGCAGGACCTACGCCGGCTACGCAAAGAAATACCCGGCTGGCATGAAGGTCGTGGGCGTATCGGACATCCTGGAGCACCGGGTGAAATATCTCGGCGACCAGCACAAGGTGCCTGAAGAGATGCGTTTCGGACACTTCCGGGAAGTGTTTGCCAGCGGAAAGAAACTCGCCGACGCGGTAGTCATCGCTACCCCCGACGACAGGCATTACGAACCCTGCATGAAGGCCCTGGAACTCGGTTACGACGTGCTCCTGGAAAAGCCAGTCGCCCCCACGAAGAAGGAGTGCGAGAACATCAGGGACATGGTAAAGAAGACCGGGCGCATCGTGGCGCTGTGCCACGTCCTCCGCTATGCTCCATACTTCATGGCACTGCGCGAGGTGGTCAAGAGCGGCGTTATCGGCGACGTTGTGAATATCCAGCACATGGAGCCCATCCAGTATGCTCACATGGCTCATTCCTACGTGCGCGGCAACTGGCGCCGGGAAGATGAGACTACTCCCATCATCCTCGCAAAGTCCTGCCACGACCTGGACATCCTCCGCTGGATTATTGACAAACCCTGCAAATACATCGACGCCGCCGGAAGCCTCAGCTTCTTCCGGGAGGAAAACGCTCCCAAGGACGCTCCCAAATACTGCACCGACGGCTGTCCCCACCAGAAAGAATGCCCCTACGACGCGGTGGAAATCTACACCCGGCTTAAGCAGCACACCGGCGTCTTCGACCTTCAGGGCAACAAGGATTCCGACTTCATCCTCAGCCGCCTCAAGGATCCCCGCTACAACAGCTACGCCCGCTGCGTCTTCCACTGCGACAACGACCAGCCCGACCACTACGTGGCCATCATGGGCTTCGAAGACGGCGTAACGGCGTCCTTCTCTATGGACGCTTTCTCCCCCAAGGGCGGGCGCCGGACAAGGATAATGGGCACCATGGGATACATCGAAGGAGACAGCAAGTCATTTGTGGTCACCGACTTCCTAACCAGGACCCCGAAACTGTGGAACATGGAAGTCGCCGAAATCGGCGAATACGCCAAGTCCGGCCACGGCGGCGGCGACTACCGCCTGGTCCGCGACTGGCTCGAGGCTGTGGACCGTCACGACCCCGACCACCTCTCCAGCGGCATAGACGAGGCCTTCGAGAGCCACATGATGGGATTTGCCGCCGAGCGCTCGCGCCGTACCGGAAAGAAAGAAAAGATCAAGTAGCATGGAAAACAAAAGGCTTCTTTCGATAGACGCCCTCAGGGGATTCGACATGATGTTCATAATGGGGTTCGCCTCCATCGTGAGCGCGACCTGCATGCTGTTCCCCGGCGGGAAAGAGTGCTGGTTCAACGTCCAGATGACCCACGTGGCCTGGGACGGGCTCCGTCACCACGACACTATCTTCCCGCTGTTCCTGTTCGTCTCCGGAATGACCTTCCCCTTCTCGCTCGCCGCAAGGAGGGCCAAAGGGGCGTCGGACAAGCGTATCTTCTGGAAAACCGTCCTTCGCGGACTTATCCTGTGCCTCCTGGGACTTGTCTTCAACAAGATATTCGACCTGAAACCGAACTTCCGCATCCCGAGCGTGCTCGCGCGCATCGGCCTGGCGTGGATGTTCGCAGCCTGGATCTACATGGCCTGCGGCTGGAAGTGGCGGGCGGTGATAGCGGCCGTCATATTGGTCGGATACAATCTGTTGCTACTGATTCCGGCGCCGGACGCCGCGGGGGCGGGCAGCCTTACGCTTGAAGGCAATATAGTCGGATACGTGGACCGCATCCTGATGCCGAATCACCTCCTCAAGCAGGGAGTGTTCGACCCGGAGGGGCTGCTGAGCACCCTGCCGGCCATCGTGACTGCGATGCTCGGCCAGTTTACGGGAGAGTTCGTAAAAGACTCCTCATGCAAGAAAAAGACTCTGTGGATGCTTGTGGCTGCCGCCGGCCTGCTTGTCGCCGGTCTCATATGGAACCTGTGGTTCCCCATAAACAAGAAACTCTGGACCAGCAGCTTCACTCTGGTGGTCGGAGCATATTCCATTGGCCTGTTCGCCCTTTTCCACTGGCTGATAGACGTAAAGGGGTGGAAGAAATGGACAACGTTCTTCTCGGTGATAGGGATGAACTCCATCACAATCTACATGCTCCAGAGGATTGTGTCCTTCAAGGATATTACGGCATTCTTCCTTGGCGGCACAGCCGGCCTGCTGCCCAAGGCCTGGGGCACCTGGCTGCTTGCCATTGGCTATTTTGCTATCAGTTGGCTGGTGCTTTGGTTCTTCTACAAAAAGAAAGTCTTCCTGAAAGTCTGACATGAAGAAGAGCATCTCCATACTTACCGAATACTTGCAAAAAAAAGAATAACCGTTATACCCGGATTCGGGATATCAGAATATATTCGCAGTGTTATGAGAACGCCACATACTTTTCTTGCTGCATTCCTGCTTTGCATCATCGCAGCCTGCACCCCCGAGGTAATCCCAACCCCAGACAACAACGACCCGGTCCCGATAACCGAGCCGGAGACACCGGAGGAGCCGGAGGAACCGGAAGTTCCCGAGGTCGTGGTGTCAAAAGGCGCCTACAAGCATGTCGTCATCATAGGAGCCGACGGTGCCGGAGCGTTCTTCAGGGACACCGATACGCCCCGGTGCGACGGGATTTTCGCCGGAGGGGCCACGACGTACACGTGCAGGGTCGGGATGCCCTCCATGAGTGCCCAGGGCTGGGGCTCCATCCTACATGGAGTCCTTCCTGAGTATCACGGACTCACCAACGATATCATCAAGAATACCCCTTATCCGGCGAACAGCCCGTATCCGTCCATTTTCAAGGTGGTAAGGAACGCCATGCCGGATGCACCGCTGGCCTCCTTTGTCGAGTGGAACCCCATCAATGTCGGCATCGTCGAAAACGGTCTTGATGTTGTAAAAGGGACTGGCGCCGATGACGCCGAAGTAACCGGCAGGATCCTTGAATATCTGTCTGCCAACACCCCAGTGCTGATGTTCGTCCAGTTTTCATCTCCTGACGACATAGGCGAAACGTACGGTTTCGGCTCCGACATCTATCTGGCCACGATCAGTACGGTTGATGCGCTCATAGGAAGCATTTATGACAAGCTGAAAGCGAAGGGTATTCTTGACGACACCCTGTTCATCGTCACCGCAGACCACGGAGGAATCAACAAAGGCCACGGCGGGGACACCGATGTGGAAAGAAATGTATTCCTCGGGGTTGCGGGCAAGACCGTGGCAAGCAGTACCATCGTGGATGCCGAATCCCGTGACGTTGCCGCAATCGCCGCCTACGCACTTGGCCTGGAATGCCCCGGCACCTGGACCGGCCGCGTTCCCGCCGGCGTCTTCAAGGATGTCACCGAGGCCGCAGCACATAAAGATCCCGGCGCGGAATACCGGGGACATCAGACGGAGCCGACACCTGCCCTGAGCCAGATGCAGGCTCTGCTGTCCGGGCATAATGTGGTCGCATACCTGCCGTTCGACGGCAATATCGGTGACGCCTGGGGCAATGTGACTACCACATCCTCCGGCACCCTTTCATACTCCGATGCGTACTACGGACAAGGAGTGGATCTGAATAACGGATACGTCACGCTGCAGGACGTGAAAGTCAGCACCGGTTCCTTCTCCGTAGCCTTCTGGCTGAAGGCTTCCCCGGTCACGCCGGAGAAGGCCGATCCTTCTCTGATTTCAAACAAGGACTGGCAGGAAGGAGTGCACAATGGTTTCATCCTGTCATACAGGGGTACCCGGGACATCAAGTTCAATGCGGGTGACGGCGGCAAGAACAGGATGGACTACGTCCGTCTCCTTCCGACCAATTACGACAGCGGCTGGATGCACGTTATCCTGACGGTGGACCGTCCCAACCGCAAGGTCCGCATATATTACGACTTCACCTTTGAAGGAGACGAAGCCGCAATCCCCTCGTCTCTTGCCAATACATCCTTCGACTCGATGCCCCTCAACATCGGCCAGGACGGCACCGGCAAGCTGGAATACAGACTCCCCGCCAGGATGGACGAGTTCATCATGACTTCCGATGTGCTGAGCGAAGCCGACGTCGCCGCACTCAAGGCTTATTACGATAAATAGTTTGCGTCTGAAAAGAACCCTTTTCATACTATTCCTCATTTCGCTGATATCCCGGGCAGGTTATTGCCAGCCCGGGACTGAAGGCTGGCAGACCTCCCGTCTGGATATGCAGTCCGGGCTTTCGGACAACTGCGTCAACGATGTCCTGAAAGACTCCAGGGACTTCCTCTGGGTCGGCACCAACGCCGGCCTGGACCTGTATGACGGCTTCAATATCGTCCAGGTCGCATTTGCAGACACCAAGAGCATCACCGTACCCGTAGTGTTCACTCTCGCGGAAGACCTTTCCGGGACAATATGGGCAGGAACATCGAAGGGCCTGTACCGGATGGAAGGCGAGCGCCTTGAAATGCACAGGTTCGAATGTCCGGAATTGGGAGATTCGCCTATCCGGCAGATGTGCTTCAGCAAATCCGGTGTCTTATGGATAGGAATCAATGGGAACCGGCTCATCAGGATCGACACATCTTCCGGCACGGTCTCCGCTTCTTCCATCGTTGCAGAAACCATCTGCTGCGGCCAGGAGGGACAGTTATATGCAATAGCGCAGGACGGAAGGCTGTTCGCTTCGATGGACGGCGTATCCGACCCTGAATGCCTGACGCCGGAAGGCAGCGAGGTGCTTCCCGGGTCTGACGTTTACCGCTCCGCCGTTGCCGGGAACTATCTCATCCTGTCGAAAGAAAACGATTCCGGCATCGCTTTGGACCTGGAAAGCAAGGAACTCAGGCCCCTGCCACTTATGAGCAGGGTGAGGGACGCCATCCGGCATTCCTCCGGAGAATTATGGATAGCCGCACGGGAAGGAATACACGTTTTGGACAGCACCCTCACACTGTCGCGCATCATACAGCCGTTCTACGACAACTCCTTCCGATGCCTCACGGAAGACCGCCACGGTATCGTATGGGCGGGAACACTCTTCGAAGGCCTTGCCCAGATAGCGCCCGACGCCGTCTCGTTCCGTCATTATTCCGACGCTTTCGCAGGGGGCCGATTCAAGGCAAGGGACTTTGCAGAGACTCCCGACGGAAGAATATGGATAGGCAGTGACACCCGAGGCCTGATTTGCCTTGACCCGCAGACAGGGCGTAACACAAAGCAGTATTTCCAACGTCGGAACGTCACCGGCCTGATGGCTGAAGGTGCCAGACTCTGGGTGGGAACGATCGACGACGACCTCCCAATCACCCTCCTTGACACGGACACCGGACGTATGACAGCATTCCCGGAGGCCGGAAAATCCGCCTACGCCTTCTGCCGGGACGCATCCGGACGGCTCTGGATAGGCGGCAAAGACGCATTCGTCGCCGGGAGGGACCATCCTGACGGCAGGTTCGTGCGCGAGATTTTCATGCCTGCAAAGCAAGTGTGCAATATCATTTGCAACACCGACGGAAGCGTCTGGGTGGCGAGCATCGGCGGCATTATCTACAAATATTCCGGGAACATACTCTCAACCTACACCATCCCGATAGCGAACATCCTGACAGACATCACCGGCGACGGCAGCGGACGCATTTTCGTAACCTCCGAGGGAAACGGACTGTGGGAGTACAATCCGGCACTGGACGCATTCCAGCCCCTCAGCGGAATGGAAACACGCCTGCTGAAGACATCAAGGGAAACAGACGGCCGGCTGCTATGGATCACCGGCGCCCACGGCATCCACATCATGGATCCTGACGGCCGCAGGCATCTGCCCGTCATCCCCCTGGAGGCCTTGGATGCAGACAGCTTCAACTATTCATCCAATTTCATCGCTTCCGACGGGACGCTGTATGCCGGCACATCCGATGGTTTCATATCTTTCTCTGCGAGGAGCCTGAAGGAAACTTCATCAGCCCCGGGAGCTCCCGTCATTTCGGTCTTCCAGTCACTTTCTTCAACGGAAGATGCCGCAAACGACCGTCTCCTCTGCCCTTCATCCCTGAACATAGGCCGCAAGACGCGGTCCTTCGCAGTAAACGTCTCCACGCTGGATTACAACCGTTTTCCAGGACGGAAAATATATTGGAAGGTCAACGGATTCAATGACTGGGCTCCGGTGGAGAACGGAACGTTCACGGTTTACGACATACCTGCGGGAAACTGGGACCTCTGCCTTAAAGCCCTGTCCATATCCGGAGAAGAAAGCCCGGTGGCGTCAACCGGCCTCAGGGTACAGCCACCCCTGATGCTGAGTCCCGTAGCCCTTATGCTATATGTAATCTTCTTCCTGCTGATTGCCCTGGTGATAGCACGGTTCGCCGACCGCCGCGCCAAAATAAGGGCCGCCCGCGAGCAGGAGCGCAAGATGCTCGAATCCAAGATGGATTTCCTCTCTTCCATCGCCCATGAGATACGCACCCCGCTTTCCCTGGTTCAGATACCGCTGGAGGCGCTGATACGTAAATTCTCCTCTTCCCCGGATGGCTCCGTGCAGGAAAACCTGGACATCATGAGGCGGAACTCACTGAAGCTCAACGTCTTGATAAACGAGCTCCTGGACTTCCGCAAACTTACCGACTCCACCTTCCAGATCCATCCGGAATTCCTGGACATAAGGACCATCTTCAAGGATGCGCACCGACGGTTCCTGCCGGTCTTCCTTCAGGAAGGCAAGAGCCTGGCGCTCAGTCTGCCGGAATCTCCCATCTATTGTGAAACCGACGTCCGTTCGCTCGGGCGCATCTTCGACAACCTGCTTTCCAACGCCCTCAAGTACTCCGGCAATTACGCATCCATGTCCCTGTCGGTAAAGGGAGATGATGCCGAGATATGCGTGGAGAACGATGGCCCCGTCATTCCGATAGATGCCAGGGAGCTGATATTCAAGCCTTTCTACAGGTATGACAACAAGGTCTCCGCAAATACGGAAGGTACCGGCCTCGGACTCTCCACCAGCCGCCAGTTCGCCACTCTGCTGGGAGGTACACTTACGATGGACGACGACCTGAAGGTCAACCGCTTCATCTTCACGGTCCCCCTGTCGTCGACGGAAACTCAGGCGAATGCATTGCCTACGGTGGACTCCAAGGACATGACGATTATGGTTGTAGAGGACGATAAGGATATGGCACGCGTCATCGGGGACATCCTCAGCGACACTTATGGCATCGTGTACGCCTCAAACGGCAGGCAGGCTCTCGAAAAGATCGAAGCCGGTGCGTCTCCGACTCTCGTCGTGTCCGACGTAATCATGCCGGAAATGGACGGAATCGCACTCACGAAGGCCCTTAAGGGCAATCTGGCCACAAGCCACATACCTCTCATCCTGCTGTCTGCCGAGGTGCCGGATGTCTTTATGCAGGAGAGCCTGGAGGGCGGCGCCGACGCCTATCTGGAAAAGCCGTTCTCGCCACAGAAACTCCGCAGCACGGTGGACAACCTGATAGAGAACCGCCGGCGCATATACGAGTTCTACGTATCTTCACTGCCGTCGAGCGGCGAACTTCCGACCGGAAGAGTGTCGGCGATGGAACAGAAGTTCCTGCGGAGCATCCAGGAATACGTTTCCGCCAACCTCCACCGCAACATCACGCTGGATGAAATAGCCGAAGAGGTGTGTATGTCTCCGTCTTCGCTGTACAAGAAAATGAAGGAATACTCCGGCTTGTCCCCTATGGAGTATGTCATGAAAGTTCGCCTGCACCGCGCCGTAGAACTGCTCAAGGACGACTCGGTATCAGTCCAGGATGTGGCATCCGCAGTAGGCTTCAACACCCATTCTTTCTTCTCCGAATGCTTCAAGCGCGAATTCGGCATGACGCCCCGCCAGTGGCGTCTCCGCAACGTGGCAAAACCAATGAAATAGTATGAAAAAGGTCTTCAGCTTCATTATTACGCTCGCGTTGCTTCCGCTGCTGTGCTTCGGCCAGACCGGTGAAGACGGTATCGTGGTGGGAACATTCAATGTGAGGTTCCTGGACGACAACCGGCCGGAATATGACTACAGGTTCGGAGGTCAGCCCTGGCCAGTGCGGCGTCCGGCTGTCAAGGCGTTTTTCGAGCAGAAATGCCCTGATATTCTGGGCCTTCAGGAAGTCAGGAGAGCCCAGGCGGCCGACCTGGAGGAAGACCTTGGGGCAGAATGGTTCATTTACTGCCCCGGACGGCTCAGCGGGGGACGGATGGTACGCACCTCGGACGAATCGGTAGGAGTGATGTACCGCAAGGCCCGTTTCAACATGCTGGGATACGGGTGCTTCTGGCTGAGCGAATCCCCTTCAGATACGGCTTCCACACGCCTCGGGCAGTCAAGCCCTATTATCACTTCCTGGCTCCGGCTTGAGGAAAAAACGCGCCCGGGCAAGGACATCTGGTTCTTCTCGGCGCATATCAGCTGGTCCGTGGATGCCAACCCGCAGCTTCCGGACCAGGAGGTCGAAACACTGCTCTCGCAAATTGAGCAACTGACCGGGATAAAGCGGGAGGGGTTCAAAACCGCACGCATATTCCTTGTCGGGGACCTCAACAACTCACCGGAAAAATCGGCCATACAGACACTCTCCGGCTGGTTCAACGACGCACGCCTCACGAGCCCCGAATCGGAGTCAACAGGCAAGAGCACTTTCAACTGCTACGGAAAAGAGTCGAAAGCGGAGATCATAGACTATGTATTTTTCGGCGCCGGCAAGCCGCTTGAGTATCTGGTGGACGATGCTTCGTACAACCCGGACGTGCCATTGATTTCCGACCACTATCCGGTCTTGTTCCGGCTTTCCCTGCCGGAAGCCCCGCGCTACTGTCTGACGCCGGAAGCCCCGGCCAGGCCAAGGTACAACGGTCCGGCGGTTCTCGGTGCAAGTCCTGGAGCCCCGATTTATTTCCGCCTCCCTTTCTCCGGTGTGAAGCCAATGAGATTCTGCGTTTCGGGCCTTCCCAAAGGACTGACCCTGGACCGCAAAAACGGCGTCATAAGCGGCTGCGTGGCAGCTGCAGGAGATTATAACATCCGGCTGAAAGCCCACAACAAGGCGGGCTGCGGGAAAGGACAACTGACACTTAAGGTCGGCGACACGATAGCCCTCACGCCACCAATGGGATGGAACAGTTGGAACTGCTGGGGACTCGAAGTCTCCCAGGAAAAGGTGTTCGAATCGGCCAAAGCCTTGATTTCCAGCGGCCTGGCCGACTACGGGTATTGTTACATCAACATAGATGACGCCTGGCAGGCGGCCACCCGCAGCGACGACGGCACCCTGCTCCCGAACGAGCGCTTCCCGGACATTGCTTCACTTGGAGAATGGCTGCACGATAACGGCCTGCGGCTGGGAATCTATTCGTCTCCCGGCGCCCTTACCTGCGGTGGTTACCTTGGCTCCCTCGGTCACGAAGAACAGGATGCAGCCACCTGGAATGCATGGGGCGTGGACTACCTCAAATACGACCTGTGCGGCTACAGGGCGCTCCTGAAAGAAATGCCGTCGGTCGGCAAGGCCGAACATATGAAGCCGTATCTGGTAATGAAGGAGGCTCTGGGGAAACAGCCTCGGGATATCTGCTATTCCATCTGCCAGTATGGACTGGAGGACGTCTGGACATGGGGCCAGGAAGCAGGCGGCAACCTCTGGAGGACTCACGGAGACCTGACGGACAAATGGGAGCGTGTAGTACGCATCGGATTCGTTAAACAGCGGAATCTCCATCCTTTCTCCTGCCCCGGCCATTGGAACGATCCGGATATGCTGGTAATAGGCAAGGTAGGCTGGGGCGAAGGCCTGCGTGATACTCGCCTTACTCCCGATGAGCAGTATTCCCACGTATCCCTCTGGGCCCTGCTGGCGGCTCCCCTGCTTATCGGCGGAGACTTGTCCTCCATCGATGAGTTCACGCTCAACCTTCTGTGCAACAACGAGGTGAATGCCATTGACCAGGACCCTCTCGGCAAGCAGGCTTCCGTGTTATGGGAAAAGGGCTCCCTGCAGGTATGGGGGCGGCCGCTGAGTGACGGTTCGTACGTTGCCGGAATCTTCAACCTCGGCTATTACCCGGAAAGCGTCAACATCGCTGAAACACTTGAGGCGGCAGGTTATACCGGAGTGAGCGGCGTCCGCGACCTGTGGCGCCAGAAGGCATGCCCGGAGACTGCCGACATTCCTTCGCACGGAGTCGTCCTGCTGAAATTCAACGCGGCCGGAAAAAGCCAAAATTAAATAATAGTTGCAATTCTGTAAATTATCGGTGTAGCAACAAGCGTTGTTCCGGATTATTTTTGCATCATAATAAATCCGGTTTTAATTTATGCAACGCTTTGTTACATCCATACTGTTGATGCTCCTGGCCGTAACCGGCTTCGCGCAGAGCCTCACGGTCACCGGCGTCGTCAAGGACGCCGTCACCGGGGAGCCCGTGATCGGCGCCGGCGTGCTCGTCAAGGGAACATCCAGCGGAACGGTCACGGACATCGACGGAAAGTTCTCCCTTTCAGCCTCGCAGGGACAGGAGATTGTCGTTTCGTCCCTGGGATTTGAGGATCACTCTTTCAAGGTAACCGGCCCCGGCCCCATGGAAATCCTGCTTTCCACTTCTTCAGAATTCCTGGACGACGTGGTGGTTGTGGGTTACGGTACATCGAAAAGGGCCAACCTGACCGGAGCCATCGACCAGGTCACCTCGGAAGTCTTCTCCGGCCGTCCTTCATCGAACACCACCCAGATGCTGGTAGGCGCCATCCCGAACCTTAACATCACCCTTTCCGACGGCAAGCCGAGCCGCAGTGCCGATTACAACATCCGAGGCACCACCTCGGTGGGCGGCGGCGGCAACGCACTGGTGCTCATAGACGGCGTGGAAGGCGACCCGGCCCTGCTCAACCCTGACGACATAGAGAGCGTCTCCGTACTGAAAGATGCCGCATCAGCGTCCATCTACGGCTCCCGCGCAACGTTCGGCGTGGTGCTCATCACCACCAAGAGCGCATCCCAGGAGGCTGGCAAGTTCAATTTCAGTTATAATGAGAACATGTCCTTCCTCACACCGAGCAACCTTCCGAACATCGTCGATGACGGATATGTATATGCCGCGCTGTTCAGGGAAGCATATTACAACTATTGGGGTCTGGAGCCTTCCGGACTCAACACCAGCCAGGAATATTCGCAGGCCTGGATGGACGAGTTCCTGCGGCGCAAGCAGAAGGGCATCACCGACGAAGTGGACGTAGACGAAAGCGGCCGGTACGTCTATTATGGCAACACCAACTACTACAAGATCATCTACAAGCCGTACACGATGGCCCGTACGCACAACCTTTCCGCCAGCGGCACATCGGGAAAGATCGACTATTACCTTTCGGGACGTATCTACAAATACGACGGAATCCTGAATTTCAACCCGGACGAATACTTCACGACCTCATTGAGGTCCAAGGTTACTGCGCGGCCCTTCGAATGGTTGAAAATATGGGAAAACATTTCGTTCAACTACGATAAGAACCATATACCCGCCAGCCATAACCAGAACAACAACGGCCTGTTCCTCCGCAGCATGCAGGACGAGGGCCACGTGAGCGCCCCTGTTTTCAATCCGGACGGAACCTTCACAAAGAGCGGAGCCATGGCAATCGGCGGTCTGGTAACCGGAAAGAACTATACCGACAAACTCCGGAACAACTTCACCACCACGACAGGAGCCCGCGCGGAGTTTTTCAATCATACGCTCAGGCTGAACGCAGATTTCTCCTTCAAGACCAACTGGGAGAACAACCTCAAGAAGAACACGATGGTCAGCTACAGCGAGGCTCCGGGAGAAATCACCTGGAGAGGAACTCCCGGCGTGAACGACTATGTCCAGGAATATTGGTTCCGGAGCAACTATATTTCGACCAATGCCTATGCGGAGTATGCCAACGTTTGGGGCGAAAAGCATGATTTCAAGGTCCTTGCCGGCTTCAACTGGGAGCAGTACGCATCAAAGTCATTCCAGATGCTGCGTTACGGGCTCATCTCCGAGGACGTAGAATCCATCAACATGGCAATGGGAGACAATTTCTCCGAGTACTCATACGAAGGCCGCTGGAAGAGCGCAGGCCTCTTCGCCAGGCTCAATTATGCCTTCGACGAGCGCTACCTGCTGGAACTCAACGGTCGCTATGACGGATCATCCAAGTTCCCCACCAACCAGCAATGGGGCTTCTTCCCTTCCGCCTCCGCCGCTTGGAGAGTCTCCAAGGAACACTGGTGGAACGTCAGCCCGTCAATCATATCCAATCTCAAGCTGCGCGCCTCCTGGGGCCAGCTCGGCAACGGAAACGTGTCTGAGTATTCATTCGTTGAAAGGTTCGGATTCTCCAACCTCAGCAACGTCATAGACGGCGAAAGCAAGAGGCGCATCACCTCGATACCGAGCCAGATTCCGGACAACCTGACCTGGGAAACGTCAAGGACCATAGACGGCGGTATCGATGTAGGTTTCTACAACGGAAAGATCAATTTCACGGGCGACTATTATGTTCGCAATACGCTGAATATGTACACGGTGGGCCCGACCCTGCCGGATACCTACGGAGCCAGCGCGCCCAAAGGCAACTACGCCGACCTCGTCACCCGCGGATTCGAACTGTCTCTTAGCTATGACGACTCGTTCCCCCTTGGCGGACACGACCTCAATTACGGCATTAAGGCCACCCTGGCGGACAACCGTTCGTTCATCACACGCTACAACAACCCGTCAAAGTCCCTGAGCGACTACTACGAGGGACAGGAAATCGGCGAAATCTGGGGATTCAAGTTCGTGGGATTCTTCGATGATGAAAACCAGATCAACAATTACTACGGAGACGGTATCCCATACGTCAATAAACTCATCCAGATCAACGAGGGATACATATCAAAGCCGGGCGATGTAATCCTGGAAGACAAGAACGGAAACTACCAGATCGACAAGGGCGCCCAGACCGCACTTGATCCGGGAGATATGGAGATCGTGGGAAACAAGCACCCCCGGTATCACTACTCTCTCTCGCTGAATCTGGAATGGAACGGAATCTACGCATCCGCAATGTTCCAGGGCATAGGCAAACAGGACTGGTACCCGAGCGGTGAATCCATCATCTGGGGCCAGTACCACAGGCCATACGGAAATGCACTGGCCTGGACGGTCAACAACGCCTGGACTCCGGAGCACCGCGATTCCTTCCTGCCCAAATACAGCGGCTACTACCGTATCTTCTTCTCCGGCCAGCACAAAGTTGACCGCTATGTCCTGAACGCCGCATACTGCCGGCTCCAGAATCTCCAGATAGGCTGGAACCTGCCCCGCAAATGGCTTAAGCCAATCGGCCTGAGCGGCCTCACCATCTACTTCTCGGGTGAAAACCTCTACACCTGGTCGCCTCTGTACAGACTGACTACGGATGTTGACGTCGTCACCGCAACCCACGGCTCCGACGTCGACCTCGGCAACGGCACCGACAATTTCGGTGACGGCAACAGCCTCACCTCCCTGCGGACATTCTCACTCGGTATAACCATTAAAATCTGACGGTTATGAAAAAGTACAGGATATTTATCATCGCCACCCTGGGAGCGCTCAGCCTTTATTCCTGCTCCCTTGTGGAATTGCCTGTGACATCCGGGAACAAAGCCCTGATCTTCGGCTCCGCACAGGGTCTGGAATCATATTCACTCTCTTTCTACAAACAGCTCCCGTCGCTCAGCGACCTGACCAGCGGCGAAGGGACTACGGACTATGCAGTCGGCAGGAGCGTAAGCACGTTCTACACCACCGCATATACTGCGGAGACCTCCACGTCCTGGGGCTGGGGCAACCTCCGTACGGTCAATTACTTTATCGACGGCTTGAACGATAAAGAACTGTGCACCGTATCGAAGGCCGACAAAGCCCATTACGAGGGTTTAGCCCGCTGGTTCAGGGCGTACTTTTACTACCAGAAACTCTTCAAATACGGTGGAGTGCCCTGGTTTGACCATTGCCTCAAGAATGACGAGCTGGACGAGATGTACAAAAACAGGGATTCCCGCGACGTCATCATCAGCCACATAATAGAAGACCTTGACTATGCGGCTGACAGCATCAGGACCACATCGTCCAAAAACAACACCCGCATATCCAAGAATGCAGCCTACGCTTTGAAGTCGCGTGTCTGCCTGTATGAAGCCTCCTGGCGCAAGTATCACAATCTGGAGACTTCCGAGTGGACCGCCGAGAAGCTTTACCGCCTGGCGGCAGAAGCAGCGAAAGTTATTATCAACGACCCGCTGGTGCAGCTTAACAACAAGGTTTGCGCAGATGCATATCTGACCGACAACCCTTCTCTCGGCGCATACAGGAGCCTTTTCTACTCGAAGGACATCATCACCGATGAAGTGATTTTGGGTGTCCAGGCATCTCTCCTGGACCTGGTGACAGGCGACGCAAACTGGTACTGGAATTCACCCACCTACGGCGGTTGCTCCTGCCTTTCCAGGGCGTTTATCTTTACCTACCTGTGCACTGACGGCACGCCGTTCACCGACAAGGACAAATACAAAGCCATCAACTTCATCAATGAATTCTCCGGCCGCGACGCCCGCCTGGCCCAGACCGTCAAGGGTCCCAGGTATGAGATGAAGGGCGGAGGCTGGAGGGACCGCCGTCCCAACATCGTGGACGGGGTCGCCATCACCGGCTACCAGCCCATCAAGTTCGTGGAGGACTCGACGGAAAAGAACGGAACCAACAAGAACGAAAACAGCCAGCCCATCATCCGTTACGCCGAGGTCCTGCTCAACTATGCCGAGGCCATGGCTGAACTGGGAGAGCTCACAGACGCCGACTGGGCCAACACCATCGGTGCCCTGCGCCTGCGCGCCGGCTTCCAGGACAAGCCCGGAGTGACGCTGTCCAAACCGACCAAGGTTGACAAATACCTGCAGGAGACGTTCTATCCCGACATCAACGATCCAGTAATACTTGAAATCCGCCGCGAAAGGGCCATCGAACTGGTTTACGAAGGCTTCCGTGGCGACGACCTCAAGCGCTGGAAGGAAGGCAAGAACTTCGAGCGCGTACCCTGGACCGGCATCCATGTGCCCGAGTTGAACGCCCAATTCAGCGTCAACGACGACGATACGAAGGATTTCTACGTCACCTATGATGAATACGCTGACGTTCCCAGTTACGCCCAGAACAAATACGTACACGTGTATCCGGAGGACTCCACGGAGCAGGGACTCCGCCTGGACGAGAATCCCGACGGCGGCTACGACCTCCGCTACGAGGTCACCATCAAACGCATATGGCACGATGACGACCGGCAGTACCTCTATCCCATTCCCGCCGAGGTCATACGCGAGTATGAGAATCACGGATACAAACTTGACCAGAACCCCGGATGGTAAAAATCTAAAAGTATGAAGAAATATATATTTATTCTCCTGACATTATTCCTCCTGCCGTCCTGCTACCAGCAGCAACAGCTGGACTACAGCAAATGGTACACCGTCGAGGTGGATGATGACGACCCTCTCCCCACCGAGGATGTCAAGGGACTCATGATTATGTCCTCGAACGTCCGCTATTACTCAGCCCGCGCCAAGGCGGACGACCCCGATGTCGGCGACCGCGACTGGGAGGTGCGCAAGAAAGGCTACTTCCAGATGGTCAACACCATGCAGCCTATGGTAATCGGCGTCCAGGAAGCTGAAATGAACCAGGTCGCAGACATAGTCGCCAACTGCAAAGGTTACTCCTATATCGGTGTCGGCCGGAATGACGGCTCACAGCAGGGCGAATCGACATCGATCCTGTACAAGACCGATGAAATCTCGGTGGAAGACTGGGGCACCGTATGGCTGTCTCCAACCCCGGATGAGATAGGAAGTTATTTCCCGGAAATGACCGACGGCAAATACGGACAAAGCCGCACCGCGACCTGGGCCGTACTTACCGCCAAGGAAAGCGGACGCCGGTTCTTCTACATCAACACCCATTTCAGCCTGTATGAGGCCTCCCAGCCCAAAGAAGTCCAGGTCATATTGAATACCATCAAAGAAAAATGCCCCGCCGGGCTTCCGACCGTCCTGTCGGCGGACTGGAACCTCGAAGAGACCGACCCGATAATGGCGCCGATACGGGAAAAATACTCCAGTGCAAGACAGACAGCACCCCTTACCGACAACATCGAGACTTTCCACTGGTGGGGCAGTCAGAGTACTATCTCCAAGCACCAGCACCTGGACCACATCTTCTGGTCCGGATTCGAGAAGTGCCTCCGTTTCCGCACCCTCAACATGAAGTGGAAAGGACTGTGGATATCCGACCATCATCCGGTATATGCAATCTTCCAGTTCAAGACAGGCTCCACCGAAAAGGCGAAGCCCGTTGCCGATTTCGAGATTCCCGCGAATCCCAAGATGGACGAAACCATCAGGTTTACGGACAAATCCACATCGGAAGACGGCATTGAGGTTTGGGAATGGAATATCGGCGGCATCGTTTCAGCCGCACAGAACCCGGAGGTAATGTTCAACACCTACGGAGACGACATCCCCGTGAGTCTCACCGTTACAGACCATTACGGCCAGAAGGCAACGGCATCAAAGACCTTCTCCGTCGCCATTTCCGGAGGGCACGACCTCAGCATAGAGTGGAGCAAGCTCTATGACGACACCACTGACGGAAAGGGCACTGCAGTGGCAGACTGGACGGCTCCGGCCGTCACTCCGGCAGGCGACAGAATCTATGTGGCGTCTTCCGGTTATCATCTCGTAGGATTCAATCCGGACGGCAATATCTTCGGCACCTACGACATCGGCAAACGCGAACCGTACGTTACCGACCGCGACATCCAGACGCCCACTCCGTCCATCGATTACCAGGGCAACGTGTACATTCCCGTGCAATACGGTTACAGCGAAAACGGCCACGGCGGACTGTACTCCATCAGGCCCGACCTTACCGGCGAGAACTGGTACCACGATACCGGAAACACCTCGCAGTACCGCAATACGATTACGACCATCGTGGGAGACTATGTCGCAGTGGTCATGACGAACTGCGGTAATGACCTCACCAAGAACTGCGCAGTATTCAGACGCTCCAACGGATCCCTGGTCCAGGTACTTGAGTGTGACAAGGGTGCCTGGGGCGGCATGGCCGCCGGATATAAAGGCGAACTGATCTATGCAACCAACAGGGGCGGCACCAGGCAGGGACGCGAACCCAGCACCGAAACCAGCGGCGGATACCATGTAGCCGTGGTTGACGGCGCCATCGGCAACTGGAAGACATCCGCCAACAGCGACGCCGGCCGCAAGACCAACCTCCTCGGCATGCGCCACACCGACGGCAACGGATACCTGACCAAGGCCGGCCAGCCTGCGGTGGGTACCGACCATTGCGTTTATGTATGCGCCACCAGCGACAACGAGAATATGATCTGCGCCAAGTACAATCTGGACAATTACGTCTACGATTCGGCTCCGACGCCCCTGTGGAAAGTGGAACTGGAAACCCATTCAACCAGCGGCGTCCTCGGCCTTGGCTGCGTGCTTGATGCAGAAGGCAACGCCTACTTCCGCGCCGCCGAGAAAGTCTTCCGCCTGAACTCGAAGACCGGCGACAAGGGCTGGGTTTACAATACCGAAGGCAACTACAACACCGGCGTCCCCGCCATCGATTCCATGGGGTACCTGTATGTGGTCGACTACGGCGCAAACAAGCTGCTCAAGCTTTCTTCCGCTGACGGCAAACTCATCTCCTCCGTGGAACTCGAGAACCCCAGGACCAGTCCGACCATCGGGCCTGACGGAACCATATATGTGACCGGCAGTTCCTCCCAGGGCGCCATTCTCTACAAGATAAAATGCCAGAAAACGACAGCCCCCGGCCCCAACTGGTCGCAGCTCGGAGGCAACCCCCAGAAGACCTGCACGCCTCCCGGCGCCAACTATTGATGATTATGAAAAAAGAATATTTAACTCCCGACACCCATCTGATTCCCGTATATGGAACCGGACGGCCCCTGTGCGCCAGCACAAGCGACCTGACGAACCTCGAGGAAAAAGACGACCTTGAAGGTTTTGGTTGGAACTATAATTAGCCGACGGTATGAAAAAGTTCAGTTTATTCGCAATTGTGCTCCTTGTTGCATGCACCCAGGAGCCGATTATTGAGCCTGCCGTTCCCGAGACCTTCAGTTTCGAGGCCAACATTTGCCAACCCTCGGATGACGCCACCAAGACCGTCCTTGGAGCAAAGAACGGCACGTCCTATCCCAATTACTGGGCCGCAGGCGACGCCATTTCCGTAAACGGAGTCACATCCGACGCACTTGAGGCCGGCTCCGAATACGTCGGGACCAGCAAGGCGGTGTTTACCGTTACGGGGGTCATCAACGCCCCGTACAATTTCGCATACCCGGCGGCATTCGTATCCAACTACAGTTCGGGAAGTGCAAGGATCACCCTCCCGGCAACCCAGAACATGCAGTCCGACACCTATGACGCATCGGCATTCGTCATGGTCGGCAGCACCGTTTCCGGTTCCCTTACGTTCAACCCTATGATGGCGGCCATCAAGCTTACCGTCCCCGGTACTTACGACGCAAAGATATCATCAATGATGTTCGAAAGCCTCGGGAGCGAGAAGGTCAGCGGACCTTTCACCACCGACTTCAGCAGCATTACCGCCGCATCCGGAGCAACATCCAGGGTCGTCGTATATGCCCCCGGCGACGGCGTGGCCTTCGGCAACAGCATGTATGTGCTGATTCCCGCCCAGACCTACGCCAGCGGCATCCGTTTCACCGTCCGGGCCACGGACGGCACGCAGATGACCTTCTCGACGAACTCTTCGTTCAATGCCCTGGCAGCAAAAGTGTACACCCTCACATCCAATGCATACTCTCCGGCGCCGGAAACACTTCCAGATGGCTTGATGGTGATGTCGTCAAACGTCCGTTTCGCATCAGCCCGCGACAAGTCCAGCAACCCCGACACCGGCGACCGCGACTGGACAAACCGCAAGAGCGCCTACTATGCCATGGTCAATTACTACCGTCCGGCGGTAATCGGCCTGCAGGAGGCGCAGAAAGAGCAGGTGCAGGACATCAAGAACAACTGCAGTGGCTACAACCACTACGGCCTGGGCCGCAAGAACGGCAAGGATATTCTTGCCGACGACAGTTACTGGGGACTGATACCCGGTACGCAGGCAGGTGAGGAATCCAGTACAATCCTCTACCGGACAGACCTTATCACCCTCAACAGTTCCGGAACGATCTGGCATTCCAACTCTCCGACGTCAGCCAACTCTTACTTCAGCGAAATGGAAGACCATGTGCCGCAGACGTCGACCTGGGCCATATTGACCTACAAACCCACAGGCAAGCAGTTCTTCCTGCTGAACACCCATCCGAGCATCTACAACGCAGCGCACTCCAAGGAAGTCAACCTTATCCGCAATACCATCACCAGCAAGAATACGGGTAATCTTCCGGTCATCCTTACCGGAGACTGGAACATGACCGAGGACGATACGAACATGGCGCTGATAACCAACAATTATTACAGCGCCCGCAAGCATGCCCAGACGACGGACTCCTTTGAGACCTACCACTGGTGGGGCACCGATGCCAGGCAGATCGACCATATCTACTATGACGGTATCGGCGACGTCTATATGTTCCGTACCGACAAACGCAAGTGGAACGACAAGTATATCTCGGACCACTACCCTGTTTTTGCGGTCTTCGACCCTAATCTCGGCAGCAGCGCATCCATCCCGACGGCCGACTTCGACCTGCCGGTGGATCCGCAGATCGACGAGGCGGCTTCATTCACGGACCGCTCCTACTCTCCTGCCGGCATCGCCTACTGGGAATGGGACATAGACGGCATCCGCTCCAACGAACAGAATCCGACAGTTACTTTACAGTCGGTCAAGGACCAGGCCGAGGTACGCCTGATCGTCACGGACAACAACGGCCAACGCGCGACCGCAACCAAGCTTATCACGGTTGAAAGTTCCAATGACCACAAACTCACCGCAGCGTGGAGCCGGGTATATGATTCCACAACAGAAGCCACAGCGTACTGGACTTCCCCTGCCGTAACCCGCGCCGGAGACCGGATTTACGTATCTTCTTCCGGTTATCATCTCGTCGCATACAATGCCTCCGGCACGCAACAGGGCAGCTTCGACATCGGGCAGTACGGCGCAGCCATCAGCGGCAGCAAGAACTGCCAGACCTGCACCCCGTCCATAGATGTGGAGGGTAATGTCTATATCCCCGTACAGTATTCCACCGGCGCCGGCGGCAACGGCGGTCTGTTCTGCATCCGCCCGAACATGACGGAGAAGTGGTATGTGGCGACCGGTGAGAATTCAACCTACCGCACACACATTCCTGCCATATTCGGAAGTTATGTGAGTGTTATTACGCGGAATGTCGACAGCGGCCTGTTCGACTCGAACATGGTCATCCTGAACCGCAGTGACGGCAGTCTCTACCAGACACTTGGCTGCGACAAGGGCTCCTACGGCGGCATGGCCGTGAGCGCCGACAGCAAACTGGTCTTCGGTTCCGCCCGCGGCGGCGCTTCTTCCGGCACTGCGGAAGGCACAGAGACCAGCGGCGGCTTCAAGGTTGGTATCCTTGGCGGAGACGGAACCTGGAGTACATCAGGCAACACCGACTCCGGCCGCGCAACCAACCTTCTCGGAATGACCCATACCGATGGCAACGGCTACCTGACCAAGGGCTTCCAGCCTGCGATTTCCACCGTGGACGGCAGCGTGTATGTCTGCGCCACAACAGACAACGAGAATATGATCGTCGCCCGTTACAGCCTCAGCAGTTATGTTTCCGGATCCGCTCCCACGCCCATCTGGAAGGTGGAAGTGGAAGCTGCCGCCAACAACTTCGGCCTTGGCTGTGTACTTGACAACGACGGCAATGCCTACGTACGTGCCGCCGACAAGATATTCAAGCTCAACGCCTCCGACGGCTCGCTGGCATGGTCCCGCGACACCGGCACAGGCAACTGCGGTGTCCCCGCCATCGACAATCTGGGATACGTCTATGTCAACGACAGCGGCAAGCGGCGCATGCTCAAGCTCTCGCCTCAGGACGGTTCGCTTGTATCCCAGTTCCTTTTCGAAAACGCCCAGCCAAGGACAAGCCCTACGATTGACTATAACGGCAATATATACGTAACTTGTACTTCCATCAACGACGAGGGTGCCGTCCTCTTCAAGATAACCTGCCCGAGGACCACGGGCCCCGGAGCCAACTGGTCGCAGCTCGGCGGCAACCCGATGAAGACCTGCATGGTCCCCGGCGCCACGGAGCCTTACAACAGCACCGGTTCCTCACACGAAGGCTATACCCCCGTAGATATCTTCTGATGAAGAAAGGGTTACTTATCCTGGCCGGTCTGCTGGCCCTGGCCGCATGCTGCAGGCAGCCGATTCCCTTCCCGGAGGTCGGCGAGCCATACGCCATCACGCAGGGCCCGGAGGACCATCTGCTGGCCAACTACTTCGGCATCAATGCCTGGAGTCCGGACGGCCGCTACGTATGCGTGCTGGGGACCGATTTTACCGGCAGGCTTGCGGAAGAGACGGATACGGCGACCGTTGCCCTGGTCGACCTGGCCGACAGCTGCCGCTATATCCCCATCAGCCGTACCACCTGCTGGAACTTCCAGGAGGCGGCGATGTTCCACTGGATCCCTTGGGAAGAGGGCCTTTGTGCCTTCAACGACTGCCGCGACGGCCGTTTCGTGACGGTTCTCCTCAACTGGAAGACAGGCGGCGAGCGTATCGTCTCCCGTCCGGTGAGCGCCATCGACCCCACGGGCGAATGGGCCGTAAGCCTGAATTACGCCCGCCTGAGGGTATGCCGCCCCGACTACGGTTACGCCGGGGACGGCCAGGACCCGCAGCTGGATGAGGTCTGGCCGGAAGACGACGGCCTGTGGATGATTAACCTCAAGACCGGCGAAGAGAGGCTTCTGCTGTCGATTGCCGACGCACGCAGCCAGATGCCGGAAATCACCTCCGATGACGGCCTGGCGTACTTCTGCCACACAATCATCAGCCCCGACGCCAGCAAGGTATTCTTCCTTGCACGGACGGTACAAGGATTCAAGGCGCAGCTCGCCGAGCGTGGATACATTTATTCCTGGGACACGGTTTCCTTTACCATCAACACCGACGGAACGGGCCTGCGCCGCTGTTTCCCGGACGGATGGCAGGGCTCTCACTTCAACTGGAAGGACGGCGAGACCCTTGTCGTGACGGCACGGTGGGATGGCGGAGGATGCTGGGCGCACACGGTCTTTACGGTTGGAGATGAAGAAAACGTACGCCACATAGCCCCTGGCATCATGGATTGGGACGGGCACTGCATCTTCTCTCCGGACGGAGAGTTCATCAGCAGCGAAGGCTACTGGAACAAGGACGGCTACCGCAGTTGGGTGCTCGTTCGCCTGGAAGATGAGGCCATCATATCCCTGGGGCGTTTCTTCGTGCCTGAATATTACAAGGAACAATACTCCCGCTGCGACCTTCACGCCCGCTGGAAGCCGGACGGCAGCCAGCTGGCCTTCAATTCCGTACACGAAGGGAGCCGTCAGGTTTATCTCAGAGACGTAAAATGGAAATGAGAAAAGTTCTTCTTGCCGCATTGTGCCTCTGCTGCGGCGTCACGTTGTCCGCCCAGGAGGAAATCCAGCCGGACATAACATCCGTGCAGGTAAACGTTACAGTCGATCCTTCATCCATACTCGGGCCCATCAAGCCTATGAACGCCGTAAACAACGGCCCGGCGTACGACAGCGAACTGCAGCAGCAGGATTTCCGGATACTGCAGATTCCTTACAGCCGCACGCACGACGCCTGTTTGGGAGAGTGCTATGGAGAGCACCTTGTCGATGTCTCCGAAATATTCCCGGATTTCGACAAAGACCCCGACTGCCCGGCTTCGTACGATTTCCGGGAGACAGACCTGTATATCAAGACTTTAATCGATTCAGGCAGCGAGCCATTCTACAGGCTGGGTCAGTCCATAGAAAACCAGAAAGTTGCGAAATACAATATATATCCCCCGAAAAATTATAAGAAATGGGCGCGCATCTGCGAGCACATCATACGTCATTATAACGAAGGCTGGGCAGACGGTTTCCATTACGGGATAAAGTACTGGGAAATATGGAACGAGGCCGACCTGGACCAGTCCTCCGGCCGCTGGAAGACCGAACCGCGCACCTGGGGAGGCACGATAGAGGAATTCCAGAAGTTCTACGCCGTCGCCGCGAAGCACCTCAAGGAACGTTTTCCGGATCTGAAAATCGGCGGCCCTTCCTACTGCCGCATCCAGGGAGTCAAGACCTATTTCCCTCAGTTCTTCGAATATATGCGGGACAACAAGGTCCCAATTGACTTCGTGTCATGGCACAAATACGGCGCCGAGCCGTCGGTATATCTGATGGAGGCTGACCTGATCCGTGGATGGATGAAGGAATACGGCTACGAAGACGCGGAACTCATTCTGAACGAGTGGAACTACCGCAGGTTCAAGAGCGGCGACGGTTCCACCAATGAACGATACAACTATGAGAACCGACGTTCCATGAAAGGCGCCGCGTTTGCTATGGCGACCATGTCTGCCCTGCAGCATGCTCCGGTCGATATGATGATGTACTACGATTTCCGACCGTCATCATCTTATTGCGGTTTCTATGACACTCAGCTTCACAGGCATATGCCGCTCTATCATGCATTCTACGCGTGGAGCAAACTGGGCGACAAAGAGTGCGCCTGCAAGGTTGAAGGCGGAGCCGGAGACATCTATGCGGTGGCATCCGTGAGGGACGGCAGGCCGGTGGTGCTGCTTACCCGTTACGACGGAGACAACAATGCCTGCAACCTGGCCGAGGTGACCGTTTCGGTCGCCGGAAGCCGCACAGGCAAGGCATTTTACCATCTGACCGACGACGAACACATCTACACGGAGATCCCCCTCTTCCCTTCCGGGGACGGGACCGTGAGGCTGTCGCTTGCCAACAACGCCATCGCCCTGCTGGAGCTTTAGCCTATGAAACGCTTGCTGTGTCTTCTTGCGGCGCTGCCGCTTGCATTGTTCCAGGCAGGGGCCCTCACCCCCGCCGAAGGGCGCGAGTGCCGTTCGCTTAACGGACAGTGGAACTATATAGTGGATCCGATGGATACCGGAATCTACAAGTACCATATGACGCTCCAGAAGCCCCACAAGCGTTATTTCGCCGACAGGCACTTCTACGAAGACAGGACGAAACTGGTGGAATACGACTTCGACAAGGCGCCGACGCTTTCAGTACCGGGCGACTGGAACACCCAGTCGGAACGGCTTTATCTGTATGAAGGAACCATCTGGTACAGAACGGTTGTTGATTTCCACAAAACCCCGGGGAGAAGGTGGTTCCTTCATTTCGGCGCCGTCAATTACCAGTGCATGGTGGGGCTGAACAACACCATCCTGGGTACGCACAAGGGCGGTTTTACGCCGTTTGAATTCGAAGTCACAGACCAGTTGAAGGAGGGTCCGAACAGCCTCGTCGTATGGGTCAACAATACCCGCGGCGTGTCAGAGGTCCCGACCCTGAATTACGATTGGTGGAACTACGGCGGAATCACCCGGGACGTCACGCTCGTCGGCGTGCCGGAGGTGTTCATCAAAGACTGGAGGATGCGTTTCGACGGCAGGGTTGCATCCTTTGACGTATTCCTTGACGGAGGGTCCGGTTCCGTGGCCATCGAGATACCCGAACTCGGCATCAGCAAGAAGGCCTGCGCCGGACGCGACGGCGTGGCACATTTCAAGATAAAGGCAGCGCCGGAGCTTTGGTCGCCGGACAACCCAAAGCTGTATGAGATCATCCTGTCAAGCGGCAGCGACCGCATCACGGACCGGATCGGATTCAGGACCGTACGGGTTGAAGGTGAAGAAATCCTCCTCAACGGGAAACCCGTTTTCCTGAAAGGAGTCGCCATGCACGATGAATCCATCGGCGTCAATCCCGGAAGATGCAGGGGCGAAGAAGATGCAAAGGCGCTTCTTGCCGCGGCAAAAGACCTGGGATGCAATTTCCTGCGCCTGGCGCACTATCCACACAGCGAGCAGACGGTGCGGCTCGCAGAAGAAATGGGATTTATGCTTTGGGAGGAAATCCCCTGCTACTGGAATATCGACTGGTCTTCCGAGGAGACCTACGCCAATGCCGAAAACCAGCTCCTGGAGATGATTGGGAGAGACTACAACCGTGCCGCAGTTATCATTTGGTCCGTCGCCAACGAGACGCCGCGCAAGCCGGAGAGGCTGGAATTCCTCGGTAAGTTGATAGCGAAAACACGGGCTGAAGACCCCACACGGCTGGTCAGCGCCGCGCTTGAGAAGAAGCTGACCGACCCGCGCCACGCTGTAGTCGAAGATGAACTCATCGGCCTCACCGACCTCCTGAGCTTCAACCAGTATGAGGGATGGTACGACGGGACGCCCGCGGACTGCGACTCCCTCGAATGGTCGATCCCTTCGGGCAAACCCGTGGTTATCAGCGAATTCGGCGGAGGCGCATTATTTGGCAACCACGGCAGCGACAAAGAGTTGTTCACTGAGGAATACCTCTCGCTCCTTTATCGCCACAACCTCAAGATGCTTTCCAGGCTTCCCGGTCTTCGCGGCCTGTGCCCCTGGTGTCTCAAGGACTTCCGTTCACCCAAGAGGCCGCTTGCCGGCATTCAGGACGACTTCAACCGCAAGGGGCTCATCGACGAGCAGGGCCGACGGAAGCTTGCTTTCTTCGTCGTCCGGGATTATTATTTGTCTGATTGAAGTAAGGCCGCGGCGGATCGGGTATCCGTTGCCGTTTATGAACAGGGTGTAGGGCTTGTTCGAACGCACCTTCACCATTCCGTCTTCATAGATGATGTCGGTGGTTATATCACCGAATGACAGTTTCTCTATGCCGTGGCGGCAGGTCTGGTGCAGGTTCCAGCGGACGGTTGCACTTCCGGCATCGACATCGTAGAATCCCAGGACGTTTTCGATGAACAGCGAAATGGGGCCCAGTGCGGACCAGCCGCAGAAGTCCGCTTTTACGGATTTAACGTTTTTTGTGCCTTCCTTTTTGCTGGCGGGTTCGGGCCTGGTGGGGTTGTAGCACTCCCAGATAGTATGCGGGTCATATTGGGAATATGTCTGCCACATATGGTCAAGGATGGCTTCCGCGGTTTCGTTTGCTTCCTTGTAGAATCCATACTTCTCCAGAGCCTTTATCCCCATATAGGCCGTTGGAAGCCACATCGAGCCTTTCCAGTAATTCCCGTCCGGGTCGAATTCGGGGTCGTCCCTGGAGACGGAGGTCCATGGCACGGCGCCTCCGAGTTTGTCGTCCCTCAGGGCGAATTCTACCATAGCCTTTGCCTGCTCCGGCGAAGGGATTTCCGCCAGCATCGGCCAGAAGGACGCAGGGGTCAGGATATGCGTCTTTGAAAGGTCGTCTTCGCGGATGTCGTAATAACAGCCGTCTTCGTCGTCCCAGTAGTACCTGTTGACTTTTTCTTTGTATTCCTGATAGATGGCCCGGTACTCGTCCTCTGTAGCTTTGTCGCCTGCAATCGCTGCAAGGCGGGAGATGTAAAGTGCCGAGAGGGCCTGCTGGGAGATGGCGTCGATCCAGAACATCGGCATTGCCCGTTTCCTTGGAGTGTTGTCCATTCCGCTCTGCCAGCTCTGCCAGTTGTAGCCTATGCCCTTGTATTGTATGCGGATGCCGTCGTTGCTGATGGGAAATGGAAACTCCGTATCGTGGTTCATGGTATTGAACAGTTCGAAGTGCTTCTGGAGGAAGCGTTTCTGCGTTATGAGTTCCCGGATGTGGGCTGTGTCACCGGTGAATTTGAAGTAATCGTTCTCCACCCAGGCGAAGAAAGGGGGGTTGTCGGGGTGCCAGACGCTTAGGGGCGAGCCGGCATTTTCGTGCAGGGTGTAGTAAAAATTGTCCAGCGTCTGGATGCCTGGGAAGATGTCCGGTGCGTACTTGCAGAACATCACCATGAACTCGGAATCCCAGATCCATATAGCCTCATCCCGAAAACCTTCATCCATATACAGGGGTTGTACCAGGCCGGGCTGGTACTTAATGTGGGCCTCAGCCTGCTCCCAGGCTTTCCGGTACAGTTGGACGTATTCGGGCCTGGCGTCAAATACCGGGGTCGGTATTTCCCTTGCCGCTTTGGAACATTGCACGCAGCAGCATACGCACGCAAGTGCTATGACAATCAGTTTTTTCATCGTCCGAATATAGCGTTTTTTGCTTCGGCAACGATAGAACTATCCCGGAAATGATTACAAATAATCTGTAATAACGAGGAGGCGATAACCGTTCCCCGGAAATGATTACCTTTGTGAACATGAACATACTCTTTTCCATCATTCTGCAGGTTGCCCTCGGGGCTATCACGCAGCATCCCAACCTTTCCGCCGGAAGCCTGTGCGGCTATCATCCGCAGGATACGGTTTACACCGCTGCTCCCGCCGGATACAAGCCCTTTTATATCAGCCTTACAGCCAGGCACGGCAGCCGCTATCTGAGCCACGGGGATTCAGTGACTTTCCGGGTGGCCGACACCCTGGCGATGCTCGCCGGCAAAGGGATGCTCGCCGCCGACGGCCTTGCGCTGATGGAAGACATACAGATGCTGAGGGCCATCCACCAAGGCAATTACGGGGCTCTCACCGAGCTCGGAGCGCAGGAGCATCATGAAATCTGCGCAAGGATGTACCGCCATTACCCGGAGGTATTCTCGAATAAATCGCGCGAGGAGGTCGTCGCCTGCTCCACGCCAACCATGAGGGTGCAAAAGAGCATGAAGGCCTTTACCGACGAACTTTCAGGACGTGCTCCGGGAATCGAGATAAGCAAGTCCGTCCTGGGATGGGAAGACTATCCCGTAAACCGGGGCCTTACAGGCAATTACCTGGACAGGGAGGCAAGGGAACGGGCCAAGGCTGAGGAGAAGAATTTTACCGAAGCCGTGTCCGCTCTGCGCCGCGGTTATGGCCTCGAAACCTTCGCGGGCCGGGTGTTCGCAGATCCGCAGACCATATCTTCATCAAGGCTGAAATACATTGCCAGAGCATGCTTCAAATGCCTCAAGACAGGATGCCTCACGACTCCGGCCTCCATGCCGGCAATGGACAAGTATTTCACAGCCGGCGAACTTTATTACCTCTGGCTGTCCGGCTCTATGAGCTGGGCCCGTTACCTCAATTATCCGGGCTACATGGATCCGTTCACCCGCGAGCGCGGCGGCGGAATGATAGCGCAGTTGATTGAAGACACCGATGAGGCGCTCTCCCCCGGTTCCCGCACCGCCGCCACCCTGCGGTTCTCCCACGACAACTATCTGATGCCGCTGATGGCAGCCGTTCCCTTCGAGGGCACGGTGCTGGACTGCCCCGACACGGAAATCCCTGAGATCTTCCAGGATTACAACTACATCTATCCCGCATGCAACGTACAGATGATATTCTATCACCGGCGCTGCTCCAAGCGGATACTCGTCAAGTTCCTGCTCAACGAAAAGGAGACGCTCATACACGGCCTCAGCCCCGTCTCGGGATGCTATTACGACTGGGACAGGGTCAAGGATTTCTGGAAGAAACGGTTTGACCTTTAGATAATCTCCTCCCGCTCGCGCAGGTCGCGGACGCGCAGCTGGATTGTGCTGCTGCCGCGGTAGTAGTTCTCAACGATCGAATAGCAGACGTCGAGCGGATTGCCCGACTTGATGTAGTCGTAGTAGTCTGCCATGTTGAACGCGATGGCGGGAATCTGGTGGTACGGCTGCGACTCCTGGATGAGGTCCAGTTTGAGGTGCATGCCGCCGGCGCCTACCTTGCGGCCGCCGCCGGCGTCGTAGACGTTTTCCGTTACGAACACGGGGTTGTTGTTGCCGGGGCCGAAGGGTTGGAACTGCTTGAGGATGCGGAAGAATTTGGGCGTGATCTGGGCAAAGTCAAGGGCGGCGTCGATGTCCACCACGGGGACGAGCATCTCTGCCGTTATCTTGCCGGCGATGAAGGCGTCGATGCGGCGGGCGAACTCGTCGACATTCTCCTCCTTGAGCGTGAGGCCTGCGGCATATACGTGGCCGCCGAAGTTCTCCAGGAGGTCTGCGCAGCTTTCGATGGCCTCGTACAGGTCGAAACCGGTGATGCTACGGGCAGAGCCGGTGACGAAGCCGTTGGACTTGGTGAGGACGACCGTGGGCTTGTAGTACGCCTCGACCAGGCGGGACGCGACGATGCCGACGATGCCCTTGCTCCAGCGGGGGTTATACACGACCGTGGCGTTCTCGCGGGCGAGGCAGTTGCCGCTTTCCACCATTTCGAGGGCCTCGCGGGTGACCTCGCGGTCGATATTCTTGCGTTCGTTGTTGTTTTCGTTGATCTTCTCTCCGATGAACATGGCCTGCTGCTCCTCGACGGCGGTGAGGAGCTCCACTGCGAGGCGGCCCGATTCCATACGGCCGGCGGCGTTGATGCGGGGGCCGATCTTGAAGACGATGTCGTCGATAGTGACGTGGCCGGGCTCGAGGTTGGAGAGGGTTATCATGGCGAGGAGGCCCTTGTGGGGGTTCTCGTTGAGCTGACGGAGGCCGAAGTGCGCGAGGGTGCGGTTCTCGCCGACCATCGTAACAAGGTCGGACGCGATGCTGACCACGAGCAGGTCGAGCAGCGGGACGATGCTGTCGAACGGGACGTCGTAGCGCTGGGAATAGGCCTGGACGAGCTTGAATCCGACGCCGCAGCCGGAGAGGTCGTCGAAGGGATAGTTGCAGTCTTCCCTTTTGGGGTCGAGCACGGCGACAGCTGCGGGGATGGTGTCTTCCGGGAGGTGGTGGTCGCAGATGATCATGTCGACGCCCTTGGACTTGGCGTATTCGGCCTTGTCGATGGCCTTGATGCCGCAGTCGAGCGTGATGATGAGGCCGAAGCCGCCTTCGAACGCCCAGTCGATGCCCTTGTAGGAGACGCCGTAGCCCTCGTCGTAGCGGTCGGGGATGTAGAAATCGACGGCGCTGGTGAAGCGGCGGATGAAGGAGAACACCAGGGCTACCGCGGTGGTGCCGTCGACGTCGTAGTCGCCATAGACGAGAATCTTTTCGCCGGTGGTGATGGCCTTGCGGAGGCGCTCCACGGCGGCGTCCATGTCCTTCATGAGGAAGGGGTCGTGGAGGTCGGTGAGGGCGGGGCGGAAGAAGGTGCGGGCCTGCTCGAAGGTCTCTACTCCGCGCTTGACGAGGAGGTCTGCCAGGACACGGTCGATACCAACCTCGGCGGAGAGTTTTTCAACCTTCGCGGGGTCGGCCGGTTCGCGTACAATCCATTTGCAGTCCTTTCCCATAATCCAACAGTCAACAAATATACACATTTTATTCTGACATTCCAAAATGATATTATACTGCCGGGACTTGATATTTACGCCAATTTGGGTTAATTTTGCAGTCTGTTGTAGTATACTCCTTTTTTTAGCCCGCAGGGCTATCAAAGTCCCTTCCCCGAGGGAAGGGATTTAGGGATGGGGTAACGTGGAAGCGTGCGTGAGCCTTTCCCGAATAGGCAGGACGTACGAAAGAACTACAACGACCGATTACTGACAACCACAGAACGTTTGGGATGAATTTGGAACTAAGCGAACAGGAGCAAATCCGCCGCGAATCGCTGGCGAAGCTCAGAGAATTGGGCATCGAGCCCTACCCCGCCGCGGAATACCCGGTAAACGCCACCGCCGCGGAAATCACCGCAGGATATGACCCCGAAAAGGGCAATTTCGCATCGGTCTGCATCGCAGGGCGCCTTATGAGCCGCCGCATCATGGGAGCCGCCTCCTTCGGCGAACTCCAGGACGCCACCGGCCGCATCCAGATCTACGTCAAGCGCGACGAAATCTGCCCCGGAGAAGACAAGACGATGTACAACACCGTCTGGAAGAAACTTCTCGACATCGGCGATATCATAGGTATCAAGGGATTCGCGTTCATCACGCAGACGGGCCAGCTGAGCGTCCACGCACTGGAGCTTACGGTGCTGAGCAAGTCGCTCCGCGTCCTCCCCATAGTCAAGGAGGCCGACGGCCAGGTGTTCGACGCCGTCACCGACCCGGAACTCCGCTACCGCCAGCGCTACGTCGACCTCATAATCAACCCGCAGGTGAAGGACGTCTTCGTCAAGAGGGCCCGCATCATCGCCACCATGAGGGAGTACTTCAACGCCGCAGGCTGCCTGGAGGTCGAAACCCCCATCCTGCAGAGCATCCCCGGCGGCGCCACCGCACGTCCCTTCATCACGCACCATAACGCGCTCGACATCCCCCTGTACCTCCGTATCGCCAACGAGCTGTACCTCAAGAGGCTCATCGTAGGCGGCTACAGCGGCGTATACGAGTTCGCCAAGGACTTCCGCAACGAGGGAATGGACAAGACCCACAATCCGGAGTTCACCTGCATGGAGATCTACGTTGCCTACAAGGACTACAACTGGATGATGGCCTTCGTGGAGAAGATGCTGGAGAAGATTGCGGTCGCGGTGAACGGCACCACCAAGGTGGACATCGCAGGCCAGGAGGTCGATTTCGCAGGGCCTTACCGCCGCCTGCCCATACTGGATGCCATCAAGGAATACGCAGGAGTGGATGTCAAGGGCATGTCCGAGGACGAACTCCGCGCCACCTGCAAGAAACTGAACGTCGACATCGAGCCTTCCATGGGCAAGGGCAAGCTCATCGACGCCATCTTCGGCGCCTACTGCGAGGAGAAGCTCGTTCAGCCTACCTACATCATCGATTATCCGGTGGAGATGTCCCCTCTCACCAAGCGTCACCGCACCGATCCCACCCTCACCGAGAGGTTCGAACTCTTCGTCTGCGGCAAGGAACTGGCCAACGCCTACTCCGAGCTCAACGACCCCATCGACCAGCTGGAGCGCTTCGAGGAACAGGCAGCCCTCAAGAGCAAGGGCGACGACGAGGCCATGTACATCGACATGGACTTCGTGCGCGCACTGGAGTACGGCATGCCTCCCACCTCCGGCCTCGGCATGGGAATCGACCGCCTTACCATGTTCATGACGGGGCAGACTACGATTCAGGACGTGCTGTTCTTCCCTCAGATGAGACCTGAAAAGTCAGTCAAGAAGGATAGCGAGGCTCCTGCAGAATAGTTCTCATGTCCCCGGAACTGCTGACCAGCGCCCAGAACCCCAAGGTCAAGCGCCTGCTGGCGCTGCAGAAGGATTCGTCCCTGCGGCGCGAGGCCGGCATCTTCGTGGTTGAGGGCCGCCGGGAACTCGGGCACTGCCTTGCCGCCGGCTTCACCGTCGACACCGTCTTCGTGTGCCCGGAGCTATGCGGTGATGGCAGCGTGAATGGGAGGGGCCCGCTGGCCCGCAAGGGACAGTGGGAGGGATGGAGCAAAGCGGAAGTTTCGGGGAAGACAGATCCGGAAACACTGCCGTCGCCGACAGGGGCAGAAAGCAGAGTGAAAGTATTTGAGGTCAGCAAGGAGGTCTATGAGCGCATAGCGTACCGTGGAAGCACCGAAGGCGTTATTGCAGAGGTGTTTACCAGGAATCTAAGCCTGGAAGACCTGCATCTGCCGGACAATCCGCTGATAGCGGTGCTGGAAAGCGTCGAGAAGCCCGGCAACCTTGGAGCGGTGCTGCGCAGCGCCGACGCCGCCGGAGCTGACGCCCTCCTCATCTGCGATCCCCTCACCGACATCTACAATCCGAACGTAATCCGCGCCTCCATCGGAGCGGTCTTCACCGTCCCGACGGTCGCCTGCACCTCTGCCGAAGCCATCAACTGGCTCAAGCGCAACAAGATACGCATCCTCACCGCCCAGCTTCAGGACTCATCCGCCTATTACGACTGCGACATGCGCCAAGGCACCGCCCTGGTGATGGGCACCGAAAGCACCGGCCTCTCGCAAGCCTGGCGCGCCGCCGCCGACGCCCACATCCGCATCCCGATGCTCGGCCGCCTCGACTCCCTCAACGTCTCCGTCAGCGCCTCCATCCTCCTCTTCGAAGCCGTCCGCCAACGCCAGGCCTGATCCGCCTTCAAGCCCGTACGTCAAACAGCCCCCGCCTCGTTCGCGAAGACGATGTGGAGGTGCTCACGTTGTCTTCGCGTGCAAGAAAAGGGCTGAACGGCGGCAAAACCGTCCGCGAAGACGATGTGGAGGTGCTCACGTTGTCTTCGCGCGCAAAAAAGGGCGGCGGGAGATAGAGTACCCCTCAGAAGGAGAGGGATTTCGATCCCACCCTGCGAGGACAATGATAGGGTGGGACCGAAAAGAGCCTCCAGCGGCACCACCCTGCAAGAACCGTGAGAGGGTGGAACCGGAGAGGAAAGGATTTCGGAGACCGAAGGTCGACGCAGGGGGTTCGGGGGGTACGCCCCCCGTCCCCTGGGGGTGCAGGGGGATAGTCGTTTTACCGTTACTTCTCCGCAGGATAAGTAACGGTAAAGCAAGCGCCGCCAAGGGTGAAGGACCGTGAGTAGGCAATAGTCGCTCCGCAGCTTTCGAGGATGCTGCGGCAGATGGCGAGGCCGAGGCCGGAGCCGCCGTTCTTGGTGGTGAAATTCGGCGTGAACAGACGCGAGAGGTATTCTTCCGGGACGCCGGGTCCGCTGTCCTCGAAAACCACATCGTAGAAGCCGTCACGCACCGACTTGCGCAGCGACACAACCACGCGGGCGCCGTCCCGGCCCTCCACAGCCTGCACGGCGTTCGTCAGCAGGTTCACGACCACGCGGGTGAGCTGCGGCTTGGGCCCGCAGACATTCACCCCGGCCATGCCGATATACTCGAACCTGATGTCGTCGCGGTTGTCGAACATCGAAATCTCTTCCTGCAGAAGCCTGTCGAGGTCAAACTCGGTATGCTCCTCGGTATACAGCCGGGCGAAGGTGGAGAACTCGTTGGACGTCTCGGTAAGGATATCGATATGGTCCAGCAGCATGCGGCTCGCCTCGTCGAACTTCTCCTGCCATGCAGGATCCCCCTTCTGCTTGAGCCTGATGAGCCTCTGGAGCTGGAGTTTCATCGGCGTAAGGGGATTCTTGATTTCGTGGGCTACCTGGCGGGCCATGTCGCTCCAGGCCTTGTCGCGTTCCGCCTGGGCGAGCTGGCGGCTGTTCTCCGACAGCTCATCGACCATTCGGTTGTATGCGTCCACAAGCGCCGAAACCTCGTCCTGGCGGGAATAGGAGATGTGCGACATGGAGCCGAGGTCGGTGCGGCGCATGCTCTCGCCCACCATGTTGAGCGGCCGGAAGACCATGTCCAGCACGGTGGATTCCGTAAACCTTGCCAGGATAAACAGCAGCATGAACACCGTAAGGATGGACGCAAGGTGCATGACCGCATCCCTCTCGAAGTCGTACCCAATCTCCACGTAAGGAGCGCAGAGTATCGCCGCCGGACGGCCGTCTGCGCCCATCAGCGGCATATACATATTGTAATAATGCCTCAGGCCGGAGCCCTCCTTGATGATGCAGTAGCGCTTGTTGCCAACGAGAATCTCGTCCAGCGCCTCCGCCTCGATGCGGTATCCCAATATCATATAGTCCAGCACTTCCGGATTGGTCGTAAGGACTATCTGTCCGTCGATGGAGTAAACGCTGATGTCGGAGTCGGTGTTGTCGCTGACGGACTGGATGAGCGAAGCGAATTCGGAAGAACGCAGGAGGTCTTCCTTCGGCAGCGCCCTGATGCCGTTCTGCGCAAGCAGCTGTATGGAATTGATGCGGTCGGACATGATGGCCCGCCGGTTGGCCTCGTTGCGCCTGTAAACGAAGGTGACGCTCACCGCCGCCATTATGACCAGCGACAGGATGAGGGACACCATGAGCGTCATCGATATGCGGGAACGGAAATACGTCTGCGCGGCAGTACGCTCCCGGCGCCTCCACGGCTTGAGCGACCAGAGCATGAAATAGAACATCAGCGCTATCAGCAGGCCGCAGGTGATGTATGCGAAAGTACGGCTCTGGCGGCGGGAGATGATTACCGCCTCGTCGTCGGTGATGACGTTGACGAAGTGGACGTAGCCGTCGCGGTTGTAACTCCTCACGCCGTCGACATACACCATCACCTTCATCCAGTCGTCCATTCGGGTGGAATAGGGATAGGTCCCCCTGAAGGTCCAGAGGTCGCTCCCCCGGTAGCGAGCGTATGAATACAGGGGCGAAATGGAACGGGACCCGCGGCTGGAGAACGACAGCAGCCGTTCGTAACCGCGTATGTCGGTCCCCTTCTGCTCCACAGACAGCAGCAGCACGGAACTCGAATCCAGCAGGCTGTAACGGAAGATTCCGTCGTAACGCGAAGGGCCCTCCTGGGTAGGTGTGCACATGAATGCCGACGTACCCGAAATGGGCACGCCCTCCCGCAGGATGGTGTTGATCCTGTCCGCCAGCGCCGTCTGGGAGACGTCCCGGTAGATCTGCACGCTGATGTTGCAGTCCTGGGCTATGCCGAACAGATAATTGTCCACCAGGCGGTTGCGGATGACGGACTCGCTGCCGTCGAGCCCGGACAGCGTGGCCACTACGGCGTCTTCCCGGATGCGCTGTTCCACCCGGAGCAACTGCAGTTCAAGGTTGATGTCGCGGTCCACCGCCAGCTTGCCGGCCCAGACCTCCATTCGGTTCTGTTCCTTCTCGAATCCCAGGACGGACGTGGCGGTAACCATATAAACGGCGACCAGCGCCGCAAACACCGCACGAGCCGACGCGGAGAACATATTGATGTAACGCCCCGTGAGGCCGGAAACCACCGGCTGGAGCATCTGCAGGAGCATCGGAACCACCGTCAGCACCGACAGCACCGACAGATACACCAGAAGGGTGTACCACGACAGTCCGCCCAGCTTGTACAGTTCCAGGTTGATGTTCGAATTGAGGATGATGCTCCTAAGGGAGTTGTGGGTATTGACGATGATGAGGACGACCGCAGCGACGTCAAGCGCCGAAAGCAGCGCCGCCGCCGGCACGGAACGCACCCTGCGCCAGAGGTCCCTGCGGACCAGGTAAACGCTGACCCCGCAGAACAGGATGGCAAGATTGACCAGCAGCACGGCGCCGAGCGAGAACAGGAAACCGCCGCCGGCATACAGCATCGGCGAGAAGATCTGCACCTCGGACTGGACGCTGCGGCCCCACAGATACATCGCTCCGGTGCACACAAGGGTGACGGCGCACGAAATGAGGGCCCGCGGCAAAGTCCTCCGGCCGAAGACGAACAGCACCGCCGCCAGCAGCACCAGAAGGAGCGCGGTCCAGAGCAGCTCCGGATCGGCCACGACCGTGGTCTGCGGCGAGTCGAAAAGTACCTTGCATACGGGCGCACCATCCAGATAGACAGGCGTCCCCTCGCTGAAAGACAGCGGCTTGATGGAATAATGCCTGCCCAGATGCAGCTTGGGATTGACCCCGGAAGGCCCGTACACCAGCAGGCCGGCCACCATATGGGTGCCGCTGTCGTCGATGGCCTTCACTATGTACCAGTTGGGACCGAGGTTGAGATAGACGGGATACTCCCCGACGGAACCGAGGGGTGAATCCAGGTTGGCGCGCGGACTGACGATACGCTGGACGACCACCCTGGACGAAATGGCGTCGTTGAGTATGGGGAACTGGCCGCGCCAGATGCGCAGGGTGTCGTCGGTATAGGTGTAGATGACCATATCCGACGGCAGCTTGGCCTGGGGATGGGCGACGTACCAGTCGAGTTTGGTAAGCCTGCGCTGCAGAAGTCTCTCCACACGGGACGCCGAAGTGCGGGTATCGCCGACGGAACGGGGCGAGAGGACCGCCACGACCGTGAGAACGATGCTCAGCGCCAGCAGCGCCGGAATTATATAATCCTTGAATGTATGTTTCCTACTCATTGTGATATGGCTCCGAACGGATGATCGTGAAGGCACGGTAAAGCTGCTCTGCAAAAACCGTTCTCACAAGCTGGTGAGAACAGGTCATACGCGACAGGGACAGTTTGCCGGAGGCCCTGGAATACACCTCCGGGGCGAACCCGTAGGCGCCTCCGACCACGAAAACGACGTCTTTTCCGGCATTGAGGTATTTCTGCACCTGGGCGGCGAACTGCAGCGAGGTGTACTCCTCTCCGTGCTCGTCAAGGAGGATTACGGTGTCCGACGGCTTGACGGCTCCGAGCAGCAACGCGCCCTCCCTGGACTTTATCTGGTCCCGGGACAGGGACGACGTACCCTTGAGTTCCGGCAGTTCCCGCACGGAAAACGGCACGTAGTGAGCCAGGCGCGAGGTGTACATCCGCAGGCCGTCAGCGACCCACGGTATGTCCGTCTTGCCCATAGTCAGCAGCGTAATCTTCATTGAGTACAAAAATAGAAAACTGGCTTGATATTTGCAACGGAAAACAGCTTTGTATGAAGTTTTTAAGATTCGCAGTCATTGCTTTGGCACTCCTGATGCCCTGCCGTGCGGCCATGGCGCAGGTCACCGTAAAGCAAGCCGTACAGACCACCGCACCCGCCACGGACGGTTCCGACGACGTCTTCATCCCGATAAGCAAATATCTGGCCTCCGGCAACGTGGAGGCCCTTTCCGCATGGTTCGCAGACAATCTGGAAATAGCCGTGCTTGCGCGCGAAAGCGACGCCAGCCGCGCCCAGGCCCGCCAGATTGTAAAGTCTTTCTTCGAGAATCACACGCCCCGCAGTTTCAACATAACTCACACCACGGGCCGCGCCAACATGAAATACGCGCTCGGCACGCTGATGGCCGGCGGGGAGGCCTTCAGCGTCACTATCTTCATGAGCTGCAAGAACGGCACCTACCACATCCAGCAGCTCAAAATCGAGAGATTATAATACGTAGTCCTTTACGTTGGCGGCGCTGATGGTGCTGTCGCCGAGGATGAGGAGGCGCTCCACGACATTGTGGAGCTCACGGATGTTGCCCTTCCAGGAGCGCTCCTGCAGGAGTTTCACGGCCTCGGGGCTGAAGGTCTTGCGGGGCATGGCCGTCTGCGTGCAGATCTTGTCGACGAAATAATCGACCAGCAGGGGGATGTCCTCCTTGCGCTCGTCCAGGCTGGGGACATTGATCACTATGACGCTGAGGCGGTGGTAAAGGTCTTCGCGGAAAGTGCCCTTTTCTATTTCGGCCTTGAGGTCCTTGTTGGTGGCCGCGAGCACGCGGACATCGACCTTGATGTCGGTGTCGCTGCCTACGCGGGAGAGCTTGTTCTCCTGGAGCACGCGGAGCACCTTGGCCTGGGCGGCGAGGGACATGTCGCCGATTTCGTCCAGGAAGAGGGTGCCGCCGTCGGCCTGCTCGAACTTGCCCTTGTGCTGCTTGATGGCGGAGGTGAAGGAGCCCTTCTCGTGGCCGAAAAGTTCGCTCTCGATGAGTTCCGACGGGATGGCGGCGCAGTTGACCTCCACATAGGGCTGGGAGGCGCGGTCGCTGAGGGCGTGCAGGCTCCTGGCGACGAGCTCCTTGCCGGAGCCGTTGCCGCCGGTGATAAGCACGCGGGCGGGGGTGGGAGCGACCTTTTCAATAATTTCGCGTACGCGGGTGATGGCCGCCGATTCGCCGACCATGCGGTCTCCGCCGTAGGCCTTTTTCTTGAGGATGCGGGTCTGGGTGACGAGCTTGGTGCGGTCGGATGCGTTCTTGACGGTGATGAGGATGCGGTTGAGGTCGAGCGGCTTCTGGATGAAGTCGAAGGCGCCTTTCTTTATGCATTCCACTGCGGTCTCGATGTCGCCGTGGCCGGAAATCATGACGACGGCGCTGTCGGTGCCCTCCTCCATAAGCTTGCCGAGGACTTCCATGCCGTCCAGGCCGCCGGGCATCTTGATGTCGCAGAAAATGATGTCGTAGTGGGTGGCGCCCGCGAGCCTGAGGCCCTCCGCGCCGCTCTCCGCGGTATCTACGGTGTAGCCCTCGTCGGTGAGGATTTCTCCGAGGGAATTGCGGATGGACCGCTCGTCGTCAATAATCAGAATCTTCATACCGCAAATATCGTGAAATTTTTCTACATTTGTGCCATATGAAGATTCCCGATATCATCATAGCCGTCGATGGCTATTCGTCAACCGGCAAAAGCTCGCTGGCAAAGAAAATCGCCCGCAAGTTCGATTTCCTGTACCTCGATTCCGGCGCCCTCTACCGCGGCGTCACGCTGTTCGCCCAGGAGGAGAGGCTCATCTCCCGTCTGGGCAAGGTCAGCGACGCCCTCCGCGAGGCCCTTTCCGGACTCGACCTCCACTTCGACGCCGAAGGCCGCCTGTGCATGGGTCCCCGCTGCATAGAGCAGCAGATCCGCACCATGGAAGTCAGCGCCCAGGTAAGTCCCGTGGCGGCAGTGCCCTACGTCCGGGAGTGGGTGGACGAGAAGCTGCACGAATTCGGCCGCCGCGGCCGCATAGTCATGGACGGACGCGACATCGGCACCGCCGTCTTCCCGAACGCGGAGCTCAAGATATTCATGACGGCGTCCGAGCAGGTACGCGCCCAGCGGCGTTACGACGAGCTGGTCGCCAAGGGTGAGACTCCCCTGCTGGAGGAGGTCGTGCAGAACCTCCGCGAGCGCGACTACATCGACTCCCACAGGGAGACCGCCCCGCTGCGCCGCGCCACCGACGCCTTCGAACTCGACAATTCCGATATGACCTTCGAAGAGGAACTCGCCTGGGTGCAGGGCCTCATCCAGGGCAAGTTCGGCATCCTATGATAAAGGTCGGCATCGACCCCCATTCCGGCTTCTGCGGCGGCGTCATCCGCGCCATCGGCACCGCGGAAGATTTCCTGTCCCGAGGCCGTGCACCGCTGTATTCGCTCGGCGCCATGGTCCACAACGAAGAAGAACTCTCGCGCCTTGCCGGCCGCGGGCTCGTCACCGTCAGCCATGCGCAGGCGCTGCAGCTCGCTCCCGGCAGCACGGTCATCATCCGCGCCCACGGGGAACCGCCCGAGACATATGAGGCCCTGCGCAGCGCCGGGGTTTCGGTCATAGACTGCACATGCCCGGTGGTGCTGCGCCTGCAGAAGCAGATACGGGAGGCCTCGGAGCGTTCGGCGGTCGTCATTTTCGGAAAAATCGGCCACCCGGAGGTGCTGGGGCTCGTGGGGCAGACAGGTGGCAGGGCCATCGTCATAGAAGACGAAAAAGGCCTCCGGAACGCACTGGAAGGCGGATTGATCCCGTCGGAAGGCGGCATCGAACTGTTCTCGCAGACCACCAGGAGCCCGGAGGAATACGCCGGGATTGCAGAGGCCCTCGGCGCCTGGGCCGGGGAGCGCCTCCGCGTGCACGACACCGTGTGCGCCCAGGTCTCGTCCCGCCACCGCCAGCTGTCGGACTTCGCAAGGGAGCACGACGTGGTGGTGTTCGTCGCGGGACAGTCCAGTTCCAACGGCAAGGTCCTTTTCGAACTCTGCCGCAGCGTCAATCCCCGCTGCCACCTGATTGGCAGCGCCGGAGACCTCCGTCCGGAATGGTTCTCCGGAGCGGCCACGGCCGGCGTGTGCGGAGCGACCTCCACCCCGCGCTGGCTCCTTGAGCAGGTGGCGCAGGCAATCGAAAATTTGCATTAATCACGGCATTTCTTTATATTCGCAAGTTAAAAAACCAATTAATATTCACATATGGCAACAACAGCAGACTTCAAGAACGGTCTTTACCTCAAGTACAACGACAAACCCTGTGTCATAGTCTGGTTCCAGCACGTCAAGCCCGGCAAGGGCCCCGCTTTCGTGAAAACCAAGCTCCGCAACCTGGAGAACGGCCGCATCCTTGAAAACACCTTCACCGCCGGCGCGAAAATCGAGACCATCGAGGTCGAGCGCAGGCCCTACCAGTTCCTTTACGACGACGGTGAGTCCTTCAACTTCATGCACGAAGAGACTTACGAGCAGATCACCCTCCCCCACGAGGCTGTCGAGAACGCAGACCTCATGAAGGAAGGCCAGCACGTCGAGATGATGTTCGTCACCGGAGACGAAGAGAGGTGCCTTACCTGCGAGCTCCCCACCTACGTAACCCTCGAGGTCACATACAGCGAGCCCGCCGTCAAGGGCAACACCGCCTCTTCTTCCGCACTCAAGGAAGTCACCCTCGAGACAGGCGCCCGCATCATGGTCCCCCTGTTCATCGAGACCGGAGAGAAGATCACCGTCAACACCGCAGACCGTTCCTACGGACAAAGAGTCTAAACAGTTATGAAAAAAGTATTTACCGTTATCGCGGTGCTCGTCCTGAGCGCCATTGCCTTTGCGCAGCCCCGTCTGTCCGACAAAGAGCTCTACAACGCCATCTGGGCCATGGGACAGATGTTCCCCGACGGCTTCACCCTGGACCTCAATACCATGCGCCAGCCCAAGGAGGGCCTCATGGTGTCCTATGCCGCCACCCAGAACAGCTTCGACAAGAAAAGCATCCCCGGCGTGGTCAAGCACGCCCGTGAGCACAACGGCCTCGTCGGCGGCTGGAGAGACCCCGCGACCGGCAAATACTATTTCGACAGCACCCGCTGCTTCCCCGAGGACAGCCTCGCCGCAGCGCTTGCCTTCGCCCGCGAAAACGGCCAGCACACGGTCTATGTAACCAGCAAGGGCATCAACGTCAAGTCCAATTACGAACAGAAGGACTGCCGCATCATCTTCGACTGCGACATGGGCTCCAGCACGGACGACCTCTTCGCCCTGATGATGCTCTACCGCTATATGGACATGAAGCGCTGCACCCTCCTGGGCGTGATTGTCGACCGCATGGGAGCCGCCAACGCCGACGCCGTGGACATCATGAACAACTTCTACGGATATCCGCAGATTCCCGTCGGCCTTGAGCGCGCAGGCATCAAGGATCCCAAGGTCTTCATCCCCTACCACAACGTGGCATACGCCCGCAGCGAGGATTCAGAGCCCCTGTTCAAGCAGACCTACAAGGCCAAGGGCGAATATCCCGAGGCCTACAAGCTCTACCGCAAGATTCTCAGTGAGCAGCCCGACCACAGCGTCACCATCGCCTCCGTCGGCTTCGTCACTTCCCTCGCACGCCTTCTCCAGTCCGTTCCCGACGAACTTTCGCCCCTCAACGGCGTGGAGCTCGTGCGCGCCAAGGTCAAGAACATCTACCTCATGGGCGGGGTCTTCGGCGAGGCGGTGGAGCCCGACTACAACTTCACCCAGGCCATCGACTTCTCCCTCAAGTTCTTCGAACTCTGGCCCAAGGAACTCGACATGGTCTTCTCCCCCGGTGAGGTCGGCGACCCCCTGCGTTACCCGGACGAGCAGGTCATCTCGGACATCAACTGGACAGAAATCCACCCCATCAAGTGGGTATATGAGTACCTCCAGTGCGACACCGGCCAGAAGATGTGGGACCCTCTCGCGGTCATCAACGCCGTGGAAGGCGACGACCTCTACACCCTGTCCGAGCGCGGATGGGTTGAACTCACCCCCAGGGGCGAGACCATCTTCACCCCCGACCCGAAGGGCAACTGCCGCTACCAGCTCCCCGGCGACGAGGCCTGGAGCGACACCGTGCTCAAATATATTCGCCTTATGGCCATCCAGCATTAACAGAATGCCGAAGAGCTACCAACTGGACGCCCATTGCGAGGCGATACTTCAAGAATACCGCGACCTCCTGCCCCGTTTCCAGGAGGTCGCAGCGGAAGTGTACGGCACCCTGCGCAAGACGCTGGACGACGCCGGACTGCTCGTCGCGGCCCTGGAGTACCGCGTAAAGGCGGAAGACTCCCTCGCCGGCAAGCTTGAGCTCAAGGGATCCAAGTACAAGGGCCTGTCGGACATCACCGACATCATCGGCCTGCGCGTCATCACCTTCTACATAGACGACGTCGACAAGGTCGCCTCCGCCGTGGAGCGCCTGTTCGAAGTGGACTGGGACAATTCCGTCGACAAGCGCAAGGCACACGAAATCGACAGTTTCGGCTACCTGTCGCTGCACTACATCTGCTCCCTCAAGGGCTTCCCGTACCGCTTCGAGATCCAGATGCGCACGATCCTGCAGCACGCCTGGGCCAACATGAACCACGACACCGGCTACAAGAGCGGCGTGGAAGTCCCGACCCGCTACCTGCGCAACCTGGGCCGCCTCGCCGGCATGCTGGAACTCGTCGACGAACAGTTCAGCCTCATCCGCAGGGAACTCACCGACTACAGGCGCCGCGTGCAGGCCCTCGTGGCCTCCGGCAACCTCGGGGAAGTACCGCTCGACGGCGACACCTTCCGCAGTTTCCTCGAACTCCACCCGTTCGACAACCTCAACCGCCGCATCGCCTCCGTCAACCAGGCGGAGATCCACGAGGTCTCGCTTATGCCGTACCTGGCGGTTTTCAAGAAACTCGGCTGCAAGACGCTCGGCGACGTGGTCAAGATGATACGCCAGTACTCCGAGGGCGCATACCAGCTTGCCTGCTACCAGATCGGCCTCACGGACCTGGACATCATATCCTCGTCCCTCGGCCCGCAGAACATCTGCATAGCATACATCCTCAAACTGGGCGGCGGCAAGGCCGGGATACGCTTCATGTTCGACGAGCTCAACGGCCCTTCCGAGGGCAACGAAGCCATGGCAGAGATGCTTGTCGAACAGGCCGCAGACCTACCATTCATGAACCAGAAATAACCTATGGCCAACAACCCCCTGGACACACAGTTGCTGGACCGCGCCATAATATTCGCGGTCAAGGCCCACGCAGGCACCGAGAGGCGCGGCAAGGGCTTTCCCTACATCGTACACCCTATGGAGGCTATGGAAATCGTAGCCACGATGACGTCCGACCAGGAACTTCTGGCCGCAGCCGCACTCCACGACACCGTGGAGGACACCAGCGTCACCGTAGAGCAGCTCAGCGCCGAATTCGGCCCCCGCGTCGCCCACCTCGTAGAGGAGGAAAGCGACAGGTTCATAGAGGGCGTGAGCGAGACCGACAGCTGGCACGACCGCAAGCAGGCGGCCATAGACCGGATAGCGGCCGCTTCCAGGGACGCCAAGATAGTAGCCCTGGGCGACAAGCTGTCCAACATGAGGGCCATAGCGCGCGACTACGCCGTCATCGGGGACAGGCTGTGGAGCATCTTCCACGCCCCCGACCCGTCCGACCACGAATGGCACTACCGCGGACTCGCCGACTCCCTGCGCGAGCTGGAGGACACGCCCGCATTCCAGGAATTCCAATCTCTAATCGATAAAGTATTCGGCAATGGAAGCAATTAAGATATCACTCGACGACTACGTCCTTTCGGGCGGCGGCGCCAACGGCGAAAGCTACGACCACCGCACCGACCCGTCGGTCATGCTCAAACTCTACTTCCCCGGCAAAATCCAGCAGCCGCTGGACGAGATGAACCTTGCCCGCAAGGTTTACGCCACAGGCATCCCCACACCGGAACCCGGCGACTATGTGGTTACGGAAGACGGCCGCTACGGCATCCGTTTCCACCGCATCGTCGGCAAGAAATCCTACGCCCGCGCCATCGGGGACGACCCGTCAAGGGTCGCAGAGTATGCAGCGCAGTTCGCCGAAATGTGCATCAGGCTGCATTCCACGCACGTCAGCACCACCGATTTCGAGAATGTCAAGGACCGCTACTACCGCCTGCTGAAGGAGAACCCCTTCTTCACTCCCGCAGAGAAGGACAAGCTGGGCAAATTCATCTCCGACGTCCCCGACGAGGACACCGCCATTCACGGAGACCTCCAGTTCGGCAACGCCATCTTCACCGGCGACAAGCGTTACTTCATAGACCTCGGAGACTTCTGTTACGGCAACCACCTGTTCGACGTGGCCATGGTCTATGTGTGCTCCTGCCTGAGCGACGCCGCATTCATCGAAGAGGCCTTCCATATGCCCAAACCCGTGGCGGAAGAGTTCTGGGCCCACTTCGCCCCCATCTATTTCGGCACCGACCGCCCGCTTTCCGCCATCAATGAAGAAATAGCCCCCTTCGCAGGGCTCAAGACCCTTATAATCGAACGCGACACCCGCAGGCCCATGCCCGAGTTCCGCGAATGCCTCCGTCCCATCCTATGAAAAGAAGAAAGTTAAAGGACAACCTGGCCGAGAGGCGGTCTGCGAGAACCGCCTTCTGGGTGGTGATAGTCGCGGCTATAACCCTCGAGGCCACTTCCCTCTTCCAGACCTACCACGCGCAGAAGAACCTGAAGGAGCAGGCAAGTCTGCGCGCCCAGGCGCAGCTGGAATACACCAGGCTGAACATCCTGGACATCATCGACCAGGCGGAAAGTGCCGTCCGCAACAGCATCTGGATTGCCCAGTGGTGCCTCCAGTTCCAGGACAGCCTCTCACGTGTGACTTACCGTGTGGTGAATGACAATCCGGTCGTGATGGGCTCCACCGTGGCACTCATGCCCGGCTTCAGCAAACGGTACCCGCTGTTCGCCCCCTACACGTGCCGCGTGGGAGATTCCCTTGCGCTGCGTTCGCTGGCCACGGAGCAGTACGACTACCCTTCCCAGGAATGGTTCACCAAGCCCATTGAACTGGATGGCGGCTACTGGTCCGAGCCATACATCGACACCGGCGGCGGAGAGGTGCTCATGACCACCTACTCCGTACCAATCAAGGACAAACACGACAATACGGCCGCGGTGCTCACTGCGGACATCGCCCTCGACTGGCTGACAGACATGATAGGCGATATCAAGATCTATCCCCACGCCACCACCGTGATGATCAGCCGAAGCGGCCAGTTCATGATGAGCCGTGACCGCGAAATGATGAAGTCCACGCTCATCGACATAGTGAACAGCATGCGGGACCACAGGGATTTCCAGAAGCTCGACCATGCCATGAAAGCCGGAGAGTCCGGCAGTACCACCCTTAAATACGACGGCGACGAGTACCACGTATTCTACGCCCCCGTAGTGCAGACCGGCTGGGCGATGTGCATCATAGTGCCGACCGGAGACATCTACGGCACCATCCGCAAGATGGGACTGTGGGTGATCCTCTTCCAGATACTCGGCCTTGCGCTGCTCGTCCTCATCCTGAACACATACTTCAGGAACCAGAAGAAGTACAACGCCCTCAACGAGAAGAAGGAAAGGCTCCAGGGTGAACTCCGCATCGCGAGCAACATCCAGATGTCGATGGTCCCCAAGACCTTCCCTCCGTTCCCCGACCGCAACGACCTCGACCTCTCGGCCTCCATCGTCCCCGCTAAGGAAGTCGGCGGCGACCTATACGACTTCTACATCCGCGACGAGCGCCTCTTCTACTGCATCGGCGACGTGAGCGGCAAGGGCGTACCGGCATCCCTCGTGATGGCCATCACCAGGACGCTGTTCCGGAATGTCTCCTCGCACCAGAACAGCCCCATGAAGATAGTCACCGCGATGAACGACAGCATGTCGGAGATGAACGAGAGCAACATGTTCGTAACCTTCTTCTGCGGCGTACTTGACCTTCACAACGGCAAGATGCACTACTGCAACGCCGGGCATAACGCACCGCTCATACTTACCGACGACATCCAGGTCCTGCCCGTGGAGCCCAACCTTCCGCTGGGAATAATGAAGGGCATGCCGTTCGTCGAGCAGGAAGTGCAGCTCAATTACGACGATGCCATATTCCTGTACACCGACGGTCTCACGGAAGCGGAGAACATCAACCACGAACTCTTCGGAGAGGAAAGGATGAAAGAGGCCCTTCACGAACGCCGCAGCGCCCAGGGACACATGGAGGCCGTTCAGGCGGCGGTCTCC
>JAEEGL012362877.1_pt1 | contig 60809 bp, 43 predicted proteins | sample 9134231 | NCBI WGS metagenome assembly JAEEGL01 (sample SAMN16246548, study PRJNA631951) | gut metagenome | biome: gut microbiome; feature: rumen; material: fiber-attached | host: Bos | place: Iran: Karaj | collected 2018-10
GATACTGCGATCCCCTGGCACTATGTATTCGCGTTCGATGAGTCCGGCGAAATGATGGTCGTCAATAACGGCGAACTGATCGCTTTTGTCAAACTCTCTGAGGCAGAGGCCGCGTCGATCCTGGCCACCCTACCGGTCCGCGAGACGGGGGACAGACCTGCGACCGAAGTGCCCGCGACTGCCACTCCGGAGCCGACATTGCCGCCTGCGACCGCTACACCGGAACCAACGTTGCCTCCCGCGACCGCCACTCCGGAGCCGACGCTGAAACCGGAATTCAAGTCGATGCAAGAGTCACATATTACCCCTGACGGTATTACGCAACCGTCACGAATGTATTCCAGTGATCCATCTATGCTCCATCGTCCTTGCGGGATACACGGTTCAGAGCGAGTCAGCATCGTTTTCAGGGTGTTTGATGCCGGATATGAACAGTTTGAAAAACTGGATGCTCATCAGGGGCGGGCAATTCCGCAGATCACGCGGGATTATATGGACAGATTTATCGAAGGGAAAATGAAATTCTGGATATGTGATGTTGACGGCAATAAAATTGATTACGTTTTCGCAAACAAGGATGGCTTTGTGCAATTTATCCTTTATCCCGGAACGTATACGGCAATGTACGAAGATGACGGCGTGTACAAAACCATTGTTTCTTCTGTTATTACTGTCGAAGAAGATACGTGCGGCAGCCCTATTTATGATGTTTTTTATACGATTTACGATACGGACGGCAAGGTCGGAGACCTTTCGTATATCATAATTTATAATTACGAAAGATATAAGCCGGTGACGGTAAAGGTTACTGACGAAGAAACCGGAATGCCAGTCCCTGATACTTATGTTGCATACCAGGCCCAGCATCTCTCCGAGGGTACGGAGTACTTTAAGACTGATGAAAACGGAGAATTAAAGCTCAACAGTATATTTGATTTTATCATTAAACAAAAACCAACCAGTATTGACAGCTGGCAGACCAACATCCGCCTTTATTTTGAAAAGGATGGCTATGCCGGGGTAACGATAAGGGAAGATAAGCTGAAGTCCAACTTTGAAGTAAAATTAAAAAAGGCGTAAAAGAAGTAAACTGATTTTCGTCCTCCTGCGGACTGAGTGAATGACAAAGCATTTCGTTCCCGGAAATGCGGCGTCACCACTCGGTTCGCAGCTTGCCATTTTAATTGACAATTCTCCCCGCTTTTTGGTATAATTATCCTGTATGATTATGCGCGATCGCGCGGCCGCGGGAGGTGAGGAAGATGGCGGGCGAAGACGAAAACACGAGCCGGAATTCGAAGCAAAATTCAAGACAAAACTCGAAGCTGGTCAGGGGCCTGTATATGGTGCTGCTGATGGTGTTGTTCGTTGCCATCGGGACCCTCATCACCGGTAAAATTGCCGCCAATTCCCGCGAGCGGAAAGCCAAAGCGCAGGAAGAGCAGAAGCTCATCGATCAGTACACCGCCGAAGCCGAAGAACTGAACGCCCGCATCGCCGAGGTGAAGAACGAGATCAGCGGCATTGACACCCGTTACCGGCAGGTGCTCGGGCGTCTCAAAGAGACCGACCGCGAATTCTACAATCTGTACGACATGTACAGCCGCAGCCTCGAGACCGACCGCGTGCTGGCGGGATTGACCACCGTGTCCGGCAGCGGCATCGTCATCCGGCTCGACGACTCCGGGCTCGTGCAGTCGCTGGTCCACGACTCGTATCTCACCGAGATCCTCAACGTGCTCAAAACCGCCGGCGCGCAGGCAATATCCATCAATGGCGAACGCATCGTGCCCACCAGCGAAGTGCTCTGCCTCGGGCCCAGCATAAGGGTCAACGGCGTCCGCCTCTTCGCCCCGTACCGCATCGCCGCGGTGGGCGAGCCCGACACGCTGCTGAAGGCATACCAGGAGAGCCGGATATATTCAACCATCGTCGCGCAGAACCTGCTGTACGACGTGCAGAAATACGACAGCCTGACCATCGGCGCCTACACCGGCGATCCGGGCAAAATGATAACCAAGCTGTTTTGACGGCGCGAAAGGAGGGGGAGCCCGTGAAATTTGACGAAGACGAATTTGATTATAAGATCGGCAAGAACGTTGACGACGAAGCCGGTGCGCCCGGCGCGAACGGCGCGGACAACGCGGCTGACCCGGCCGCCTCGGCGGCATTCGAACTGCGGCGGCTGTTCAAGCCGGATATAGATGTCAATTACGACGACCCGGAAGACGATATCGACGCGGACGTGAAGATCGCCCGCAAGCCCGGCCCCGGCGCACGCCGCGTGCAGAACGGGCGCGCCGACGAAAACGCTGCGGCTTCTCCCGCCGCGGCGCCTCAAAATGATGTTCCCGCGCCGGCCGCCGGCACGACTCCGGCGCAGGGCGGCAGCAACGCCGCCGCAACCCGGAGCACCGCGCCGCAGAATGCCGCGCCGCAGAGCGAGAGTTCTACGCTCAAAGCATCCAAGGCGCCCCGGCGCAAAGGATTGGCCTCCGGCGGCTTCGGCCGGGCCGTGATAACTTTGCTGCTCACGTTGTTGTGCGTTGCCATCGGCATCGCGGCGGCAATGCAGTACAAGACCGTCGTTGCCCGCGCCTCCGAAAAACCGGACGCCGAAGAGCGCATCACCGAACTGCTCAGCACGATCAACACGCTGCACTCCGAGCTGGGTTCGCTGGAAGCCGAACGCGACGAGCTGCAGAACCGCCTCGACCTGGTGGAGCAGTCCTCGCAGGACGAGCAGCTGGCCGCGCTGCGGGATGAATTGACCAAAGTGCAGACGTTTGCCGGATTGACCACAGTCAAAGGCCGCGGCGTGCACATCCAGGTCAGCTTCGACGAACACACCAACGTGGGCCTGATCCAGAGCCGCCTGCTGCTGCTCATCAATGAGCTCCGGGCCAGCGGCGCCCAGGCTATCAGCATCAACGGCGTGCGGATCCTTGCCATGACCGAGATCCGCGTAGTGGACGAATCGTATATTTCGGTCAACGCGCTCCAGCTCGTGGCCCCGTACGACATCTACGCGATCGGCGACGCCGCCAAACTGTATAACGGTATTACCATGGGGCGTTCCGGTATCGTCTGGCAGATCCGCGATCTTACCGGGGCGACCTGCACCTGGGAAACACAGGAAAATATAATCATCAACGCCGCGTCGGAGGACGACATCAAGATCGACCGGCTGGAGGTATATAAATAATTGAGCATCATTGACAACATCTTGACGCGGGAGTACGGGATATCGCCCGAATTGTGCGCATTGGCCGAAGAGACCGAGCGGCAGGTGCGGGGCGAGTTTGAGCATATTGACCGCGTGCGCGATTATAACCAGTTAAAAGTGCTCCGGAGCATGCAAAAAAACGGGCTGGCGGAGCGGCATTTCAATTTCTCCACCGGGTACGGCTACAACGACATCGGGCGCGACCTGCTGGACCGGATCTTTGCCGACGCGTTTGACTGCGAGGACGCACTGGTGCGCAGCCAGTTCATTTCGGGCACGCACGCGCTGACCGTGGCGCTCTTCGGCATATTGCGGCCGGGGGACACGGTGGTGTCGGTGACGGGCAAACCGTACGATACGCTGGAGGGCATCCTCGGGATCCGCGGCGCGGCGGACGAAGGCTCGCTGAAGGATTTCGGGGTCAATTACCGCCAGGTGGATCTGCTGCCGGACGGCTCGCCGGATCTTGAGGGGATCGCGGCGGCGGTGGCCGGCGTCAAACTGGCGATCATGCAGCGCTCGCGGGGCTACAGCAGCCGGGACGCGCTCAGCGTGGAGACACTGGGCCGGATCGTGCGGGCGGTAAAGGCGGCGTCGCCGTCGACGATAGTGATGTGCGACAACTGCTACGGCGAGTTCGTTGACATCATCGAGCCGGTCAACGTGGGCGCGGACTTTATGGTCGGCTCGCTGATCAAAAACCCGGGCGGCGGGCTGGCGCTCACCGGCGGGTATATTGCGGGCAAGGCGGAGTGCGTGCGGAAGTGCGCGAACCGGTTGACCGCGCCGGGCCTGGGCAAGCATGTGGGCTCGTCGCTGGGCACGACGCGCAATATGGCGCAGGGGTTTTATATTGCCCCCCATACCGTGGCGGAGAGCCTGAAAGGCGCCGTATTCACCGCCGCGCTGTTCGAAAAGCTGGGCTACGACACTTCGCCCGCTTTCGACGCGCCGCGCTCGGACATCGTGCAGACGGTACGGTTCCGCTCGCCCGAAAAACTCGCGGAATTCTGCCGGATGGTGCAGCTGGCGGCGCCGGTGGATTCGGACGCGGTGCCGGTGGCGGACGATATGCCCGGCTACGAGGCGCAGGTGATCATGGCCGCGGGCAATTTCGTACAGGGCGCCTCCATCGAACTCAGCGCGGACGGCCCGATGATCCCGCCGTATACCGCGTTCATGCAGGGCGGGCTGACTTATGTCAACGTGAAACTGGCGGCGCTGCTGGCCGCCGAGGCTTTGAATAAACTGGATTGATCGATACTGCCGCGGAGGCAATATTATGGACAACGGCGAAAACACTACCAAAAAGAAAACTTTCAAGCTGACCAAGGTCAATTCGCGCGACGGCGAAAAAGTCGAATACGACGCGTACGGCTACGAGATAAAACCTGCGCCTAAGACGGGGGACAGACCCGTTCCCGAGGATCTGCTGCCCCGGACCGAACGCCGCACGTACGACGCTGACCTTCGCGCCGCGATCGAGAGCGGAGCTCATCGCCGTACGCACCAGACGCTGGTTAATACGGGGGACAGACCTGCCCGCGACAGAACCGTTGACGAAACGGAACGAGTGCACCGTACCGCGCAGCCGGCGAAGAAAACGAGTAAAACGAATAAAGCGGACGAGGCACAGCCGGCAAAGAAATCCAACAAATCGAAAAAGAAGCAGAAGGCGGAAAAGGCGCGCAAAAAACAGGAAGCCGCCCGGGCGCGCAAGCAGGAGCGCGAAGCCGCGCAGAACGAACAGAACGCGCCGGAAGCGGAGAACGCCGAACAGCCGAAGAAGAAATTGACCGCCGCCGAACTGCGCGTAAAATACGCCAAAATGCAGCGCCGGGAAAACTGGCTGGGCGTGCTGAAAGTGCTGGCGGTGGTGCTGGTGCTGGCGCTGATAATTGTCCTCATAACCGTCAATTCCCATAAAGACAAAGGCCTCGACACGCAGTATCTGGCGGTGGGGTATATTGACGACGCCGCGGACGGCACGCTGTCGTTCATGCGCGTCGAATCGCCCGTGTTTTCCCACGTATCCGGCGTGTTCATCCCCAACGTCAACGAAGGCGACCGCGTCGCCAAAAACGCCGTCATCGGCCATGTGATAAAAGAAGAGTACTCCGACGATCTGCGGGAGCTGAAGGACATTGAGAGCCGTATTGCCGCCGCACAGCGCGCGTCATCGTACATCGACTCCTCCCGCAGCGGCGAGATGCTGGCGCTGGAAAACGCCATCGACAGCGGCATTGACGACCTGGCGCGGCTGGCCATGTCCGGCGGCCTCTCCGGCTACAGCGCGAAGTTCAGCGAGCTGAGCGACCTGTTTGCCCGCCGCAACGAGCTGGAGATGAATGCCGAATCCACCGATACGTACATTAAAGACCTGCAGAAGCAGCGCAACAAGATCCAGAACCGTATCTCGGCGTCAATGCACGAAGTCCGCGCCCCCGAAGCCGGCGTAGTGTCGTTCCAAACGGACGGCAACGAGACCCGCGTCACGGAGGCCACCAACGCCCTCAGAACGCGCATCGACAACACCAGCTTCAAATCCGAACTGTCCAGCACGCTCACCGAAGCGGAACTGGCGGAGATCACGCTGCCGGAAAGCACGCCCGAATCCTCTTCCGGCCGTGCTGTGAGCAACGGCTCCGAAGTGGCGCGCATTGCCGGCGAAAACGAGTTCTACATCACGGTGCAGGTGGCGGATCCGGGGGCGCATCATATTGTCCCCGGCAACACCGCGGAAATATACGCGCCGGACGAAAACATCCGGTTCGACGCGGATATCGTGGGCGTGTATTATTGCGGCAGCGTATCGCTGGCGGTGCTGAAGTCCGACCGGGCGCTGGACGCGACGGTGACGCTCAGGCAGCTGCGCGGAACCGTGATCTTCAGCCACATCGAAGGACTCAAGGTGCCGCTCCGGGTGCTCACGGACTGGGACAGAGCGGGACTCACCGCGCGGCTCACGGTGCTGCGCTCGGGCTATATCCGGTACGCGTACGTCAACGTGCTTTCTAGCGACGGCGTATACGCCATCATCAATAACCGCTCCACGCTGGATGACGGCACCGGGATCTGGGTGCGCGAGAACGAGGAATACGTGGTCAATTACGACAAAGTCACCGAAGGACAGGGGGTGTGAGCGTGAGTATTGCCGACAATCTGCGCGAAGTGCGCCGCAAGATCGACGAAGCTCTCGCCGAAGCCGGGCGTACGGACAACGTCACGCTCGTTGCCGTCACCAAATATTCCGGCGTGCCCGAAGTGCTGGAGGCGATCCGCGCCGGCCAGACGGTGTTTGCCGAAAACCGCGTGCAGATGCTGCTGGACAAATGGCGCCGGCTGGACGAACTGCGGGACGCGGGCGTACAGCTGCCGGAACTGCACTGGCACATGATCGGCCGCCTGCAGACCAATAAAGTCAAGTACATCGTAGGCAAAGTCGAACTGATCCACTCCTGCGACTCGCTCCGGCTGGCGGAGGAGATCTCCCGGCAGAGCGTGAAGGCGGGCGTGGTGAGCCGCGTGCTGATCGAGGTCAACGTCTCCGGCGAAGCCAGCAAGTCCGGCGTGACGCCGGAAGAGACGGAGGAGTTCGTGCGTCAATGCGCCGCGCTGCCCGGATTGACCGTCTGCGGCCTGATGACAATGGCGCCCGAAGGCGCTCCCGGATCGGAATTGACGCAGATTTTTTCACATTTAAACAAATTATTTGTTGACATAGGCGCAAAAAGTATATATAATTGCTCTATGACTACCCTTTCCATGGGTATGAGTGCGGATTTTGTCGAAGCCGTGAAGTGCGGTTCCAACATGGTCCGCGTCGGACATCGCATTTTTACGTAGTGCGATCCGGCAAATATACAAAAGAGATTTTTATGAGTTACGCAAGATAAGGAGGCTGTTTTAATGGCAGAAGTTTTTTCACGTTTCAAGAATTTTCTTGGATTCGGCAGTGGCAATACCGCACCTGATACAGATGAATACGTGGATGACATTGACGACGAGCGCGCCAGCTTTTCCGCCGATTCCGAGGATGAGTACACTGTTGTGACGAAAGATCGCTACAGCCGCGTCAGCAATTCCGCTCCGACCTTCACGAGCCGTCAGACCCGCGAGCCCGCTCCGGAAAAGCATACCGAGCGTGCCGCCGAGAAGACCGAGCGCACGGGCGAAAAGAGCAAAGTCATCAACATGGGTGTGAATTCCAATCTGCGCGTCGTGTTGTCCAAGCCATCCGCGTTTGACAACTGCGAAGCGATCTGCTCCCACCTGCGCGGCCAGATGACCGTGGTGCTGAATCTCGAGTTTGTTCCCGAGGTCGGCGACCGCCGCCGCATCTTCGACTTCGTGTCCGGCTGCTGCTACGCTCTCGACTGCAGCATCCAGCGCGTGTCCGACCTGATCTACGTCATCGCTCCGTCCAATGTGGACGTGCTGGCCGAGGTCACCGAGGAAGAGGAAGAGTCCGCGTTCTCCGCGTTCTGATTAGTCCGTCCGATTGATCCGAACATATATTTATGATTTTGAACCGGCGTCAGCCGCTTTTGGCGGGCGCTTTTAGGGGGTTTTTAGGTTTTGGCAACGCGCGAGGGCAGCAATAAGCGGGACGATCGCGGGGGCAATGACCGCACCGTCCGCCTGGACCGTGAGGGCAATGACAAACCGGCCGCCGGCCTTACCGGCAGTTCGGTGATCGTCAAACTGCTGGCGGCGGTCATTATTTTCCTGGTCATCGGTTTTGTGGGACTGGGGGTCTCCCGGCTGCTGCTCGGCGCGGATATTTTCCGGCAGGTGTTCCGGCTGGTGATGCTGCCGCTCTGCGCGTTTCTGTCGGGCCTGCTGTCAATGCTCATTCTTCGTCACGCAGGCGCCTGCCTGATCGCGTCTTTGTTTACGGACGCGGTGATCTTTTTGATCGTGGCGGGCCTTTCTTGGAGCGTCCTGGCCTGGAATCTTTTGTACATTCTGGGCAGCCTGATCGGCATCCTGATCGCGTACGTGATATTGACGCACAAGGGAAATTAGACTTTTTTATAATTCGAATTAAAGCTCAAACCTATTTTTCTAATTCTGCTAAAAGTTTCCGTAATACCGGTTCCAGCGCGAGACGGTAGTAATGGAAGCCGAGGTCGCCCGGGTGGCAGCCGTCAACGGTTGCCGACTGCGGATCGTCGTCCGCAAACAGGGAAAACCCGTCGATGTAATAAACAAGTCTGTCCCCCGTATTGACCGCGCGTTCGTAGGTGTCGCGGACGATATCGCGGCGCCGCATGTTCTCTTTGTACACCTGCGGATGGATTGTGCGCACGTCGGGTTTGGAAAGCAGGACGATCGGCAGGTCCGGATTGGCGTCGCGTACCGTCTTATATACGGCAAAGTGTGTTGCCTCCAGATGGGCGGCGTCGGGAGCGTTGTGGTCGTAGTCGCACACGAATATTGACATCGGCGTGGCGGCAATGTGCTTCACCATCGCTTCTTCGCCTCGCGCGGAGCCGGAGAAGCCCCAGTTGATGAAGTCAACGTACAGCGTGCGCGAAAGCATGCTCTGATAGGCGTTGCCGGGCCGCGAGGCGCACCCGCCCTGGGTGATGGAAGAGCCGTAATACACGATCGGCAGCACGGGTCTATATTTTGCGGGCTCCTCGAACCGGGCGGTTTCGCTGACGCCGATGTACAGGCGGGTCACGTCGTTGTAAAGCGGGAAGTTCAGGATGAAGTCCTGCATGCCGCCCGGCGTGGCGAGCACGCTTTCGAAGCCCGACGGCGAGCTGAACGGCGGGATGAACGTGCCGGCATACTCCGGTTCGGAGCCTTCCGGTTCGGGGTCTGTCCCCCGTATAATGCGGTACAGGTCGAAGCCGCAGACACCGGAAACGGGCATGTGGGAGAAGCAGCATTGATTGTCCCATTCGGCGTGGAGCGCGACATACGGGGAATCGGTGCGGAATCTCAGGCGCAGACCGGCGGTGTTGCGGGCGAGGAAGACAACGCCTTCGTTGACCGTTTCGGCCACGTCGGCGGGCAGGCGGCGGTACGGCTCGCCGGGATCGTCAACGCGCGTCCCGTACAGCACGAACTCTCCGCTCCGGGCGTCAAGCCACCGTATATCCGGCAGCTCGAGGGTCTCGGGCACTTTCAGATTGGGGTCAATGTCGGCTATTTTCATGTTTTTCAGCTTCCTCTCTGGTTGCGTGACGGGGGACAGACCTGCGGTAAACCTGTTGCGTGACAGGGGACAGACCTGTGAAAGGGCGATTAAAAAATCACAGGCGGCACTTGATGCTGCGGCCCTGGCGCGCGGATTCGAACAGCAGGTCGACCACGTGCATCAGCCGGATCTCTTCTTCGGGAGTGACGATGAGGCTCGCGTCGCCGCGGATCGTTGCCACAACGTTTTTGTAGAAATCGCACCAGTCGGTGTTGACCTCCGGCAGCGGCAGCTCGCGCGTGGTCTCGCGGGGGCGGGGAGCCATTGTCCGCGTCGGGCCCGCTTCGGTGTACACGATCTCGGCGGTCCAGCCCAGATCCTTGTCGTCGGCGAGCTCCACCATGCGCCCGTGGCAGCCCCAGTCCTCCACCACCGCGGTGCCGTCGGTGCAGCTCATGTGCCAGCGCGGCTGGACAACGAAGCAGTTCGTGGAGACTTCGATCATTGCCCACAGCCCGTCTTCGAACCTGACGTACAGTTTGCAATTGTCGTCAACGCCCTCCGAATACACCTCGAACAGCTCCGCTTTGACCTCGACCACGGGGTTTTTATCCATCCACATCAACTGGTCGAGCAGGTGGATGCCCCAGTCGAGCAGCATGCCGCCGCCGTTCTCCCGGCGCCCGCGCCAGCCCGACAGCACGCGCTTCGAACCCTGCACGCGCGATTCGATGAAATACGGCGTTCCGAGCCGCTTCGTGTCGTACAGATGCTTGATTATGACGTAATCCCGGTCCCAGCGGCGGTTCTGATGCACGGTGAATACTTTGCCGTTTTTGCGGGCGGCGGTCAATACTTCTTCAAGCTCGGCGCAGTTAAGCATGACGGGCTTTTCGCAGACAACGTTTTTGCCGGCGTTCAGGGCGGCGATCGATATAGGTTTGTGGAAATTGTTCGGGGTGGCAACGAGCACGAGTTCGATCTCGGGGTCGGCAAGCAGCGCTTCCCGGGTGGGGTAGACGACCAGACCGTTCTGCGCCGCGACGTCGTTGCGCTCGGGCAGCAGATCGTATACGCCTTTTACTTCGAGGCAGTCAATGCGGTCCCGGATATTCTGGTAGTGATACGATCCCATCCCGCCGAAGCCGATGATGCCCATTTTCATTTTGCTGTTCATGGAAAGCCTCCTTTGCCGGCCGCAACATATTGTGTCCGGCGGCAAATCTATGGCCCATAGGATACAACATTTGGTCCGGTTTTGCAACATTAAATTTGACGCGGGAACGCAGCGTGACGGGGGACAGACCTTTGTCCGGCGAAGCTTGACAACACAGCTCATTATATGGTACAAGACAGGCAGAGCCGGCGCCTTCCACGTGTGACGAGAGCGTGGCGCGCTGCGGCGGAAAGCGGGAGTGGCAGTATGGATATTGACCTCGGCACGGACGAAAAGAAGCGCGTTGACCTGTTTAACAGGCAGAAGGAACTGCTGGACACGTTCCTGGCGCACGGCGCGATATCGCGGGAGCAGTATGACAAGAGCCTGAACGGTCTGAAAACCAAGCTGCTCGGGGAGCCGGACGGGGGACAGACCTCCGAATCACCGGACGGGGGACAGACCTCCGGAGCGACCGCTGACATCCCGGCTGCGGCTGAACCGCCGGCACCGGAAAGAGAGGAGATGAAGATCATGAGATACGAATACAGGACGCGAGGCGTGTGCTCGCAGCTGATCAGCTTCGATCTAGAGGGGAATGTTGTCAGCAACATCAGCTTCCTGGGCGGCTGCAACGGCAATTTGAAAGCAATTTCCAAGCTGGTGGACGGCTGGACGGTGGAAAAGATCGAGTCGTTCCTGAAGGGCAATACCTGCGGCTACAAAAACACCTCCTGCGCCGACCAGCTGGCGATCGGCGTGCGCGAGGCGTACGAGAAATCCAAGGCGGTAGGGGAAAACGCATGAAAAAAGTATTAGTGATTGCACTTGCGGCATTATTGATGCTGAGCGCGCTGAGCGTATTCGGTGCGGCGGCAGAAGAAGTTGCCGACGGGGCGCCGCGCAGTCTGATCACCGTCGAAAACGGCGAAGTCAAAAACGGCACCATCAAAGAGGGGAACAACGTCAAGACTCTCGCCAGCGGCGACGTTGTCAAATTCGGCTTTAAAAAAGAATTTGACCCCATGATCCACATCAATCTGGGCGAGGCCGTTGACACCGCCGAATACCCGATCCTGGCCATCAAAGCGCAGCAGAGCGGCGCCACTAAACTGGGCGGCGAAGTGTTCTACAACGAGCCCGGCGCCGGTGCGGTGGGCGGCAAATCCGTGAAATACAACTGGGCCGACACTGCCGAGTGGCAATGGATCAAGGTCGATCTTTCCGGCTGCGGCAACGTCGGCTACCTCCGCCTCGACGTTTTCGACAACGGCGATACATCCGTGACGGGCATGATCGCCGCGCTTGGATTCTTCAAAACCGCCGACGACGCGGACGCTTTCGCCGCCAGCGAGCAGGGCCTTAAACTGGGGACAGACCCCGGTTCGGAGTCTATCGTCGAAGAGATCAAGCAGGAAGACGCCTCGTTCTACTACCTGTACGATAAGGAGTCCACCGTCTCGACCGGCTGGTGGTATGCCCCCTATGCCGATGGCAAGAGCATCAGCGTCTACTTCGAATCCACCGTCTGGTTCAGTAAGATCTGGTTCTATGCGTACGCGTCGCAGCGGGATTGTCCGATCCTGCTCACGGTGCTGAACGACAGCGACGATGAAGTATTCTCCCGCGAGATCGGCGTCAGCGGCAACACCGACAATACCGTTGACCTCGGCATCGCGCTGGCACCCGGCTACTATACCATCATGTTCGAGTCCGTCGAGGTGGACGACGACCTGCTGGACAACATCCATTTTGTGCTGGGTTCTGCCGGTGAGGGCGACGTGGAGGTCGATCTTACATCGTTCGGCGGCAACACCAACGATAATACCCAGGCCGCTCCCGCCATCCGGCTGATCATCTGCGAGCCCGACCCGAACTACACCGAAAAACCGGTAGTTACGCCCAAAGCGACCGAACTGCCCACTCCCGTACCAACGTCTGTCCCCGTTCCCGCCGAGACGGATGCGGCGCCGACGGCCGGTTCGGACAATAACGGCTCCGCCAACAGCGGTGATGACAATAAGAGCAAGACGGACAATAAGGGCAAAACCGGGCTTATAATCGGTATTGCCGCCGCGGGCGCGGTGATCATCGGGTCCGTAATTGCCATCGTGGCCGCGAAAAAGAAGAAAAGCTGAAACAGGCCGGGGTCTGTCCCCGTTCTTGTAAGCGCCGATTTTAAAAAAAGTGTTGACAACGCCCCGCAACATGAGTATAATCTGCTTCGCTGACCGCGTCAGGTTAGGCCGGCGCCTTCAGTGATCCGCGAGTATGGTGGAATTGGCAGACACGTGCGTTTAAGGGGCGCATGGGAGACCGTATCGGTTCAAGTCCGATTACTCGCATCTGTAGCATGAAGCCCGAGAGGGCCTGCAAAAAGAAAACCGGCAAGAGATTGCCGGTTTTCATTATTTCCCGAATATCTTAGTTTTCTATGAAATCTTCGCTCAGATCGAGCGGTGTGTAGTCGTTGCCTGCGACACGGATCATGACGCTGTCAAAAAACGAGGTGATCGTATCCACGTCAGGGCCAATTGTTGTAAGACAGTGGTCGTCGCGCAGCTTGGTACAGATCTCGGTCCGGGTGGAATCATATACCACGATCACCGCCTGAGACGAGGGACAGACCAGCAGTTTTTCGGGATTTTTGCTCTTGAAATAAGCAAGAAGCGAATCAAAATACTGGGCGTAATCAAGTCCCTGGATCTGCACGTAGATGGATATTCCATCGTCAGTCAAAAAAGTACAGTCATGGTCTTCGCCCTGCGTCAATGTATAATTATAGCCCGGTTTGACGCGCACTTCTAATTTGAGCAGGGTGTTCGTGGCCCAGGTTGATGTTGACCGTTCCCAGTCGCTCGATTCAGTGGCGGGGGCGGGCGTTTCGGCCGTGCTCACGTGGTCATTGACGGAGCAGCCGGAAAGAAGTAGCACCGCCGCGAGCGTCAGCACGCTCAGCAATAACAATATAGACTTTTCTGATGTTTTCATTTTAGGCACTTCCTTGATCCCCGGGCTGTTAATACCGGGGACAGACCTCTTTCTGATACTTCCAAAGACAGTCTTACTAATTCTGCGGTTCGGCGTCGATACCCAGGACCTGTCCCTCGTACATCCAGTCGTTCCAGGGGAAGTTTTTCCACACATTATAGTGGAGCCGGTGCATCTCCTCGGTGAGGAGCAGCATTTTGCCTACGGAGCGGCCTTCCGGGTAGAACTCGTAAAACTCGCCGTCAACGAACAGCGCAAACTTGGACGTGTCTGTAACGATGACCAGCGAGTAGGTGTATTTGTAGTCCAGATCGAAGCTCCAGGGTTCGCCGAGCTTCGTGCCGGAGAAGTGGATGCCGGAGTGGTCGAACGTAATTGTCCCATCGCCGCAGAGCTCGGTGGAACGCTTGTGCTTGACATATTTGTACGGCGGCAGGTAGCCGAGGCGGACGTGCTCGGTGAAGGAGTAGGCGTTGTCCGCGCGAATGTCGCGGATAAGCTTGACGCGCTCGGCCTCGACCCATTTTGAGGGCGACTCGGGGATAACGCAGTTGTCATCGAAGGGCTCGAATTCGTAGTAATCGTTGAGGATGGCGCCGTTGCCGCAGTTCGTGCAGCGGATCTCGTTCTTTTCGGCCTTCATCGTGAGCTCGGCTTGGCAGCGGGGGCAATAATAATTGATCTCGTCCAGATGTTCGCAGCTCCGGCCGTGCATGTTCCAGCGGATGTGACGCTCGCGGGTCCACGCGAATTCGTCGTGGCGGAAGACCTCGTTCAGGCGGGCGTCAATTTCCGCCGGCTTCATCTCCTCGAGCTGCTCGGGGGTGAAGAGCAGCTTCAGCCGCGCTTCGGTGTATCCCTTGCGCTCTTCGAGGTAGTGCTTGGTGCTGGTGAGGTATTGACCGCGCATCTCGAGGAAGTACACGGGCACGCGGAAGAACTGGATGAAGCGGCCGGAGCCGGGGACAACGGGCTGATTGACCCCGTAGATCGAGCTCATGCCTTCGGGCGAGAAGGTGACAATACCGCCGCGCTTGAGCAGCGAGCTGATGGCCCGGATGCTGGCGATGTCCTGGTCGAATATCTTTTTGGGCACGATCTGGTTGAGTTTGAATACGGCGCGGAGGTGGCTGCGGAAGAATTCGTTGTAGCCGGCGACCATGTTGTAGCGCTCGGGGTACGCGGCTTTCATGGTGTACAGGTGGTCAACGCGCGACAGATGGTTCCACACGATTATGCACGGTCCTTTGAGCTTTTCGCCGGCGGGCAGGTCACTTGAAAAGTGCGGGTTGTAGCGCGGCAGCAGCACTGTGGAGCCGAGCAGGTGGTACATCCAGGTGACCGGGCGGCTGGGCCGCTTGTACTTGCGCCGCGCGAGCTTCTCCTGTAGCGTCAGCTTCTTTTTGCCCCGTGTGTTATCAGGGTCTGTCCCCTGTATTGATCGTGTTTCCATGGCGAGGTCGTCTCCGTATATGTGCGGTTTTTGCGGGTTTGGGCGGTGTTGTCGGCGGTGTTGTCGGCGGTGTTGCCGGCGTCAATCGTTTCGGCCGTTGCCGACCGGCGTCAATCGTTTCGGCCGTTGCCGACCGGCGTCAATAACGCGCCATGCCGCAGTGTACCACATACCGCGCCCGAATGCAACGGAAAAACGGCTGAAGCACGGTTATACCGGCGGAAGCGAGGCGTTGCGCTCTGTGGCCGGGTTGCGTGATAGCCTGCGGTGTGTTAGAATGCAGGAGATCTCCTGATGTCAGGCGAAATGAGGGCGGTTATATGACGGAGCTTGAACTGAAATATATGATCGACGGTGAAGAAGCGTTTGAACGCTGTCTGGACGCGCTGAAGAAGTTGTGCGGGCCCGGCAGTGTGAGGCTTCAGACCAACTATTATTACGACACGCCCAAGCGCGAACTGCATAAAGCCGGCGTCACGCTGCGCATCCGTCAAAATCGCGGTCGGATGCAGGGACAGGTCAAGAGACACGACGGCGGGCGCAGCGGTAAAAGTGAAGAATCTTACTTTTTGGTATCGGAATTGCCGAAATATCTGCTGTTTGAGGGCAAAAAAGCCAAATTGCTGGGGTCGTTGACAACACAGCGTCACTGCTTCGACTGGCACGGCTGCGAGATCGACCTGGATGCCAACCACTATCTGGGCAACACCGACTATGAACTCGAGATCGAGTATCCGGCAGGCGATGTCGGAATGGCGGCGGAGATCGCTGCTATGCTTTCTGATTCGGTCGTGCTGACCGCCAGCCGCGGTGGCAAGTATTCGCGCTTCCTCAAAGCACTGAAAAGGTGCGCTAAGCTGACTCGCTGCATTAACAATACAGGGGAAAGCGATACGGGGGACAACGATACGGGGGACAACGATACGGGGGACAGACCAGATTCTGACAATACAGGGGACAGACCCGGTTTTAAGCAATGCGCGGATTCTTATTCTTCCGAGACCTTTGAGTCTGGCGAATTAAAATAGATTACTTCGCCCGAGTGGATAAACAATAATTGTGAATCGTCGGCAATATCGTGATTTGAACAGTTGTCGCCGTTAACGTCGTTTATCACAACTAATTCATAATTGTGCGTCAATCCGCGGACGGTTAATGAGATAATATTGCCTGAAGCGCGGTCAACAACACCCACTTTTTCGCCGATCATCCACTTGAATCGCTCGTAATAACGGCGAAAAAGCATTTCTTTGGTCTTCCGTGGGTCGATTTCCAACTCTTCCAGCCGGTTTTGCAGCTTTCCTATAATAATTCCCGCCAGATTTTCGCGCAAAATATGGATTTTTTGTTCAAACGGAAACTGTATGACAGGGGACAGACCATAGTAATCCAGTTCATGATCCGAGTCGGGCAAGAGTGAAGTCGCGGTCTTTTTTATTTCATCCGGGAAGCCTTCTGCTGGCGCAAATACATTGATCCCGATGCCGATAACGGCAAAATCGAGTTTATCTTCTGTGAAGCTACCCTCGGTCAGGATCCCGCCAACCTTTTTTGGGCCGATATATAAATCATTGACCCACTTCAGGCGGGTGTCAATTCCGGTTAGTTCATATATTGCCTGCGCCGCTACAACGCCTGCCAGCGCGGTCAACAACGCAGGTATGTCCCTCGTCATTATTTCTGTATCAAACTGCCTTCGGACCACGATGCTCATATACAGCCCGGTTCCTTTCGGCGAAAAAAACGATCTCTCAAGCCTGCCTCGTCCTCCGGATTGCTCTTCCGATATGACAACCGTACCATCTTTCCCACCGCCCCTGGCGATCTGCATAGCGAGCGTGTTTGTGGAGTCAATGCTTTCATGTATTTCAATCGGGCTTGCATCGGCCTTTCGACACAGTGTGTATTTGGACAATAATTTTTCACTTTTTAAAGCATTTATTATTATTCTTTTATCCATCATCGGCGAATAGCTCCTCTTTTGACAATTTAAAAATGTGTCAGTTATGCGGTCTGTCCCCTGGATTGTGCCTCCCGGATTTGATAGCGCGGGTGGCATAAGAATTTTACAATTAGAGAATTATTGTGTCAACTCCGATAAGTGTTGTCCCTATTCCCGAGCATTTTACGTATAAATCTACGGTCAAATTGGGACGAAGGTCTGTCCCTATTAACGTGAGGAAAAGCGCATAAAAAACTTGCGCTTTCCGACGAAAAAGAGTATAATTACCACAACAGTATCTCTATCCAAACAACAAGAAGATAGCAGAAGCATCTGTAGAAATACTGATATTTCACATGGTTTTGCAAAAATCGCAAATTGTGTACTTTTTTATCCAAAAAGGGGGATAAGTATGCCTAGAAAACCCAGAAAAATCAGTAAGCTCGGTATTTATCACATTATGTTGAAGGGCAATAACGACGAAGTGGTTTTTGACAGTCCGGTCGAGGTGGACAAATTTCTGTCGTTGTTGACGGAGTTGAAGAAAAAGCAAAAAATACGTATTTTTGCATACTGTTTCATGAAAAACCACGTGCATTTACTTATTAAAGTAAAAAAACCGCGCCAGATCAGCAAAGTGATGAAGATCATTGAACAGCGTTACACCTACTGGTATCAGCGCCGGCACGGCCGCAGCGGCAATATCTTCAAAGGCCGCTTCACCAGCAAAGAAATCGAGGATATGACGTATTTCAAGAACGTTTTCAGGTACATCCACTTAAATCCGGTAAAAGCGGGGATCGTCAGCGACCCGATCGACTACATTGACAGCAGTTACCGGTTTTATTTCGGAGACGATGCCGGGATAATTGACCGCGATTTTGTGTTCGAGCAGGTCAATCAGGTGCTTTTTGCAGAGTTTCACACGGACAACCGCGGCGAAGACGTTGCCCTCGAGCTCGGAATGTTTCTGAGTTATTCCGACGGCCGGCCAACGACAATGACGGACGAGGACGCGGAACGCGAGATGCAGCGCCTGTCCCGCTGCCGCGATCACATCGGGTTCCATCGCCTGCCTCGAATGGAAAGGTGGAAATTAATTAAGATTTTCCGTCAAAAGAAGATTACATACCGACAGATCGCTGCATTTTTGTCACAAAGTAAAGGCGCAGTGTATTATTGGGACAAATTGCGGAGCGCTTAGCCGCCTCGAAAGCGATAACTATCAGCACTGTTTGAAAAACTAATGTAATGTTAAACATCAACTTGGTTTAAAGCGGCAGCAATATGGCGCTGGAAATAAACGCGCCTAAAATCGTGATCGGTGATCCACCACCGCAAATAAGACTAGAATCCGGCTTGATTATTTTGATTATTATTGCATTTTCCCGGTGATTAGTATATCATTTCACCAGGCCTTTTAACAGGGGACAGACCACTGAATGTACACCGAAAGCGCACCGCCGAATGAATGAAAAATTCAAAGAAGAATTAGCCAGAGTACCGGAGAAGCCGGGCGTGTATATCATGCACGACGCTGACAACCGTATATTGTATGTCGGAAAGGCGATTGTCCTCCGCAACCGCCTGAAATCGTATTTTGCCGACATCCCCCACAGTGCGCGGATAACGGCGATGATATCGCATATTGACCACTTCGAATACATCGTTTGCGACAGCGAACTCGAGGCTTTGCTGCTGGAAAACAACCTGATCAAGAAGCACAAGCCAAAGTACAATGTTCTTTTGAAGGACGACAAGGGCTACCCGTACATAAAAGTGACGCTGAACGAGCATTTTCCCAGGGTCATTCTGGCCCGCCGCATAGAAAAAGACGGGGGACGGTACTTTGGCCCGTACTTCAGCGCTTTTACCGTAAAACAGCTTCTGGAAACCATCGAGGGAATCGTGCCGCTGCGCACTTGCAACAGGAAAATCGATCCGGCAGCATGGACGGATGAGCCTGCTTACAAAGACACTTCCGCGGTCGTGACGGGGGACAGACCCCGATCTGACAGATCTCGATCCGACAGCCCTAAGACTGGCGCACGGTTTCGACCGTGCCTCAACTACCACATGGGGCGCTGCCGCGGCGCCTGCGCGGGGAAGATCTCCGAACGTGAGTACGGCGAGATGGTAGAATTGGCGCTGGATTTCCTGGCGGGCAATACCAAAGCGGCGGAACGCAGGCTGCGGGACAACATGCTCGCGGCCTCGGAACAGCTGGATTTCGAGCAGGCGGCAATGTACCGCGACCGCCTGAAAGCCCTGGAACAGTTGAAAGAGCAGCAGAAGACCTCGCTGCTGAACGATGACAATTTCGATGCGGTTGCGGTGGCTAAAAACAGTGTTGACGCCTGCGTAGAAGTCTTTTTCGTGCGTTCGGGAAAGGTGACAGGTCGTGATTTTTTCGTGTTCGACGGTGCCGCCGACGCATCCGACGGCGAACTGCTAGAAGCCTTTATAAAGGGTTTTTACAACGAAAACCAGTACATCCCGCCTAAAATCTACCTCGACGCCCCGCTTGACGAAGAATTCGGCGGCCAACCTGAGACTTACGGCAAACCTGAGACTGGCGGCAAACTCGAAACCGGCAGCATACTCGAAACCGGCAGCATACTCGAAACCGGCAACGAATCGGAGACCCCGGATGATACCTCGATACTTCCCACCACCGCCCTCTTGGAGCAGGCGCTGGGCGAGCTGCGCGGAGCGAAGGTGCACATGTTTGTCCCCCGTATTGGTGACAAAAAAAAGATATGCCGGCTCGCGCGGGAGAACGCCGCCCAGGTGCTCGAAAACCGCGAAAAGGCCGCACTTGCCGGTAAACCGTCCGAACGGGAAACGCGGGCGCTCGCGCATATTCAGGAGTTTTACGGGCTGGGAGCGTTGCCTGGCCGCATAGAGGCGTACGATATCTCAAATCAGGGAGACAGCGAGATCAACGCTTCGATGGTCGTGTTCGTAGGCGGAAAGCCGTCAAAAGCCGATTACCGCCTTTTTAAAATGAAGCGAGTCAAGGCGCGCAGCGATACGGATTCGATGACCGAAACGCTCGAGCGGCGCTTAAAAAGGTATGTAGAAGGCAGCCGCGGGTTTGAAGTGTTGCCGGATCTTATTTTGGCCGACGGCGGGCTTGGTCAGGTCAACGCGGTCATTGACGTCCTGCACAGATTCCGGATCAGTATCCCCGTACTGGGCATGGTCAAAGATGACCGCCACCGTTCGCGCGCGCTCATTGGCTATGTTGGCGACGACTTTACGGGGGACAGACCTTTTTCCGAACCTTCTCCCGGGGCTTTTTCCGAACCGTCCATCGCCTGTCGCCAGCAACCGCTCACGCACGCGAATTCGCGCGAATTTGACCTCCGCTCCGACACCGATGTCTGGCGTTTCATCACCACCGTTCAGGATGAGGCGCATCGCGTCGCAGTCAGTTACAACCGCAAACTCACCGAAAAACGCTACACGAGATCCTCTCTCGACGCGCTCCCGGGCGTGGGCGAGAAGCGAAAGCTGCTTTTGTATAAAGAATTCGGCAGCATTACCGGTGTAAATTCTGCCTCGGTTGAAGACCTGTCCCGCGTCCCGGGCATCGGCCGCAAACTGGCGGAGTCGATTTACACCGCGCTCCACCCGTCGACATAACAGGGGACAGACCCGTATATTCGTGACGGGGGACAGACCGCCTTTTCCGCCTTTTCAGACCGCTTTTTCTGAATGCTTATCCTCTCTTTGTCAATAATTTTGTTGACATATGATTATATTATTAGTTATAATAAAAGGCAGGTTATTGCGCGCTCGCGGGAGCGTGTTTTCACGCGGCGTGACCATATCATTCGAGAGAATCTCAGGAGGAACAACATGGCAGATAAGATCGGGAAAATTTGTGACGTCATCATGTATGAGGGCGACAACAACACCTTCATTTGGAAGCATCCGGACGAAGATTTCAACAGTCTGACACAGCTGATCGTCCACGAATCGCAGGAAGCGGTATTTTATATGAACGGGCAGGCGCTCGACCTGTTCGGACCGGGACGGTATACCCTTGAGACCCAGAATATCCCCAAGCTCGGCGGCCTGCTCAAACGCGCCACCGGCGACCAGACACCGTTCCATTGTGAAGTTTATTTCATAAATAAAGCCGTTCAAATGGGTTTGAAATGGGGGACAGACTCCTGGATCCGAATCATAGAGCCCGAGTTCGACCTGCCGTTTTGGATCGGAGCAAGCGGCGCGATGAACATGATGGTATCCGACAGCCGGAAACTGTTGACCAAACTTGTCGGAACGATGAGCGGCATTGCCTGGGAAGAGACCGGTTCAAACTTCACCAAATCGATACAGAACTCATTCCGCGCCCCGATCTTGACCGCGGTAAAAGGTAATCTCCCCGCCGCGATAAAATCCGCAAACATCAGCATTCTCGAAGTCGATCAGCATCTTCCCGAGTTGTCCGAAATACTTCGCAAGGAAATCGCACCCGAGTTCGACGAATACGGCCTGGCTATCCCGCAACTGTACATTACAAATATCGTCATACCGCAGGGCAAGGATCCGAACGATCCCACCAGCGAGATAAATCCATTCTACAAACAAGTCCAAGAACTGCAATCGGCCAATTTCCGCAAACGTAAATCCCTCGCTGAGGCGGAGGTAATTGCCGCCGATCGTGAACGGATCCTTGCACAGGAGACCACCGACGCCGCCAGAAAAGTCGCCAGAGCCCGGGCGGACGCCGAAGTCACCCGCGAGGCCGGTTTTGCGGAAGCCGCCGTCATGCAGGCGCAGGGCATCACCAAGAAGGATTACGTTGCGGCAGAAGTTCAGAAAGCTTACGCCGAAGGCATGGGCCAGATGGGCGCCAACGGCGGTGGCGGCGGAAGTTCAACGATGGGCGATGTTCTGGGACTCGGCATCGGCCTGAAAGCAGCGCAGATATTTACAAATCAGAGCGGCGGTTTCTTTGACGGTCTCGGCGGCAATCCGGCCCAGCCCGCGCAGCCTTACGCGCCCCAGGGTCAACCCTATGCTCCCGCACAGCCCGTTGCTCCCGCACAGCCCGTTGCCCCCGCCCAGCCCGATCCGTACGCACAACCCGCGGCTCCCGCACAGCCTCAGGCACCGCAGACCGGCGGCCTGGACGCGTTCAAGGAAAAGCTTCAGAAGCTCACGCTCATGAAAGAAGCCGGGCTGATCAGCGACGCTGAGATCGCCGAGATCAAAGCAAAACTGCTGGCGGACATTATTTGACCAACATCCGGCAGCACAGCCGGGCAAAGGAGAAATCGAAATGAATAAAATATTTAAATACACAGCAATAATCTGGGCGATCCTCTTCGCGTTGTTCTGCGTCATCGTGTTTGTGACCCCCGCCGAGATATGCGGCGTCAACCGTTTCATGCTCACCGGATTCTGGATCGGCTTCGGTCTGATCACACTGGCATTCGTCCTGCATCTGCTCGTAACCTTCCTGGCAGTACGCGGCGGCGATAAGAAAAAAGTATTCAACCGCATCCCCATGATCCACGCGAGCGTCGGCGCGCTGGCGCTGCTGTTCATCGTTGGCCTCATCGTTATGATCGTACCGGTGATTCCCGCATGGCTCGGCATAATTCTCTGCGCCGCAGTCGTTGCCGTTTACGCCATCGGCGTGCTCAAAGCAGGCGCCGCGGCAAGTATCGTAGGCGGTATTGACGACAAAGTCAAACAACAGACCGCATTCACGCGCTTCATGACGGCCGACGCCCAGGCGCTGCTCAACAGAGCCAAAACGCCCGAAGCTGCCGCCGCGTGCAACAAAGTTTACGAAGCGCTGCGCTATTCCGATCCCATGTCCAATGCGATGCTCTCCGGGCTCGAAGAGAACATTGCCCGCCGGTTCAGCGACCTTTCCGCCGCGGTGGATGCAGGGGACAATAACGCCGTCAAAGTGATCTCCGATGACGTCGTCAACATGATAAAAGACCGCAACAACCGCGTTAAAATGCTTAAGTAACCATCGTGATCAGGCAAGGCTGTCCGTTCCCTGCGGACGGCCTTGAATTGTATGATATGATCATTGTCGGCCGAAAGAACGGCTTTAGTATATTTGTGTTAAAGGGGTATCACAGTGGCTTTTTTCAAATGTAAAATGTGCGGCGGCACGCTCGAACTGGACGGAGACGGCAAGACCGGTATTTGCGACAGTTGCGGAACTCAGCAAACCGTTCCGCGCCTTGACGACGACCGCAGAGTCAATCTTTACGATCGCGCGAACCATCTCAGACGCAACTGCGAATTCGACAAAGCCTCAGCGCTTTTTGAACAGTTGTTAAATGAAACACCGGATGACGCAGAAGCATACTGGTCTCTCGTGTTGTGCAAGTACGGTGTTGAATACGTTGAAGACCCGAAAACCGGAAAGCGCCTGCCTACGATCCACCGCACACAGTATACCTCGGTCCTGGATGATGACAACTACAAACAGGCCATTAATTACGCGGACGCCTCTCAGCGCGGATTGTACGAGGAAGAAGCCAGAAGGATCAACGGCATCCTGAAGGACATACTCACAATCTCCCAAAAAGAAGAGGATTTTGACGTTTTCATCAGTTATAAAGACAAGGATTCCAGCGGCAAAAGAACACGCGATTCGGTATTTGCCAACGATATATACCATCAGCTCACTGCGGAAGGATTTAAAGTATTTTTCTCTGCCATCACGCTGGAGGATAAGCTGGGTGAGAAATACGAACCGTATATATTTGCCGCGCTGAACTCCGCCGTAGTCATGGTCGTACTGGGCAGCAGACCGGAATATTTCAACGCGGTCTGGGTCAAGAACGAATGGTCGCGGTATCTTTCGCTCGTAAAAGAGAGCGGCGGCCAAAAAGTGCTTATCCCCGCGTTCATAGATATGGATCCGTATGACCTTCCGGAAGAATTTTCGCATCTGCAGGCGCAGGATATGTCAAAGATCGGCTTTATGCCGGATCTGATCCGCGGCGTAAAGAAGATCGTCGAGAAAGTCAGACCGAAACAGGCTCCGCTCAGGGAGATCCCCGCCGGTGTCGCTCCGGTCATGTCCGGAGGCGCTCCCGCGATCGACAATATGGTCAAACGCGTTTTCAACGAGATCCGTGGAGGCGAGTTCGGCGAAGCCAAAGAGATACTGAACGACGTGCTGAACCGCGATCCGGACAACGCCGAAGCGCTCCTTGCGCAGGTCATGATCAAAGAACGTATCCGCGACAAGGCCGGGATCCCGGCGCTGGGCAAGGACCTGATGAGCAATTACTCATTTAAGCTCGCGTACGATAACGCAAGCGGCAGTTTCAAGGAAGAACTGAAAGATCTGGTAAAAGCCAGCAATATGACGCGGGCGCGGAAAATTGCCGCCGACGCGGACAACCGGGAAGATGTTAAAGAAATAACCGCCTTGTACGATGACGCGATCCGCATCTACGACGATCTGGGCAGTTTCCAGAACGCACAGGACAAAAAAAATGAACTCATAGAAAAAAAGCATACACGCCTTTACGAAAAGGCGGACGAGCTGTATATGCAGGCGTCCCGGCATATGGACAGTTCCAAGGCCCCGGAATGGTTCAAAACTTCTGCGTCGGTGTTTGAAAAACTGGCAGAGGATAATTACCGCGATGCCGCCATACGTTTTGACGGCGCGCAGAAGATGTCGGAAGCCTGCGAAAAAGACAGTTTATACAAGCACGCCGATCTTCTTTCGCAGCGGCGCGATATAACATCACAGACCTCCGCGGCGGAGGAATTCACGCGTCTGGGATTCTGGCGCGATTCCAACGAACGCGCGGCGCAGTGCCGTATTACCATAGAAGCGATCCAGAAGGAGATCAAACGCAAGCAGGAAATATATGACTGCGAAGCCGAAATGCGCGCTGTTTCCGAACGGCGGAGCGCGCTGCTCCAGGAGATCAACGATTCCGAATCGATCAGGAAGAAGAGCCGTGCGAACAACATATTGCGCGTCGTTACGTTATTGGCAGCCTTGATATGCTTAGTTGTGGGCGTTTACGCCGCGAACAACGGCATCGACTCCGTAAGCACGCGAAACATGATCATGGGAATCATTATGCTGGCAGTAGTTTGCCCGATAGGCTTCACGGAGATCAAGCGCTCCAAAGGAAGTATCATAGTAGGCATAATTTTTATTCCGTATTTGCTGTTTTTCGCGATCAAAGGGTTCTTCAAACTGTTTATCCCGCTCAAATCCTGGGAACGCAGTTCGCTCAAGCGCGCGGAAAACGCTAAATACGAGATCGCCAGCTGCGAAGCCAAACTGAGAGAATTGAACGCGAGGTACAGGAACCTGAGCGGAACGTAAGCGGCTCGCAAAGGAGACGGCTAAAGAAGGAACTGATTGTTAAGTGCGTATAACCAGACTTGTTAAAGTGAGACTTAGTATATCGCTGCCCGGAAAGAATGCCGGGCAGTACTAGCTGTATAAAGCGACAAAGGAGAAATCGTTATGGGTGTAAATGGATCCGGCTGGGATAGCGATCCGCGGTCGAACAAGAAACAATCGGGAAGCTATTCGGGGGCTCAAGATGATAATATTGAATTTGATCCGTTCGAGTTTTTGGGATCCGGCACCGGCGGCAACAAACCTGCCCCGACGCCTGTTCCCGGTGCGGATATGTTTCGGGGAGAATCGCAGAAAGTACTGTTTTGCAAATACTGCGGAAACCGGCTGCCGGCGGTCGGCGCGTATTTCTGCGACAAATGCGGGAAAAGACTGGCGTCCCCGGAAAAGGCGGGAGTTGAGAATAAACCGGCACCTGCTCCGGTGATTTCTAAAAGCGTTGACCCGGATCCCGTTACTGTTGTTTCCGAGGTCGACGATTCGTTTTCGGAGCCGGTCCGGTCCAAGCCAAAGCCCAAACTGCTTCCGTACATTCACTGTGTCACAACAAACACGGGCAAATTTATTAAGAAACCGGTATTCAAGATCGGTTCCAAACCGGGAGTAAACGATCTGGCGCTGAACGGCAACAGATATCTCAGCAGAGAGCACGCGGAGATCGTAGTCAGAAACGGAGACTGTTTCCTGATCGATCTCAATTCGACCAACAAATCGTTTATAAACGGAGTACGGATCGAAAGCGGAATAGAATGCAAAATAAACGACGGCGATGAAATACGCCTGGCCAACGAACTGTTTTATTTCTTCATAAAAGAAATACCGAATGAAGAGAGCGGCGTGGATGAGCCGGTGTATCGATGAGAGGAGCATAACAATGTACGGATTTTATACAGATGTAGGCGGAAGAGGAAATAATGAAGACTCCTACCTGGCGATCGAGTCGGGCGGAGCGTACCTGTTTGTGGTTGCCGACGGACTCGGCGGGCACGAAGCGGGCGAGGTAGCTTCCGGTATTCTGGTCGATGAACTGCGCAGCGCGTTTATGAAGACGCCGTATTCGTTTGACCTGGAGCAGTCGATCATAAAGGCCAACGACCTCATTATGGCGGAGCAGGAAAAGACCGGCAAGAAGATGAAGACCACCGCGACGGCGGCGTACATTTTTGGCGGCCGGACGTACGTGGCCAACGTGGGCGATTCGCGTCTGTACTTGTTCAACGATTATAAGGTCGTGTTCACGACCGTTGACCACAGCGTGGCGCAGATGGCTGTGCAGGCCGGCGAGATCACCCCCGACCAGATCCGCAGCCATCCGGACCGCAATATATTGACCCGCGCGCTGGGCTCCAACTCCAAGCTCAAAGTGGACACGTACACGGTCGACAACAACACGTACGACCGCCTGCTGGTCTGCTCCGACGGCTTCTGGGAGCACGTGCTGGAGAGCCAGATGATCGATACCGCGCGCCAGAACGACAAACCAGACGCCTGGATCAGCGCCATGCGCGTATTCCGCGAGGCTCACGCGCCGAAAAACAGCGACAATAACACCGCGGTCGTCATGATCAAAGACGCGGTCGACATGGGCAATATCGCGACGCTGACGGCGGCCGCCGCCAAAGCAGCTGCCGGGACTCCCGCAAACCCTAGTCAGGTGCCTGCGGAAGGTGCTTCGAATACTGCGCCGGTCAAGGCTTCGGGCAAATCATCTCCCAAGAAAAAGCTGCTGATCGCACTGCTCTGTCTGCTGCTGTTTGCTGCCGCGTTTGTTGTGGGCATTCTGTTAGGCTCCCGGAATGACAAGAAAAAGAACAATAATGCGGAGCCGACATCAACTCCTGCCGCGACCGAAACCGCCGATCCCACTGCAACGCCGGAAACTTCGGGAGATCCTGCCGCGACCGAAACCGCCGATCCCTCCGCAACGCCGGAAATCACGGAAGATCCGGTTGCGACCGAAACGGCCGATCCCTCCGCATCGCCGGAAATCACGGATGATCCGGCTGCGTCCGAAACGGCCGATCCCTCCGCATCGCCGGAAATCACGGATGATCCGGCTGCGTCCGAAACGGCTGATTCCGAAACGACCGATCCGGGTGAGAACGAAGTAAATACCGAACCAGTTCAAACCTAAAGGATAAAGAAGGTCTTAGATCATAATTGTTTACGTTTTCCGGAGGAATCGATATGATATATTGCAAATACTGTATGTCCGAAATGGACGATGACAGCCGGTTCTGTGCAAGATGCGGACGCGACCAGAGCCGGGCGGAACCCATTCATCACCTGAAAGCCGGATCGTCGCTGATCGGCCGATATATAGTCGGATCATCGCTGGGTGAAGGCGGTTTCGGCATCACGTATATTGGCCGCGACAATCTTTATGATACCAAAGTGGCTATAAAAGAGTACTATCCGGCCGGGTACGCAAACCGCGATGCACTGGCGTCAACGGTTTCGTACGGCAGCACCACGGACCGCGTTGACTATTTCAAATCCGGCAAAGCGCGCTTCCTGCGGGAGGCAAAAACGCTGGCTAAATTTTCCGGAGAGCCCGGTATCGTCTCTGTACAGAACTTCTTCGAAGCGAACAACACCGCGTACCTCGTGATGGAACTGCTCGAAGGCTATACGCTGAAGGCGTATTTGAAAAAGCAGGGGCGGTTGACACCCGAACAGGCGCTGGAACTGTTGATGCCTGTGATGGAATCGCTGAAAAAAGTGCACGCGGTGGGCCTCATTCATCGCGATATTTCGCCGGACAACATAATGATCACGCGAAAGGGCGTCAAGCTGCTGGATTTCGGTGCCGCGCGCAACGTTTCGGCACAGGCCAACAAGAGCCTGTCGATCATGCTAAAACCCGGTTACGCGCCGGAGGAACAGTACCGCAGCCGCGGCGAGCAGGGCCCCTGGACGGACGTGTACGCGCTGTGCGCGACGATCTATAAGTGCATCACCGGCAAAACGCCCGTTGACTCCACGCAGCGCGTTTTTGAAGACGAGCTGAAGCGCCCGAGCGAGCTGGGTATTGACGTTACACCGCAGTTCGAAGACGCGCTGATGAAGGGTCTGGCGGTGTTCAGCCGCAACCGGATACAGAATATTGACGAACTGATCAAAGCGTTTACCAAAGAGCCGGAGGAACCTGAAGTGCCGATAGTGCCGGAGGAACCGGAAGAAACGGAAGCGCCGGGAGACAGCGAAACGCAGCTGATGACCGAAAACAGGAATAATGCTGCAGATTCGGACGAACCGAAATACGAAGAAGACCCGGGTGAAACGGTATATCAGGAAAGTTCCGGATACGAAGAAGATCCGGGTGAAACGGTATATCAGGAAAGTTCCGGATATGAAGAAGATCCGGGTGAAACTATATATCAGGAAAATCCCGGTTATGAGGTAGATCCGGGATATACGGAGTATCAGGGCGACCCGGATCAGATAAAAATAAATGAAAATCTGAACGAGGAAAAGGACGAGACCACGTCGCTGGCGCTGGTGATTTTCGGCATCATAGCGGCGGTCGGCGCGCTGATACTGTTGCTGAGCCTGGCAATGTGACGGAATGATACATAATTGATTTATTAAGCAGGGAAGAATCATGGAGTATTGCAGATTTTGCATGTCAAAAATAGGCAGCGGTGTGACGGTGTGCCCTGTCTGCGGGAAGCGGCTGGACGAGGAAGTGCCGCCGCATCATCTGGTGCCGGGAACGGTGTTGACCGGACGTTACATCGTCGGCGCGGCGCTGGGTGAAGGCGGCTTCGGAATCACCTATGTTGGCCTCGATAATTTGTTCAACGAGAAGGTCGCTATCAAAGAGTATTATCCGAATGGATACGCCAACCGCAGCAACACGATCTCGGCATCTGTATCGCTGGGCACGACCGCTGACCGTATCGTATTTTTCGATAACGGCAAAAAACGCTTTCTGGGAGAAGCCAAGACTCTGGCCAGATTCAACCGTGAGGACGGCGTGGTCCACGTCATTGACTTTTTTGAAGAAAACAGTACCGCATATATCGTAATGGAGTATCTCGAAGGCGAGACACTGAAGGCGTATGTCGGGAAAAAGGGCAGATTGACGCCGGATGAAACGCTGAAACTGCTGATACCGGTGATGGAGTCGCTGGAGAAGGTCCACGAAAAAGGCCTGATCCACCGGGATATTTCGCCGGACAATATCATGCTCAACAACGGCGAAGTCAAACTGCTGGATTTCGGTGCGGCGCGCACGGTTTCGGCGCAGGCCAACAAAAGCCTTTCCGTCATGCTGAAACCCGGTTACGCGCCCGAAGAACAATACCGCAGCAAGGGCAAACAGGGTCCCTGGACGGACGTTTACGCGATGTGCGCGACAATGTATAAGTGCATCACCGGCATTACGCCTGACGACGCTACGCAGCGCGTGTTCAGCGACGAGGTCCAGGCACCGAGTGAACTGGGCATCGACATCAAGCCGCACGTGGAGGCGGCAATAATGAAAGGCCTCGCGATCCGCCAGCCCGACCGTTTTCAGTCAATGAAAGAATTGGTGAAAGCGCTTCAGGAAGAGGACAACGTCGCAGCTGTCATTCCCGCTGCTGTCGCCGCCGGAGCAGCTGCGGGTGCCGGAATCGCCGCTATTGCTGGAACTGTAACCGCAGGAGCCGCTTCAGGTACTGCTTCTGCCGCTTCGCCGACCGGCGATAGTGAAACAATAGATATTAATGTTACGAAAACAACTTCTTTGGATACAGTTGCGTTTGATCCGGTTACCGAATTGCTGGAAAATGACGGAGCGCAGTCAGTTTCATCCGAACAAAGTCCCATATCCGGGAACGCGGAAAGAAATATTCCCATATCTTCCATTCCCGCAAAACGCACGCAGTCAAAAAAAGATGGTGATAAAAAAGAAAAACGCTTTTTGCTGATCCCGATCATTGGTGTGATTGCGGTTGCATGCATTGGCGTTGCCATCTTTATGCTAAATCGTGGAAAGAACAATAATGATACAGGCACTAAAACCATTGATAATGGTCCGCAAATTATAGGTTCTACGCCAACTTACAAAAATGGAGCGGAAAGCACGCCGGCTCCTTATATCACGCCTTCAGTAAGTGAAGTCCCGACAGAGGCGCCAACCGATACAGCGTTTGCTGAACGAACGCCGGAATCGGGATATGATGATCCTACATCTTTGCCGACGGATAATTATGAACGGACCGGTAACGGTGGATATAATACGCCTTCGCCGAGACCTACCGAAGCACCTACCGAAATAATGGATCACGAAGAAGAATCCTCGAGACCGACGCTGACTCCGACGAACAGGCCGACCGGTACGCCTACGCCCAAGCCGACTGCGACCAAAACGCCTACGCCCAAGCCGACTGCGACCAAAACACCTACGCCCAAGCCGACTGCGACCAAAACACCTACGCCCAAGCCGACTGCACAAAAAACACCTACGCCGAGAGTAACACCAACGCCAAGAGTGACCGCAACACCGAAACCAACGGCGCAAATGGTCAACGTTTCGTTTAAACTTAACGGCGGAGATTCAGTATCGGAAAGTTCCAGAAGAGTTACGGTCGGTTCTACTTTAGGGACGTTGCCCACCACAAAGCGCGAAGGTTATACATTTGTAGGATGGTATACCTCGGCTTCCGGGGGCACAAAGGTTTCGTCGAGTACAACTGTTTCAAACCGGAGCGATTTTTCATTATACGCACACTGGGAGTACGGCAGCGATGGTTTATCATATTCAAGGAATGGGAACGCATACACCGTATCTGGGATGGGCAGCTGCACCGACAGCCACGTTGCGGTTCCTGAGTATTATAATGGATTGCCGGTAACGGAAATAGGAGAGACTGCGTTTTATGCAGTAGAATCGCTTTCTGGTATTTCACTGCCGGACACGATCACCAGGATATCCCCGGCTGCGTTTCTTGGTTGTAAAAATGTTAAATTTGTCAATATTCCTGAAAGTGTGAATTATATCGGTTATCAGGCTTTTGAGGGGTGTAAGTTATCTGCCGTTTTTATTCCGAGTAATGTTAGTTACATCGGCTGGGGCGCATTCAATTGCGGAGACTCATTAATTTCTTTAGCTGTTGATTCCGGGAATCCATATTTTTACAGTTACTGCGATACGATCATTTCATACGACGGAAATGTTGTTTGCTGCTGCAAAAACAGTTTGTTGCCGGCAGACGGCAGTATTCGAGTTTTGGGTGATAGTGCATTTTATAATACGGGTTTGACCAGTATCGATATTCCGGACGGAACAGAGACGTTGGGATGGTTCAGCGTAGGCAATAATTATTATCTGGAATCGGTATATATCCCGGCGAGTGTTACCTATATTGGTGACTATGCATTTAACGGTTGTTATAGAATCAGTCAGGTTTATTACGGCGGCAGTTATTGGGACTGGCAGAATATTTATATTGGCGAATCGAACGAGTATCTGCAAAACGCTAATATTATTTACGGGCTGAATACAACTTCGGATAGCACATACATTGTTTCTTCAATCGACTATATAGGAGCAACCGATAGATGCTATAATTCTGATGCGAGTACTGTTCCTTCGGACAACGCAGTCGAAGACGATACGATATATATTTCTCAAGGAACTGATCTGTATGTCCTCGGATGGGCGTTGTTTGATGACGGGCTTTGGGATATTTACTGCCTGCTTGACGGTCAGTTGTATACCATGGATGCCAGTTTTAGAGACAGAGAAGACGCATATTTGTTCTGGTCAAGCCAGGGTTACAATCGAGGAGAACGTGCCGGCATAGGGCTGGATGAGGAATATGCCAGGATCTCTCCTGTCAGTTCTTTGAGCAGAGGCAATCATGTCATGAGGCTTTTGTTAGTTAGCAGAAATGGATATTACCATTTCTTTGAGCGGAGATTGATCAAAAGCTCATGGAATATAGTGGTTTACTAAAAGCAAAACGGATCGTCAAGATCGTAAACAGGGAAACTGGAGGTTAGTTAGATGAGTTACTGCAGATACTGCATGGCGGAGACAAAAGAAAACGCACGGTTTTGTATGGCCTGCGGAAGAAGCCAGCTGGACGAAGTGCCGCCGCATCATTTGAGACCGGGCACGATATTGAAGAACCGGTTTTACGTGGGAGCGGCGCTGGGAGAAGGCGGCTTCGGCATCACGTACATTGGCCGCGACATACTGTTCGATACCAAAGTCGCGATCAAAGAGTATTATCCGAACGGATACGCCAACCGGACCAATCTGACGTCATCTACGGTCTCGATCGGTTATTCCGCCGAACGCAGAGACTATTTCCAGAAAGGCAAACTGCGCTTTTTGAGAGAAGCCAAGACGCTCGCCAGGTTCAATTCGGAAGAAGACGTGGTCAACGTCATTGACTTCTTCGAAGAGAACGACACGGCTTATATCGTGATGGAGTACGTCGAAGGCGACACGCTCAGCGAGATCGTTGCTGCCAAAGGCAAGCTCACGCCGGACGAGACGCTCGCGCTTTTGCTGCCCGTGATGGAGTCGCTGCAGAAAGTTCACGAGCAGGGGCTGATCCACCGCGATATTTCCCCGGACAACATAATGGTCACCGGCGGCAAGGTCAAACTCCTTGACTTCGGCGCGGCGCGGTCAATGACGGCCGAGTCCAACAAGAGCCTGTCCGTCATGCTGAAGCCGGGCTACGCTCCGGAAGAGCAGTACCGCAGCAAAGGAGAGCAGGGCCCGTGGACCGACGTGTACGCGTTGTGCGCGACCATGTACAAATGTGTGACCGGCATTACCCCCGACGACGCCACGCAGCGCGTTTACGAGGATGATACCAAGTCGCCGATCGAACTGGGCGTGGATATCGATCCCGAATTAGACGCGGCTATAATGAAAGGCATGGCGGTCAATCAGAAAAACCGCTTCCAATCGGTCAAAGAACTGCTGGCGGCGCTTAAAAAAGAGCACAACGGCGCCGCGGCAGGAGCTGCCGTCGCCGCTGGCGTTGCCGCCGCGGGTGTTGCCGCAGCCGGGACCGACGTTGCTGCCGCGGCTGGTACTGCCGATACTTCGGCGGTTGCTGCTGCCGCCGAAGCTGCCGCTGCCGCCGAAGCCGCTGCTGCCGCCGAAGCCGCCGCTGCCGCCGAAGCCGCCGCCGCGGGTGTTGCCGCAGCCGAAGCCGCCGCTGCTGCAACTGTCGAAGACCCGGTCACCGTCTACGCGCCCTCCGATACGCCTGCTGTCCCGTCTTCCGCGGCTGCCTCTGCGCCCGCGAGTTCTGCGGGCATTGCCGCCGGAGCTGCTGGCGCTTATATGGCCTCTGCCAGATCCGCCGACGATAATGTTACAGTCGCGGTCGATAATCCCGCCGACATATATTCATCATTGATCCATACAGACCCCCGCTCGAATCCTGCCGGCGCGGCTGCCGCGGTCTCACGGGATCCGGTCACCGAGATCATCTACGAAGATCCCAAGACTACTATTCTGGAGGAGCCCAAACCGCCGAAACCGGTCGTAAACAAGACAGACGAAGACGAAGAAAAGAAGAAAAAGAAAGGCTTTATCCTTATCCCGATAATAGGTGTGCTCGCGTTGGCCGCGATCGGCGTCCTGCTGTTTATCCTGCTCAAAAACCCGGGAGGCAAAAACGATAATAAGAACGTTCCCACCGCGGTCGCCGAACCGACGGACACGCCGGAACCGACGGAAGAGCCCACGCCCGCTCCTACTCCGGTCCCTGTCGAGGTGAGCCTTAACGCCAACGGCGGCAGTCTTTCCCAGGATTCCGCGACAGTCAATTATGAGTCGTCATACGGCTCGCTGCCTGAACCGGAGCGGGAAGGCTACAAATTCGACGGCTGGTATACGGATGTTACCGGCGGCGACAAAGTCACCGCTTCTTCCAAGGTGAACACATTGGAAGGTCACACATTATACGCGCACTGGAAACTGGAAGAGTATAACGCGAAATGGACTGTGCCTGCGCATGGCGTTATAACGGTCAGCCGTACGTATTCCCCTTACGGGAACGCATCCGTCGGTATACTGAATAACGGCGCGACGATCTATTACAATGATGTACTGAACGTTGCGTACAGTACGGAAGCGGGCTGGGGCATAAAAGATTGCGGCGCGTCATCCATTACTGTATTGGGCAATATTACGCCGGCTGAAATATATTTGATAGTTGAAGAAGGCGAATCACACACGTTGTTCTTCAATGCCAACGGCGGTACGTCTATAGAACAGCACAGAAACGTCAAAACGGGTGTTGCCTACGGCACGCTGCCGACTCCGTCCCGCAGCGGATACAGCTTTGACGGCTGGTTCACGGACCTGGGCGGCGGTACCAAAGTGTCCGATACCGTGATCATGGGCAAAGAAAACGTTACGATATATGCGCACTGGAAGCTGCTTTCCTACACCGTGAACTGGAGCAACGTCAACCACTGCACTATAACAGTCAAGCGCACGAAATCGCCTAACGCGGGCGCTTCCACCGGTACGATAAGCAGCGGCACCAAAGTGTACTACGGCGATGAACTGAGCGTAAACTACAGCACCGAGGCCGGTTACTATATCGAGAAAAAAGGTCCGACTTCGCTGACGGTGACCGGCGACGTCACGTCCGCGCATATCTATGCCACGGTGAAGTCCAATCCGTCGTATACGCTGACGTTCAACGCCAACGGCGGTTCGGTGTCCGAAGCGAGCCGGAGCGTTAAGTCCGGCGTCGCGTACGGCAGTTTGCCTACGCCGACCCGCACCGGATATACGTTTGACGGCTGGTTCACGTCGAAGAGCGGCGGTTCGCAGGTTTCGTCGTCAACGGTGATGGGCGACAGCAACAAGACCGTTTACGCGCACTGGACACTTAAGAGATATACAGTCAACTGGGAGACCGTAAGCAATTGCACGATCACCGTCAAACGCACCGAATCTCCTTACGGCGGCGGATCCGCCAAAGAGATCAAGAGCGGCGAAACGTTATATTACGGCGACAAACTGACCATTACGTATACAAATGTTCCGGCGCACTATCACATCGAGAAGAAAGGCCAGACTTCGATCACCGTTACGCGCAATATCACCAAATCCGATATTTACGCGGTCGTAAAGATCGATACGCAGAAACTGACATTCAACGCTTGCGGTGGCAAGCTGTCCGCTTCCGAATCGTCGCGGGATGTCGCGTACGGCAACAGGTACGGCGACCTGCCCACTCCCACCTGGGAGCATCACGAGTTTGACGGCTGGTACACTGCGGCGTCCGGCGGCACAAAGGTCTCTTCTTCGGCCACGATGGGTACCTCCGATGTGACGCTGTACGCGCACTGGTCGTGGAAAGCGTATACGGTCAAATGGACTGCTGTAAACGGATGTACGATCACGGTAAAACGGACCAGTTCTCCCAACGCTCACGAACGTACCGGCACACTGGACAACGGCGCCAAGATATACTACGGTGATGAACTTACCGTGACCTACACGCCCAAGACCGGATATCATCTTTCTAATAGCGGCAGTACATATTTCCAGGTGACCGGCAACCTGACCTCAGCGAATATTTACGCAAGTGTAGAACTTGGAGAGTATTACGTGTACTTTGATCCCACGAACGGCTCGCTGCCGTCGGGTGTTTCTTCGTTCCGGAAAGTCAAGTACGGCAACAAGATCGGCGACCTGCCCACCCCTGTCTGGTCCGGCCACACATTCAGGGGCTGGTATGAATCGCCGAACGGCAGCGGTTCAAAGGTCACCTCGTCTACAACGATGGGCGCCGGGGACTTATATCTGTATGCGGTGTGGGATTGACCCGCATTATCTAATAGACGGATCTATTATTTGAAAGAAGGAATTGTCAATGGATTACTGCAAATTCTGTATGTCTCCCATCAAAGAGAATACGCGGTTTTGCATGATTTGCGGAAGGAACCAGGACGAGGAAGTACCGCCGCATCATTTGTTGCCCGGTACGGTATTGAAGAACCGCTTTATTGTCGGTACGGCGCTGGGCGAAGGCGGCTTCGGCATCACGTATATCGGTCACGACATACTGTTTGACGGCAAGATCGCCATCAAAGAGTATTATCCCAACGGTTACGCCAACAGAAGCAACACATTCTCCTCCACAGTTTCCACCGGCTTTACGGCTGAGCGCAAAGAATTTTTTGAAAAGGGCAAACAGCGCTTCCTGGACGAAGCCAAGACGCTGGCCCGCTTCCGGAACGAGGAAGGTATTGTCAACGTACGCGACTTCTTCGAGGAGAACAACACGGCGTATATCGTGATGGAGTACGTTGACGGCGAGACGCTGAAAGAGATCCTTGCTCAAAAAGGCAAGCTCGCGCCGGATGCGACGGTGTCGCTGTTGATGCCCGTGATGGAATCGCTGAAAAAAGTCCACGCGCAGGGCCTGATCCACCGCGATATTTCGCCGGACAATATTATGGTTGCCAGCGACAAGGTCAAACTGCTGGATTTCGGCGCAGCGCGGTCTATGTCAGCGGTCGCCAACAAGAGCCTCTCTGTCGTACTGAAACCGGGCTACGCGCCGGAGGAGCAGTACCGCAGCAGAGGCAACCAGGGCCCGTGGACCGATGTGTACGCGCTGTGCGCCACGATGTACAAGTGCATTACCGGCGTGACGCCCGACGACGCTACACAGCGCGTGTACAGCGACGATACAAAACGGCCGAGCGAGCTGGGCATTGAGATAGATCCGAAAATAGAGGCTGCGATTCTAAAAGGCATGGCGGTCAATCAAAACGAGCGCTTCCAAAGTATCGACGAACTGCTGGCAGCGCTCAAAGAAAGCCGTAAAGGCGCGATCATCCCGATTAAAAAAGCACTTGCCGCGGCCATTGCGGGAACTGCCGCTGCCGGTGCTGCCGCCGCGGCTGTCAATTCCGGCACTGCCGGTGCGGCGAAAGCAGCCGGTGCCGCGGCTACTGTTACCGGAGCCGATCTGGCGGCGGTTGGTTCTAAAGCCGCCGGAGCGTCCGGAGATGCCGATAAAGCGACCGAGCTTTTAGATAATGGCCGTAAGAACAATTCGGCGGGCAAGAACAGAGCCGGCGATGATGACGAAAAGAAGAAAAAGAAGGCTTTCATCCTGATACCGATCATCGGCGTGCTGGCACTGGCGCTGATCGCAGGATCGCTGATCTTCCTGCTCAAAGGCAAGGGCAACAAAAAAGCCGGCGGCGATAACACTGTTGCCGCCCCGACTCAGACCGCAACAGCTGAGCCCACGAAAGCAGCAACGCCGGAATCAACCAAAGGCCCCGCCGCTACTTCTACGCCTGAACCCGCAACAGCGCCAACTGAAGAACCAAACGCCACACCCACTGCGGCCCCGACAGAAGGTCCGACCGCTGAGCCTACTGCGGCGCCGACAGAAGGTCCGACCGCGGTACCGACGGCAACGCCTACACCAAAACCTACTGACGCACCCACGCCTGAGCCTACCGCAAAAGTGGTCACGGTCTCTTTTGACGCGGGCGAAGGCAGTGTTTCGCAGAACTCATCGAAAGTATCCGTCGGATCGAATTACGGTTCGTTGCCGACACCTACGCGCACAGGCTATACTTTTGACGGCTGGTACACGGCAGCGAGCGGCGGCACCAAAGTTACCTCCGGCTCCGGCGTGTCAAATACATCGAATCACACGCTGTACGCGCACTGGAATCCGAATTCATATACAGTCACTTTAAACGCCAACGGCGGATCGGTTTCTTCCGGTTCTAAATCAGTGAAGTACGACGCGACCTACGGTACTTTGCCTGTGCCGACGCGGAACGGCTACAGCTTTGATGGCTGGTTTACCGAGGACGGCACAGCGGTAACCAGCAGCACCGTTGTAAAGACCGCGGCCAACCACACGCTGTACGCCGCCTGGCTCGGAGAAGGCTTGAATGTATCTTTTGACGCCAACGGCGGTTCGGTCTCACAAACATCTAAATCGGTCACATTTGATTCGACTTATGGTTCTCTGCCTACGCCGACACGAACAGGGTACAGTTTTGACGGCTGGTTCACAGCAGCCAGCGGGGGAACTAAGGTTACTTCCAGCACGAAAGTCACCAACAGTTCCAACCATAAATTGTACGCACACTGGACCGCAAATAAGTATACCGTAAGCCTTAATTCCGCCGGCGGTTCTATCAGTCAAAGTTCGAAAGAAGTAACATTCGATTCGACTTACGGGACGTTGCCGCCGCCGACGCGAACCGGCTACACCTTTGGCGGCTGGTACACTTCTTCGAGCGGCGGTTCGAAAGTAACAAGCAGCACGAAAGTGACGACTGCATCGGATCATACGCTGTATGCGCACTGGTCGCTCACCGATTACTCTGTAGAATGGTCAACGGTCAGCAACTGCACTATTACTGTGAAACGCACCAGTTCGCCCAACGGCGGCGCGGCAACCGGGAATCTGAACAGTGGCGACACTGTGTACTATGGCGATAAGCTGAGCGTGACGTACACTCCGGCGACGGGCTATCATATCGTAACCAGCGGCGCAGCTTCCATCACAGTCACACGCAACATCACACGCGATGACATTTTCGCGACGGTGGAAATCGATCCTTCGTACACATTGACGTTCAACGCCAACGGCGGTTCCGTGTCGGAATCCAGCCGCAGCGTCAGATCCGGCGCGGCATACGGAACTCTACCCACTCCTACCCGCAGCGGTTACAGTTTTGACGGATGGTACACATCAGCCAGCGGCGGGACGAAAGTGTCCGAATCCACTATAATGGGTAACAGCAACCAAACGATCTATGCGCACTGGACGTTAACCACGTACACCGTTAATTGGAATACGGTGAGCAACTGCACGATCACAGTCAAACGCACCAGTTCGCCCAACGGCGGTGCGGCAACCGGGAACCTGAACAGTGGCGACACTGTGTACTATGGCGATAAGCTGAACGTAACGTACACTCCGGCAACGGGCTACCATATCGAATCCAACGGGTCCGAATCAATAACGGTTACCGGCAACGTTACTGCGAGCGCGATCTATGTTACAGTAAAAGCCAATACTTATACAGTAGTGTATAATTCCAACGGCGGCAGCGGTTCAATGTCGAATCAGTCTTTCAGCTACGGCACCGCGCAGAATCTTCGCAGCAATTCGTTTACTAAAACAAATTGCGCGTTTCTCGGCTGGAGCACCAATTCTTCTGCGTCGTCTCCGACCTATTCGGACGGACAAAATGTCAATAATCTGACCTCGACAAACGGCCAGACCATTACGCTGTATGCGGTTTGGGAAAGCGTTTCTTTAAGCAGCAGCAGTGTGTCTCTTACAAGAGAACCGACATCTATCAGTATGAGCAGTTCATCGCTGACGCTGGCAACGATCGCCACGAGCAGCTACAACAAATCCGGCACCTTAAGCATCTCGGTAGGCAGTTATTCCAGTCCGACTAAAACAATATCTGCGACTGTGTCTGACAATGCTTCGGTGACATGGTCTACAAGTAACTCCAGCGTTGCCACAGTCAGCAACGGAACGATCACGGCTAAATCGGCAGGCTCTGCTACGATAACCGCGACCACTTCGTCCGGAGCCAAAGCAACATGTACTGTTTCGGTTTCAAATGGCAGCGGCAACATTTCGTGGACTACAAGCAATTCAAGTGTTGCCACCGTTTCCGGCGGTACGGTAACCGCGGTCCAAAAAGGCACGGCAACCATTACGGCGACTGCTTCAAACGGCGCTAAAGCAACTTGCTCGGTAACCGTCGGTAAGACGTATAAAGCGATTGCGTTGACCAGCTCTTCGGCGTATGCGAATTTTGATTATGATGGTAAGGGCGGCTTCTTCTCGGTTTATTCGGGATCTAACACTTCCTTCTCATTCACCTTTATAACAGGGAGTTCGGCTCCTTCCAGCGGATGTCTGTATCAATGCTATAACGGGGTGTTAAAGAATGGCTTTATGGTCACCTTTAATTCAGGTAAAGTAAGTGTTACTGAGAGTTATAACGGAAACTCTTATACGCAAACGAGCGATTACACGTTGTCCGCAAATACGGTATATACTGTAGTTGTAACGTTTAACAAAGGCACAACCGCGCCTCACAAAGGTACGATCACGATCAAAAATGAGAGCGGGACAACGCTGAGCACAAAATCCTGTACTTGGAATGGCATGGGATACGGTATTAATTCGGTTGCCAGTATCGGTCCGAAATCGTCCATTAAGAACGGAACGGCTCCGAACATTTATCTGATGTCGATCGACTTCACGGGATCAGTTTTTGTAAGTACATCGAACATCACATTGCATTCGTGCTCCATGGACTTCTCTTCCGGATCGATCGGGGCGAGAACGTTTACTAACAATAGTTGTACTGCTAGTTTCACCGGGACCGAAGTAGGTTATCGTGTGCTCTTCTAACAGACTTACAGACCGGGAGGGAACCTGATTAATTATTTTTTAAGATAAGAAACAATGAACTACTGCAAATTATGCATGTCACCAATCGAAGAAAGCACGAGTATCTGCCCGACCTGCGGCAAAATCCAGGGCGGCGATATTCCGCTGCTCCATCTGCGCTCCGGCACGGTACTGAACGGACGTTACTTAGTTGGCGCCGTGCTGGGCGAAGGCGGTTTCGGTATAACTTATATCGGCGCGATCGGGCCGCTTTCCTCTGTTTTTAACGGAACAGCGCCTAATATCAAATTGATGAAGATCAATTTCACGGGGACGAACCATCAGGTGGGCGCGTATACTCCGATTGCCTGTGTTGTTGACTTTTCGTCTTATGCGGTCGGCAGCACATACTTCACCAGCGACGATACTGAAATAACATGTCATGGAACGAGTGTGCAGTATTATGTCAGGTTCTGAGATAATGAAACACAGAAGAGCGTTTTTTGATCAAGAGGTGATCCTAAATGAAGATCTGTCAGCAATGCGGAACACAACTCAGAGATGAGGAGGAGTCCTGTTACTTCTGCGGGCGGAAACAGAGCGTTCCGTTCAAAGCGCCGCAAAACGAGCCACGGAACGATTCCGATCCGAAAACCGTGATGCTAGACGGTCCCGAGCCCATAAAAGAGTACGCGCCGAAAAACAAGCCGCGGAACAGCGATGCGGCAGATACGAACAAGCGGGACAACCGGAAGGGCGTTGTCCTCGTGATCATTACGGTCCTGCTGCTGGCGCTGATCGGCGGAACGGTCACTTACCTGGTTTTGAACGGCAAAAGCGGCAAAGGCGGCGATGGCAGCACGGACGACAACACGGTCTCACACGCTACAAACGCGCCGGACACGACTGATGACCCGAATGCGACCGCGGAGCCGGAAGAGCCCCCGATGTTTAAAATAGGCGTGATCCTGCTTCACGATGAGCTGTCGCCTTATGACAACAATTTCATCGTTGCCGTCAAAGCGGCGCAAAAAGAGCTGGGATTGACCGACGCACAGGTCGTCATCCGGCGTAACGTCGCTGAGGGAAACGAATGCTACGAAGCCGCCAGGGAACTGGTCGCGAAAGGCTGCGACGTGATCTTTGCGGACAGTTTCGGCCACGAGGATTACATGATCAAAGCCGCAAAAGAATTTCATGATGTGCAGTTCTGCCACGCGACCGGCACAAAGGCACACACCGAGAAGCTGGCCAACTACCACAACGCGTACGCGGCGATCTACGACGGAAGGTATCTTACAGGTATTGCCGCCGGTCTGAAGCTGGAGGATATGATGTCAAAGGATCCCACGATCGTACCGAAGATCGGTTTTGTCGGGACGTACAGTTATGCCGAGGTGATATCAAGCTACACCGCGTTCTATCTGGGCGTTAAGGAGATCGTGCCCGAGGTGACGATGGAAGTCGAATTCACCGGCTCCTGGTATGATGAAGCCAGGGAAAAAGCAGCTGCCAATGAGCTGATCTCCCACGGCTGTGTTATTATCAGCCAGTATGCGGATTCTCTTGGCGCCCCTTCTGCGTGCGAGAGCGCGGGCGTGATCAATGTGGCGTACAACACCGACAATACCGGACTCTGCCCGAATACATTTCTGATCGGCTCGCGGATCAACTGGACGCCGTACTTTAAGTACATCTGCACGCAGGCGCTGAACGGAGATCCGATCGATACCGACTGGGTCGGGACAATGAAAAACGGCGCGGTGGAGATATTTGGACTTAATAATTCAATTGCCGCACCGGATACCCAGACTAAGGTCAATCAATCATCGGATCTGCTCAAAATGGGCATGAAGCATGTTTTTGACGCGACCAAATTTACTGTTGACGGCAAGTTTCTCATTACATATCGGGCGGACGTTGACTTCGACTATAATTACGCTCCCGATACCGAGGCGATCAGCGGAGGATACTTCCACGAGTCGGAATACCGGTCCGCACCGTATTTCGATATTAAGGCGATCGACGGGATAACATTGTTAAACGACGTGTTTTAAGCAGGGGGACAGACCTCTTTAGCAAGGGGTCATTAAGCAGGGGGACAGACCCTTATTCGAAGCATTTAATACTGCTCGATATCCACACGCTCGACGTGTTCGACGCTGCCGGCAAGGAACTTGCTGCCCAGCGCGCGGAACTTGTCGGCGGAGTCGGAGGTGAAGAAACGGATGCTGACGTTGGCGCCCGGAAGGACCGGAGCCGCGGCGGCATCTGTTTTTTGTGCGGGCTCGGCGTTGGCGTCAACGTTCCCGGCGTTGTCCCCGCGCAGCAGTCCACGCTCGCGCAGTACTCGCTGTACGGCGGCGGCAACTACGGACGCGGAATTGATCAGCGTGACGCGGCGGCCCATGACCCGGGAGATCGCGGGGGCGAGCAGCGGATAATGCGTGCAGCCCAGCACCAGCGTGTCGATTTCGGCGTCTTTGAGCGGCGCGAGGTATTTGCGGGCGGTGAGGCGGGCAACGTCGTTGTCCCACCAGCCCTCCTCGGCCAGCGATACGAAAAGGGGGCAGGCAACGCCGAAATAATTGACGTCATTGCGGCCGGCGGCAACAGCGGCGCGCTCGATCGCCCGCTTATATACTTCGCTGCCGATCGTGGCGGGAGTGCCGATGACCCCGATGCGCCCGGTCTTCGTGGCGGCAACGGCGGCAACGGAACCCGGTTCGACCACTTCGATGACTGGCAGTTCGAACGTGCGGCGCACGGTGTCAAGGCTGCAGGCGCTGGCGGTGTTGCACGCGATCACGATGGCCTTTACGCCTTTGGAAAGCAGGAAATTCACGTCCTGCAGCGTGTAGCGCAATACGGTCTCGGGGGATTTGGTGCCGTATGGCGTGCGGCCGCTGTCGCCGAAATAAACCAGGTTTTCGCCGGGCAGCAGGCGGTGTATCTCCCGCAGCACGGTGAGGCCGCCGAGACCGGAATCGAATATGCCGATTGGGGCGTCATCCGCCGCCGTGACGGGGGACAGACCCTTGTTTTGGACGGGGGACAGGCCCCCGTTTTGGGCGTCGGTGACCGCCGTCATCGGAAGCACCTCTTGTCCGCGTCGTGGCGCTCGAACGCCAGCGCGATCAGCCGGTCGAGCAGCTCGCTGTAGCTCACGCCGTCGCTGACCGCCAGTTTGGGATACATGCTGCATTCGGTGAAGCCGGGCAGGGTGTTGATCTCGTTGAGCAGTATCGTGCCGTCCTTTTTATAGAAGAAGTCAACGCGGGACAGCCCCGCGCCCTCGATCGCCTTGAACGCTCTGACCGCCAGCGCTTTGATCTCCTCCAGCTTCTCCGGAGGCACGGCGGCGGGGATGATGCACTCGTTCATGCCGTCAACATACTTCGAATCGTAATCATAGAAATCCGTGACCGTGGAGCGAACTTCGCCGGGGGTGAAGGCGGAAGCGTCGGAGTTGCCGATCACGCCGCACTCGATCTCGCGGCATTCCACGTAGGGCTCGATCAGCGCTTTCTTATCATATTTCAGCGACTCGGCCAGCGCCGCGGGCAATTCCGCCGCGCTCCGGACCTTTCCCACGCCCACCGAGGAACCGCAATTGGCGGGCTTGACGAAGCAGGGGAACCCGAAACGCGCCTCGACTTCGGCCGCATACGCCGCGGGATCGCGCTCGAAAACATCTTTATATGCGATAATATAATCGACCTGCGGCAGGCCGGCTTTGCCGAACTGGACCTTTGCGAAAGCTTTGTCCATGCCGCACGCGGAGGCATACACGCCGCAGCCCACGTATGGAATGCCCAGCAGTTCAAAAAGCCCCTGGACCGTGCCGTCTTCGCCGTTGTACCCGTGCAGCACCGGGAAGATGCAGTCGCACTGCTGGATCGCGGCCAGCGCCAGATCGAGGCTGTTGTGCCCCTCCGCAGGCGTGAAGTTGTTCTCCTTGTACGCTTCCTCTACCCATTTGTCCCCCGGAATGTGCGAAACAGGCCCCGAATAGGGGAGCCAGTCGCCGCGGTACGTGATGCCGACGGTGACGATATCGTATTTGGTCTTGTCCAGATTTTTAATGATGCAGGACGCGGACACGCAGGAGACGCGGTGCTCGGTGGAGCGGCCGCCGAAAATGACGGCGATCTTCAGCTTTTTGGATTTTTTCGTGGAGCTGTTCTGAGATGCATTCTGAGGTTTTTGCAAGGTCAACACTTCCGTATCTTTTGTGATCGCGGCACGGCTTGCGGGGCACTGCCCGGGGCGGTGCCGCATTATTATTAATTATTATACACTCTTGCCCGCTGCCGTTACAAGTGATAAAATTGACAAATAACAGATTTTACGCGCGGCTGCGGCGGGTTTTCGGCGTTTTCCGCGCGATCCGGAGGCAATATGAAGAGCGAGCGTCGATTCGAACCGGTGACGGTCAACAAAAAAGCGGAACGCGGCATTCGCGCCGGCCACCCGTGGGTGTACGGAGCGGAGCTGGTGCGCGGCGTGCCGGAGGATTTTGAGAACGGCGGGCTGGTGGACGTGCTCACGGAGGGCGGCAAATACCTGGGCACCGGCTTCTACAGCGCCATGAGCAAGATCGCGGTGCGGCTGCTCTCGGACAACGCCAACGAGCGCTTCGACGAGGCATTCTGGCAGCGCCGGGTGAAGTACGCGGTCAATTACCGCCGCCGCGTCATGGGCCCCGATTTTGACGCCTGTCGCCTTATATTTGGAGAGGCGGACGGGTTCCCGGGATTGACCGTGGACCGGTACGGCGACTATCTGGTGGCGGAGGTATTGTCCTTCGGCATGGACCGGGTGAAAACGACCGTGTTCCGTGCGCTGCTGGCGGAGTTCTCCGGCGTCAAAGGCATTTACGAGCGCAACGAGTCGCAGATCCGGCTGCTGGAGGGGCTCGAACAGGGCTCCGGCTGGGCGGAGGGACTGCCCAACGACGGTCAGACGTCAACTATCATCACCGAAAACGGGCTTCGGTTCCTGGTGGATTTCGCGGGCGGCCAGAAGACCGGCTTCTTTCTGGACCAGAAGTACAACCGCCGCGCTGTGGCCGGACTCGCGACCGGAATGCGCGTGCTCGACATGTGCACCCACACCGGTTCCTTCGCTTTGAACGCCGCAAGACAGGGGACAGACCTCGTTACCGCGGTGGATGTGTCGGAGGCGGCGCTGGAAGTTGCCCGCACGAACGCGGCGCTCAACGGGCTGGAAAACAAGGTCAGCTTCGTCCGCGGCGATGTGTTCGACTATTTGGCGGAGGCGGAGAAATTGCCCCCGGCGGAGCGCTATGAGCTGATCATTCTAGACCCGCCGGCGTTCACCAAGAGCTCTAAAACGCTGGGCAACGCCCGCAAAGGCTACCGTGAGATCAACGCGCGGGCAATGCGCGCCCTGGGCCGCGGCGGCTATCTGGCCACGTGCTCCTGCTCGCACTTCATGACCACCGAACTGTTCCTCGACATGCTGAAGACGGCGGCAGAGGACGCGGGCGTGCGCCTTAAGATCGCGGAGATCCGCCACCAGGCGCCGGACCATCCAGTGCTGCTGGGCGTGCCCGAGAGCGATTACCTGAAGTTTGTGATCTGCCAGGTGGTATGAAGCAAATGGCTAGTTTTAAGTTGCAAGTTTTAAGTTTTAAGTTGCAAGTTTCAAGTTGTCACTTATCACTTATCACTTATCACTTATCACTTATCACTTAAAACTTATCACTTATCACTTATAACTTATAACTTGCCGTCTGCCCTGTATTTAGTGTATAATTACTCCGTAAAGGCGGGAGTTCGGACCACATGGACGGCATGACAATAAAGAAAAAGTTCAGATTGACGGCGTTTCAGAAGATCATCATCGGATTTGCGGCGGTGATACTGGTGGGCGCCGTGCTGCTGTCACTGCCCATTGCCACACATACGCGGGCCGCCACGCCCTTCAACGAAGCGTTGTTCACCTCCACCTCCGCGGTGTGCGTTACCGGGTTGGTGGTGCATGACACCGCTACGCACTGGTCGCTGTTCGGGCAGGTCGTGATACTCGTCATGATCCAGATCGGGGGACTCGGCGTCATCACCGTCGCCGCGGCGTTCGCTATCGTTGCCCGCCGCAAGATCTCGATAATGCAGCGCAGCACCATGCAGGAAGCCATTTCCGCGCCGAAGATCGGGGGCGTTGTCCGCCTGACCGTGTTCATACTGCTGATGACGTTTTTATTCGAAGGCATCGGTGCGGCGGCAATGATGCCCGAATTCATTTCCCGCTTCGGCGCCCGCGGCATCTGGATGTCGATATTCCACTCGATCTCCGCGTTCTGCAACGCCGGATTTGATATAATGGGCAACGACGGCGGCGCGTACTCCTCGCTCTCGCTGTTCCGTGTGAGCCCGCTGGTCAACATCGTAGTCATGCTCCTCATCACAATCGGCGGCATCGGCTACCTGACCTGGGACGATGTGCGCGAAAACGGACTCCGGCTGAAGCGCTACCGCATGCAGACCAAAGTGATACTGGTCACCAGTGCGATATTGATCGTTGTCCCCGCAGTGCTGTTTTTCTGCTTCGATTTCAAGGGATTGCCCTTCGGCGAGCGACTCACCGTCTCGCTGTTCCAGGCGATCACACCGCGCACGGCCGGTTTTAACACGGCAGATCTCAGCGAAATGACCGGCGCCGGGCGGTCAATAATGATCGTGCTCATGCTCATCGGCGGCTCGCCGGGGTCAACGGCGGGCGGTATGAAAACGACCACCGCGGCGGTGTTGTTCGCCAATATGATCGCCGTGTTTCGCCGCAAGGAAGACACGGGCTTCTTCAAGCGGCGCATTGACCGCAGCGTCAGCAAGAGCGCGCTGGCGATCCTGATGCTTTACCTGACATTGTTTGTGGGCGGCGCGGCGCTGATCAGCACGATCGAAGGGCTCGACATGGGCGTGTGCCTGTTCGAGACCGCTTCCGCCGTGGGCACGGTCGGCTTGTCGCTTGGCCTGACGCCGACGCTCGGATTGGCCTCGCAGATCATCCTGATGCTGCTGATGTTCCTGGGGCGCGTGGGCGGACTGACAATAATCTACGCCGCCGTTTCGGATAAAAACTACTACAACTCCCGCTTCCCGCTGAGCAAAATTACCGTCGGATAAGCAGGGTCAATACGGTTTAATACGGGGGACAGACCCCTGAATGAAGAGGTGCAGAACATGAAATCGTTTCTGGTTATAGGATTGGGCCGGTTCGGCAAGCATCTGGCGTATCAGTTGACGACGCTCGGGCATGAAGTGATGGCCATTGACCGCGACGAGTCCCGCGTCAACGAATCGATGAACTTTGTTTCCGGCGCGCAGATCGGCGACAGCAACAGCAAAGAATTCCTGAAGTCGCTGGGCATCCGCAACTACGACGTGTGCATAGTGACTATCAGCAGCGATTTCCAGAGCTCGCTGGAGACCACGTCGAATCTCAAGGAACTTGGCGCGAAACACGTGGTTTCCCGGGCGGAGCGCGACGTACAGGAGAAGTTCCTGCTGCGCAACGGCGCCGACGAAGTGGTATACCCCGAAAAGCAGATGGCGAAACTCTCCGCCATCCGCTACAGCTCCGAGCATATCCTGGACTATGTGGAGATCGACGAGTCCAAGGGCATGTTCGAAGTGACCATGCCGGAACCGTGGATTGGCAAGTCCGTCGGCCAGCTCAATGTCCGCCGCAACTACGGCATCAACATCCTGGGCCTGAAACAGAACGGCAAGCTGGACGTCAATATCACGCCCGACACCGTGCTTACAGACGACAAAACGCTCCTGGTGCTGGGCGAATACCGGACGATCCAGAAGATATTCCATATTTGACAGTTAACCAGGTGCCGCGTACCGACACAGATCAGGAAGGACTTCATAATGACCGAATCAAAAGAAAAGACAAAAGATCAGATCGCGTTTGCCGTACTTATGTTCGTGTTCGCAGTTTTGAGTTTTTTCGAATGCAGATGGGCATTTAATAATTTAAGTTATTCATCGCGTGCTTATTTCACGTTGTTTGCTCCGACGGTCCTGTTTGAGATCTCTTTTATAGTACTGGGAGTCATGCTGCTGGTAAAAACTGATTTCGGCGCGAAAAAATACGCGGCGCTGGCTTCGGTCTGTTTAATAGAATACGGGATCTGCCAGTCGATCATGTATTACCGCCACTTCTATCAGCAGTATTTTCTATTTGGCGTTTCGCTGATGTTTCTGGCTGCGGCGGGCTTTGTACTGATGCGCGGAAAAAGCAAAAAAACAACGCTGATAGCGATGGTGATCACAACGCTCGTATTCGGCTTTTTCGCTATGTTTTACAAAATATTCTGTCTGGTACGCACTCTGAATAATCATGATTTTACTAAATATGAAGGGTATGACTACTTTGGTAATTATTATAGCGATATAATAGAGTACAGAAAAAACGGAGTACTTGAAATTATCGGGTTAGCCGCGTTTCTGCTGGCGTACATACTGCTGGTAGTGTTTTTGTACATATCCATTCGGCACGAAAAAGGAGAGGACACGTTTCAGCACGTCTGGTTCATTCCCGGAGTCCTGTTCTTTGCGGTCTTGCTTATTGTATGGTTAATTGGCTACAACGGGTATCACTTTAGAAATGTTGCCGTATTATTCTTTACGGCCGCGCTGCTGCTGTTCGGCTACTGGATCAATCGAGACTATAAAGCGAGTTTCATAACCCAAAAGGGAGGGTCATATCATGCCTGACATATCTGGTTTTTTGGCCGTATACGGTTTTATTGTCATAATTTCACTTATCGTCACGATCGCTATCCACTGTGCGGTCTGCCGCGTGTTCAAGGAGATCGCGGAGGAGAAGGGCTGGACCGACAGAGCATATTTCGCCTGGGTATTTTTTACCGGGATCGTCGGTATGCTTATGGTCGTTGCCCTGCCGGACAAAAAGGCGCGCGTTGACAACGCGGTGCGCACTGCCCCCGCTCCCGGCCAGACCGCGAGACCGGTCAACTACGCCCCCGCCCCCAACCAGCCCGCCAGACCGGTCAATAACGCCGCCGCTTATGCTGATCGGTTACTGGCTGCTGCGGGTCAATGAGCAGAAACTGCAGACCGGAGCGGCCGTCAATACAGTTACCGGACCCAGAAACGCGGAACTGCTGGCGACCTGGCAAAACCTTTTAGAGTCCGGTGTGATCACTGACGCGGAGTACGAGGCAAAGCGCAGGCAGATCCTCGGTCAGTAGCTCCCGGCTTTATTCGTGATACAATAGTATAAAAAACAGACCGCCCGGAGTTTTAAATCACCGGGCGGCCTTTTTCTGCGACTCTGCTATTATGGCTCGTAGGCTTCAGAGACGGGAAGCGTTGTCAGCCGTTGACCGCCGCGCCGAGCAGCACAAAGTCGTGCGCCATGTTCTGGAAGATCGGGTAATTAGCCGCCCAGTCGGATTCGACGGATTCTGCACAGATGATGAACCACGAACTGTCGTCCAGAGAGGTGACGTAGACTTTGCCCTTCCACGCGTTGCTTCCTCTTACGAACTCGTACGAAGCGGTTTTAAACTCGAACTGATACGGTACTTCGTCCTGCGGCTTTGTATCCGTGAATTTGATGGAGGCTCTGTTGAGATCGCCCTGGGTGAACCATTCAAATTTGAAGCTGTCGCTGCTGGCGCTCATCAGGCTTTCAAGGATCTGTCCGGCCGAAGTCAGGTCGTGTTTTTCGCCTTTAAGATTGAGCTTGTAAACGCAGAACGAGGCGGTGACGTCGTGGTAGTCTCTGTCGGACTGCGCGGAGGGAACTACCTTGCAGCACAGGAATCCGCCGGCGAAGCTGCTCATCTGTCCTAATTTAAGATCTTCCAGGGCGTTGCCGCTGCTGCCGGTGACTACGGTCCAGTTGTCCGGATGGCCAACGGAATAAAGGAACGCGGCATTTTCGTACCTGGTCTTGTAATAGAGTTCCGGATCATCGACAGTCACTTCCGAAACGTTTTCGCCGGGAGCGGCGGTCGCGTCCGGTTGTGTACCCGGTACCATGCAGGCGTTCAACGCGAACAATGCCGTCAGCACCAGCGCCGTGATAACTGTTAAAGCAAACAATTTAAGTTTCATTTTTATTCCTTCTTTCTGCGCTTTCTATGCAGTGTTTAATCTATTATACTCACCCAGATCGGACTTGTCCAGCCGAATCGCCCGTCGGTCAATTCCACGCGCAGATAGTAGCAGTCTTCGGCGGTCTCGTGATCGTAATCGAATATCAGTTGGCGGGGGTTGCCTTTCAACATGATGTAGTCGCGCAGGTTCTTGACCAGCGTGACTTTTTTTACGGCGCAGTCCGCTTCTACGGAATACCAAACAGCCAGTTCTTCGTCCGTCGATGCCGCGAATTCTTCGCCCATATAGTGGCCGTTTATGCGGAAGTCGATGACCATCCGGCCGCCCATGATCGTATAGCAGCGCCGGGCTTTCAGCGCGGAGAACAGGTCGGGGAGCGTGTTGCCCTTCGCCCAGATGCCCGTAAGTCCCTGATAATTGTGCGGATACGGGGCGTCCAGGACCGTCGCGCCAGTGCCGGAGTGATTGTCCGAGCCGCCGATGCAGCCCATTTTTGCCCCCCGCCGGAGCGCGTCCTGCCAGAACCCGCCTTCGCATGCCGAATTGGCGTCAAACGCAGGGTTGCCCATATACTCCGCCGCGTCGGCGACCGAATACAGCTCGATCAGCGGCGTGAACAGACCTTCCGGAATGTGCCGGAAGTCAACGCCCGCCGAAAACATATACGTGTCATGGGGCACCAGTATCACGTCGTCCCGTGCGAGCGCCTGCTGCAGTTCGCCCTCGGTGAACTCGCCGTCCCGCACGCCGCGGATCATTTCGCCGTTCCGCGTGCCGTAATAAACGACGAGATTGTTGTAATACGGGTACGAGTCGCGCTCGTACGCCGGGATGACCGTGAATTTGCCGGGTTCGTCGTATTCCGCGGCTTTCCGGTTGATCAGTTCCCATTTGGACGGGGCGCCGGACCAGAGCGTTGGGCGGCCAACGCCGCCGTGGTCGTGGTCGCTGAGCGCGCCGAAGTCAATGCCTCGACTCCGCAGATTCCTGAAATAGGTATCGATGTCGACGCCCCCGTCGGACAACGTGCTGTGTCCGTGCAGTTCGCCGATGTACGCGTTGTACGCGGGCGGACCGGGGACAAACCTCTGTTCCGCGCGTTTCAGATCCGCGCCGGTCACGCCGGTGTCCATGTAAACAAGATCTGTGAATTCCGCACACCTCCCGGGCGTGTCGTATCTGCGGGCGAGCTTTTTTTCGGGATGGGTCATGAATTGCCGCCTCCTGTTTTGCGGGACTTTTTCGTGCTTCCGCTATTTCACAGTCAATTATACTCTCAACGCTGCCGGAAGGGCAAATGAAAATGGCAAAGGGAAAAGGGAAAATGGCAAATGAAGGGCCACTTGCAACACGCGGCGCCTTTATGTATAATATAAAATGACTTTTTGTCAACTTGCGTTGACGCGGGTCTGTCCCCCTGTTCAAAACAGGGTCTGTCCCCCGTACAACGCCAAAGGAAAAGCCTCCGAAGGGAGTTTAGGTATGACGGGAAATCAAAGTGAGAACAACATTGCACAATTGACCGGGACCGTGGAGAGCGAGCCCGTGTTCAGCCATGAAGTGTACGGCGAGGGGTTCTACAGTTTTATTGTCCGCACGCGGCGGCTCAGCGAAAGTTTTGACCTGATACCGGCCACGGTGTCGGACCGGCTGATCGATATCGGCGAGCTGAAAAAGGGCAGATTCGTGGCCCTCGACGGCCAGTTCCGGTCGTACAACTCGGTGTTAGCCGGGGGACAGGTCAAGCTCACGCTCACACTGTTCGTGCAGGAAATACGCTTTCCGGACGCGGTGCCGGAGACTGACGTCGACTCGGTCGAGATGAACGGCTTCATCTGTAAGCCGCCGGTATACCGGACAACGCCCTTCAACCGCGAGATCTCCGACTTTCTGCTGGCGGTCAACCGCTCCTACAATAAATCCGATTATCTGCCCTGCATCTGCTGGGGCCGCAACGCCCGCTTCTGCGGCAAGCGCAAGGTCGGCGACCACGTCAAGGTCATTGGCCGCATGCAGAGCCGCGTCTATCAGAAGCGCTACCCGGACGGCACCGCAGTCGAGCGTACCGCGTACGAAGTCTCGGTGTCAAAAATCGAGCTGCTGGACGGGGGACAGACCTCTGTTCCGGCGGAGGCGGGCAGCACGGTGAACACAGGCGCGGCGCCGCGCGGCACGGAGGGTAGCGGCAATGGCTGAGCTTAACGATACCGTCATTGACCTTGCCGCCGAACCTTCCGTCGAACCCGCCGCCGAGTTTACCGCCGAGCCGGCTGCCGAACCGAAGAAAAAGCGCAGCGGCCTCGTTGAGGCACTGATATTGTTCGTTAAGGGCATCGTGGTGGGTGTTGCCAACATAATCCCGGGCGTGAGCGGCGGTACCATCGCCGTTGTCACCGGCATCTTCGACCCCCTGATCGAGGCCATCAACACCCTCTTCAAAAAGTTCGTCAAAAACCTGAAATTCCTCATCCCCGTGGGGCTGGGGCTGGTGGCGGGAGTCGTTGCCTTCAGCAAGCTGATCGGCTTTGCGCTGGCGAAGTTCCCGCTGCAGACGGGGCTGTTCTTCGTCGGCCTCGTGATAGGCTCCGTGCCGCTGATCCTTAAAAAAGCGAACAGCGACAGCAAATACCGCAACCTCTACCTGATCCCGTTCGTCATCTGCGCCCTCGCGGTCGTGGCGCTTGCCATCGTCCAGACGTATTTCACACAGGGGACAGACCAGGTCGTTGCCGGCGGACTGCCGACGCTCAGCGTTGGAATGATACTGAAACTGTTCATCGGCGGCGTGGTCAGCGCGGGGGCAATGGTGGTCCCCGGCGTCAGCGGCTCGCTCGTGCTCCTGCTGCTCGGCCTGTACGACGACATGCTGGCGATCATCTCGGGACTCACGTCCTTCCACGAACCGGGGACAATGCTAAAAGCAGCTCTCTGCGCGCTCCCGCTGGGGCTCGGCATCATCGCGGGCATATTTACCATCGCCAAGATCATTCAGCTCCTGTTCAAAAAGTTTAAGTCCGGCACGTATTACGGCATTCTGGGGCTGCTGGCGGGGTCAATACTCGCCCTCCTGATCAGCCTTAATCTCCCGGCGCTGTCGATCGGTTTCGCCGGCATCATTATCGGCCTTGTCACGCTGGCCGCCGGCATCGCCGCGTCGTACTTTTCCTCAAAAATATGAGTTAATTATGAGTTAATTGTGAGGTCTGTCCCCATGCAAGATGTTCCTGTGCAAAGCGTTCCAACGCAAAATGTTCCGCAGAAAAAGAAATCTGCGGGCAAGAAAATACTGATTGCCCTCGCTGTCTCAGCGGCGTTTCTGGTCGGCTACATGCTGGTCCAGCTGGGCGTGTCGCTGTTGTTTATGGTCATATTGACCGCGATGGCGGTGGCGGTGGATCCTCAGCTGGCCGATTCTGAAACACTGACTGAGCATGTGACCGGGATCTATATGCAGCACGCGGCGGAGATCTTTATAATCAGCGGCTTGTTGATGCTGGGGATCACTCTGCTGATCCTGTTCCTCACATATAAAAAGGGCCGCTGGCAGATGGCGCGGATCCTCAAACTGCCGGAGCGCCTTAGAGGCGGCCGCGCGGTGGGGGTGCTGGCGGTGTGTTTTGCGGCAGGATTGGCGTTCAATGCCGGCTTTGTGGCGCTGATCGAACTCATTCCGATCCCGGAATCCTGGCTGGAAGCCAACGAAGAAAGCGTCAGCGCCGTAATGCAGGGCAGCATCCTGCTGGCGTTGTTTGCCACCTCGGTCATTGCGCCGCTGGTGGAAGAACTGCTGTTCCGCGGCATTTTTTACACCTCGCTCCGGGACGCGATCCCGGGCAGACGCCGCACCGCCATGCTGATCGCCGGAGCGGTAGTTTCGGTCGTATTCGGCATCTACCACGGCAACATCCTGCAGGGCATCTACACCGCACTCTTCTCGGTGCTGCTGGTGGCAATATACGAAATGACCGGCACCGTATGGGGGCCGGTCGCGATGCATATGGGCTTCAACAGTTCGTGGCTGTTGTCCGCGCTGCTGGTATTGATATTCAGTAATACAGTAAGTACCGCGGTCGGGGGGGCTGTATTCCTCGCGATCTCAGCGGCCCTGGTCTACGTTGTTTTTCTTCTTGCCGTACGCGGCCAGCGCGACGCAGCAGGCGGCAATTACCACACCGGCAATCCCGCAGACCACACCGACTTCAATGGCCCGGTTTCCGGAACGTGAGCGTTCTTGTTTCCGGCTGCCCGGATCGTCGATCGCTTCCGGCTCGGCCGTCGAGTCGATGTGCAGCGTTATCACATGAGTGTAAATAGTAAATTCAGAGAACAGATTGTCCGGTTCGCGGTCCGGCGTCAATGATGTCCGCAGCCGGTACACCAGCCGCACGGTACCGTCGCTGAGCGCGTGGATCGTGTTGCCCTCGACCTTCACATGTTCGGCACCTTCCAGGATCACCGGCTCCGGCGCGGTGTACAATTTGTCCGCTTTTTCGACGCCCATGCGGCTGTACACCACAGGATGAAAGGGGACAGACCCCGTTTTGGAGTCGTTGGGATTCAGCGTATAATCGTACTTTTCGCCGATATCGATGCGCACCGGCACGTGTGAGACGACATTGCAGTAGTCGGTGGTGATGCCGCCGACGCCGAGCAGGTACGCGTCGCCCGTAGTGGCGTTGCTGTACGTCCAGGGCCAGGCTGTGATGCCGCGGTACATGAGGGCGCGGACGAGCTTGGTGTCGTTGACGCCGCTGGCGTTGAAGGTGGCGTTCTCGGGTGCGATCTGGGCGATGATGTTCTTTACGACGGTCTCGTACTGTTTGCCCGAGGGCGTGCCCATGAGCTGCCCTGTAGACATGCCGGGGAGCGCCTGGTGGAACGCTTTGACCTGGGACGACAGGAACGTGATCATGCAGCAGCGGCGGGTCAGACCGAATTCCTGTACCATATCCGCGACTTTCTGGGAGATATTGCCGGCTTCTTCTTTGATCTCAATGAAAAACATCACATCGTCGTCTTTGAGCGCCTCGAAGAATTCGCGCAGCGACGGGAGCTTGACCTCGGAGTATTTTTTGAAAGTGCCGTACGAGCCCGAGCGCAGCACTTTGAGTTTATCGAGTTCGGCGGCGGTGTGGCTGTTGACCGTGCCGGAGCCGGTGGTGAGCGAACTCAGATCGTTGTCGTGGTAGATGTAGATCTCGCCGTCGGAAGAGAGACGCACGTCCAGCTCGATGCAGTCAACGCCCGCCGCCACGGCTTCCTTCGCGCTCTCGATGGTGTTTTCGGGGGCGGAGGAGGGCAATCCGCGATGGCCGATCACCAGCGGGTTGCGCACCAGCACCGCCATTTCGTTTTTGTAAAAATCGTAGGCGCTGATCAGTTTTTCGGGGGTGCCGGTGACAATGCCGTTGGCGCCGCTCAATATGGCGTCGTGCAGCAGGGCGTCCTCATCGGGGCCGGCGGCTTCTTTGACCCAGACGGTGATCAGGCGGTGCTGCAGGTACTCCACGTTGGCCTTGCGGGCAAGGTCCGCGCTTATCAGCGCCGTCTTCGCACTGTTGGCGTTGGTAGTTTCAATGATGGATTGAAGCAAGTCTTCCGTTTCGGAAGCAGGTCTGTCCCCCGTATAAAGTTCTGTGGTGCAGTCGATCACGCCGCCGATCTTGGTGTTGACTTTGCGCACCGCGGCCACCAGCGCGGGATCCGCGGACATGACCATGCAGTCCACCAGCTTTTTGTCCTTGAGGAACTGCGAAAGGGCGTCCGCGGCATCGCCGGAGTTGACAACGAAGACCGGGATCATCATGCGGAACACTTTGCCCGTGATCTCGTCCAGCGTGCCCAGCACGGTGGAACCGTCGGGGGAGGTGACATTGCCGCCCCCATCGACGTAGAGGAGGATGTTTTCGGGCCGCTGTGTTAGGGCGGCGAGGCGGTCGAGGGTGTCGAGCGAATCGGCTTCGGCAATAGTCGCCGCCGCGGAGATCACCGGTGTTTTGAGGAAGTCGTGGCTGATGTACTGCTTGTCCGCCACCGCGTCGGGATCGGGGACAAACCTGCATTCGGAGACCTTCACGTTGTCAACGCTGATCTTCGAATAGTTCGCCTGGATCCCCACGCCGCCGGTGGCAAACGCGTTGCGAATGCCGTCCAGGAACTCGCCCGCCAGCACTTCCTTGCCGTCCACATACTCGTAAACCCAGTTGTCCGCGATGCACATTTTGAGGTGCACCTCGCGGTCCAGTCCGAGATCTTTTTTCGCCGACGCGGTGGTGAGCACGTTCCAGCCGGACGCCGAGCGGACCGCAAATTCCACGCCGTTGGAGGCGGTGGTGGTGCGGCGCACGCACATGTGGTAGTAGTCCTGGTCGGAGGTCTGCTGGCGCGCTACGAGGGACATCCAGCGCGAGGCATCGCGGCTCGAGAGGAAGGTCACATCGGCTTCGATGGCGTAGTTGCCGTTTGCGGACAACGCCTCCGGCATCAGCACTTTGCCCAGTTCCACCGTTCCTGCGTCAATGATCAGCTTGCCGTCTTTCACTTCGGCGCTGCCGCCGTTTTTGAGCGTCGGGCTGAGCGTCCAGCCTTCGGGCAGTTCGCCGTCGGCAACTCCTTCGAAGTCTTCGCTGTACAGCTCCGCGCCGATGATCATGCCCGTCTGCTCCGCGGCCCGCAGCCGCCCCTGAAACGGGTCACGAAACAGGTCTGTCCCCTGTATTAACAGCGCCAAGGCCAGTACGAAGGCCGGGACAGAGGCGAGTACGGACACCGGCTTTTTTATACGGCGGTTTTTGCGATTTGCCCGATTTGTACAAACTGAACGATTTAAATGGTCCATTTAGCTGTTCCTCTCTCGTTTTTGCATATATTTTTCCGCGGCACGGATGCCGTCGATAGCTGCGGATGTGATGCCGCCTGCGTAACCGGCGCCTTCGCCGACGGGGTAGAGGCCGGGGCAGTTGACGCTCTCCAGCGTATCGGGATCGCGGTCAATACGCACCGGCGATGAAGAGCGCGTTTCAGGGCCGGTCAATATTGCCCCCGGGTGCCCGAAGCCCGGTATGACGCGGTCAAAATGCGCTATGCCCTCCAGAATTTTGGTGGCAACGAAGTCCGGGTACAACCCGCTCATGTCTGCCTCCGCCGAACCGCCTTTGACCTGTGTCTCAAACCCGTTCATACAGGGGACAGACCTCTGAAACGCGGTCTGCAGAGAAGCAGTTGCCGCAATGCCTCGCGCGTTTGCGAAGTCGCCCAGGGTCTGGCGGGGGAGCCGCCCGTTGCCGCCGGTGAGCCTGAACGCCGCCTGCTCGACCGCGCGCTGGAAACGCATGCCCGCCAGCGGGTCGCCGGGGTACTGGGCCCAAGGCAGGTAGTCCGCGGGGACAATGCCCGCCAGCACGGCGCTGTTGGCGTTGCGCCCGTCGCGGCGGCTGTAGCTCATGCCGTTGGTGACCAGGCCGCCGGGCTCGGAGGAGGCGTTGACAACGAACCCGCCCGGACACATGCAGAACGTGAACGCGCCGTGGTGCGCGAGCTTGTATATGGCGGGCCAGCGGCGGGCGAGCAGGGGAGCGTACCGGCCGTACTGGCGCGCGTTGATGAGCTCCTGCGGGTGCTCGATCCGGAAGCCCGCCGCCAGGGGTTTGGCCGACAGCTCAATGCCCTCCTTCGTCAGCAGCTCAAACGTGTCCCGCGCGCTGTGGCCAATCGCCAGGAAAACGATGTCTGCGGGGAGCGACACTAAATTGCCGCCCTGCGCGTACTTAATGCCGGTGATATTGCCCCCGTTCCGCTCCAGGCCGCACAATTTTGCCCCGAAAAGCACGCTGCCGCCCAGCCGCACGACCTCATTTCGCAGGTTTTTGACCACGCCGCGCAACAGATCCGTGCCGATATGCGGGTACGCGTCGATCAAAATGTCCTCCGGCGCCCCGAATTCCACGAAAGATTCCAGCACTTTCCGCCCGGTGCGGTGCTTTTCCTTCACCAGCGTGGTCAATTTTCCATCCGAAAACGCACCCGCCCCGCCTTCGCCGAACTGTACGTTGCTGTCGGGGGCCAATTCGCCCGTTTTCCAGAACTTTTTCACACTCGCCGCACGGCCGTCAATATCCTCGCCCCGCTCCAGCACCACCGGCCTGAGCCCGGCCTGCGCCAGCGTCAACGCGCAAAACATCCCTGCCGGTCCGAACCCCACGACCACCGGCCTCCGTTCGTCCATGCGCGGTGCAAGACCCTGACTGTCGGCATAAATAAACGACTTTGCCGTGCTCACGGAAACAGGTCTGTCCCCCTTCACGTTGCCGTTCACGCCGTCTTTCATGCTAACGCTGAGCTCCAGGGCAGGCTCCCGTCCGGCGCGAAAATCGAGGCTTCGGTGGAGTATCCGGACATCCGCCGGAGTTAACGCCTCGGCAGACTGCTTCCCGGGCGCCGCCAGGCGCTCCCGATCGAGCTCCCGCGCCAGCCTCCGGCGCAGCACCTCAAAAAACTCCGGCTGATCCGTAGAAAACTCGCCGTTCGTAGCGCTTAATTCAGATATTTTAATACGAATATTGCAGATCATAACCGCGTGTTTCTCACAAGACCGGCTTGCGCAACCGAGGTCTGTCCCCCGGCACGATGCCGAATCCGGCCAGTTCGCGGGCCGCGCGCGAGGCGCTTACGGGGTCGCCCGTGCGGTCGGGTTGGTGGGCGTCGGAGCCGATCACAGTTGACGCCCCGCTCTCCGCCACCAGCCGCCAGAAATCCGGCCGGGGATAATGGCGGCCGCCCTCCATGCCCAGGCAGTTGTACTCCAGCGGCACATCGTACTTGATCGACGCCTCGCACAACCGCAGCACCTCCTCGCGGTACACGCCCGGGTCGCCGCGGAAATTGAACAGATCCGGGTGGGCAATATACGTGTACAGCCCGGTCTGCATCGCCGCCGTCAACTGATCCACGTACTCCGCCAGCTTCTCCTGCTCCTCCGTGGCGCCTCCGTTATAGTATCCATCGTACTCGTTGCGCGAAAAATGCTGCCCGCAGATCAGATAATCCACCGGATACTTTCCGATATTTCGCAGCATCGCCTCAAACTCCGCCGGGTAGTACTCCGCCTCGTACCCCACGTAGATCTTCAGTTGCCCCGCGTACTTCGCCTTCAGCTCCAGGATCTCCTCCACATACGTACCGGTCTCTTCGACCTCCATCCGGAACCCCGAGCGGTGGCCGTTCGAAAACGGATAAGGCACATGGTCCGAGAACCCGAGCTCCTCCAGTCCGTTTTTTATCGCGGTGACAACATACTCCTCCGGCGTTCCCGCCGCATGGTGGCAATGGTACGAATGTGTGTGGTAGTTGACGATCATATTAACCTCTCCCGCTCTGTTCCGGCGTCAATTGCTCCCGCCCCGCAAAGCCTATAATATATTATCACAATGCCCGCAGTTTTTCCACAGTTACCTGCCGCACCCTACTTTCCGCTTGACAAAACCGGGCACATATTGTACAATCCGCCTTGCTCCGCGGAGAGGTATCGAAGCGGTCATAACGAGGCGGTCTTGAAAAGGGATCGGTTTCGTCACTCGCGACCTCACGAATGCTTCAATTATCTCCCAAAAGCTCCGTTTTTCTGCAGTTTTCGCGACTTTGGCTTGCAGAGAACGGGACGGGTTTCTATCCGTTTTCTATCCAACTTCCAACAAAGATCGCAGCAAATTGAATACGGAGAGGTATCGAAGGGGTCATAACGAGGCGGTCTTGAAAACCGTTTGGCGTCAGCCACATGGGTTCGAATCCCATCCTCTCCGCTGAAAATAACCGCTTTGGATGGTAATCTGGAGCGGTTTTTCTTAAGTAAAAGATCCCTACAAACTGGGATTTGTGAGGATGATGCAAAATGAATTATAAGGTTATAGATAAAGAGACTTACTATAGAAAGGGCGTCTTCCGGCACTTTACAGAGGACTGCAAGTGCTCAACGTCAATGACGGCGCGCATAGACGTAACC